>CAJIBU010000041.1_pt1 | contig 52632 bp, 46 predicted proteins | sample 9199451 | NCBI WGS metagenome assembly CAJIBU01 (sample SAMEA7708315, study PRJEB35096) | sediment metagenome | biome: marine neritic benthic zone biome [ENVO:01000025]; feature: sediment [ENVO:00002007]; material: shallow marine sediment [ENVO:03000034] sea grass bed [ENVO_01000059] ... | reverse complement strand
GTCCCCTCGTCGGTGTTGCGGAGCGCGGGCGCGACGAGCCCGCCTCCTCGAAGCGACACGGCGAGCCCAACGTGGATGTCGGGGCTTGGTGTCACTGTCCCGCCTTGCCAGACGGCGTTGAGACCACGGTGTTTGCGGAGCGCTAGCGCAACGGCGCGCAGCACCAGCGCTCCGGACACGAGCCTTTCGCCGACGCCCCGCGCTGCGTTGGTCTCGCGAAGCCAGTCGATCGTCGGTCCCATGTCGACGGTGTGTTCGACGTAGTAGTGCGGGATCTCGTCATTCGCGCGCGTCATCGCGGCGGCGATCGCGCGTTGCATGCGTTCGGCAGGCGTCTCGGGCCTCTCGGCCGGCGAGCTCGGCTCGGCGCGATCGACGTCCCGCGCGACGACCGCCCCTCCGGGCCCGCTGCCCTCGAGGGAAGCGATGTCGACACCGCGCGCGATTGCGATCCGCCGCGCGTACGGAGAGATCCGAACGCGATCTCCGTCCGACGCCGCGCGCTGAACGTCATCGTAGGTGATCCGCCCATGGTCGCCCCGGCCCTGCACCCGATCGAGCCGAACCCCGAGCTCCCGCGCCTTCTTGCGAACGGCCGGAGAGGCCATGGGCCCGTCGAGGTCCACCGCAGAGCTACCGGCAGTCATGATGCCAGAGGACGCTGGCGCGGACGCTGTGTCTGACACTGGCGCTGGCGCTGGCGCTGACACTGGCACTGCCGCTGTCCCTGACACTGTCCCTGCCGCTGTCCCTGGCGCTGACACTGCCTCCGCGCCGATCTCCGCGAGCACCGTCCCCACCGGCACCTTGTCCCCCTCGCTCACCAACAGCGTTTGCACGGTGCCCGCTTCGAACACCTCGACCTCGATGAGGCCTTTGTCCGTCTCGACCTCCGCGATGATCTGCCCCACCTCGACGCGGTCGCCGGGCTCGACCCGCCACTTGGCGAGCGTGCCGGCGGTCATGTCGGCGCCGAGCGACGGCATCACGAATTCAGCCACCGCGAACGCTCTTCCTCGCTGCCTCGGCGATCTTCGACGCTTGCGGGAGCGCCGCATCTTCGAGGTGCTTTGCGTAGGGGATCGGCACTTCGATCGTGCAGACCCGCTCGATGGGCGCATCGAGCTCGTAGAACGCATCTTCGGCTAGAATCGCGCTGATCTCCGAGGCGAGGCTTCCGGTCTTCCACGCCTCGTCGACGATTACCGCGCGATGCGTCTTCTCTACGCTGGCGAGGATCGTCTCGCGGTCGAGCGGCCTCAGGCTTCTGAGGTCGATCACCTCCGCGCTCACGCCTTCTTTGTCGAGCTCTTCGGCGGCGGTGATCGCTTTGTGTACCGAGCCGCCATAGGCGATCACCGTCACGTCGTTGCCCGGCCGCCGAATCGCGGCCTTCCAAGGAGACGGCGGCGTCGCCTGCGTGTCGAGCGGCCCTTCGGTCCCGTAGAGCATCTGGTGCTCGAACACGAACACTGGGTCGGGGTCTTCGACCGCCGCGAGCAGCATGTCGTGCGCGTCTTGCACCGTGGCTGGCGCCAGCACTTTGATGCCCGGAACGTGCGCGTACCAGTTCTCCAGGCTGTGCGAGTGCTGCGCGGCGATCTGCTTGCCCCCGCCGGTGGCCATGCGCACCGCGATCGGCACCTCGAATTGCCCGCCCGACATGTGGCGCATGACCGCCGCGTTGTTCACGACCTGGTCGAGCGCCAGCAGGCTGAAGTTCACGGTCATCACCTCGACGATCGGCCGCATCCCACCGAGCGCCGCGCCGATTCCGGCTCCAACGAACGTCGACTCGCAGAGCGGCGTGTCGCGCACGCGGTCTTCGCCGAACTCCTCGAGCAGGCCCTTGCTGACCGCGTACGGCCCTCCGTATCGGCCGACGTCCTCGCCCATGAAGAACACGCGCGGATCCTCGCGAAGCAAGGTCTGAAGCGCGGTGCGAACCGCCTCTCGATACGTCGTCACGACAGGTCCCTCGCGTAGGTGTGGCGGGTGATGTCCTCGATGGGCTCCCATTCGCCGTTTTCCGCGAACTCGACGGCTTCTGCGATCTCTCGCGCGGCGTCGGCTTCAATCGCGTCGATGTCCGACTGCGCGATCAGCCCGTCGCCGAGCGCCCGCGCTCGGAAGAGCTCGATCGGGTCGTGCTCCTTGTGCTCTTCGACCTCTTCTTTGGTCCGGTAGAGCTCTGCGTCGTACATCGAGTGTGCCCGAAAGCGATACGTCTTGAGCTCGAGGAAGCGAGGGTGGCTCGTCTCGCGAACCAGCTCGGCCTCGTTGTGCACCGAGCGCTCGACCGCGACGACGTCCATGCCGTTCACCGAATCGGCAGGCACCCCGTACGCGGGCGGGTTGTTCGCGATGTCGTTGTCGGAGACGTGCCGCTCGAGCGCTGTCCCCATCGCGTACTCGTTGTTCTCGCAGAGGAAGAGCACCGGCAGCTTCCAAAGCGCCGCCAGGTTGAGCGACTCGTGGAACTCGCCCTCGTCGGTCGCGCCGTCGCCGAAAAAGCAGGCGGTGACCCGCGACTCGCCCTTCATCTTGTCGGCAAGCGCGAGGCCAACCGCGATCGGCATCCCGCCGCCCACGATCGCATGTCCACCATAGAAGCGCCGCTCGGCCGAAAAGAGGTGCATCGACCCGCCGCGGCCGCCCGAACAGCCGTTCGCCTTGCCGTACATCTCCGCCATGATCTCGCCGGCCGGAATCCCGCGAATGAGCGCTTGGCCGTGCTCGCGATAGGTCGCAACGATGTTGTCGTCCTCGCGGAGCGCGTGCATGGCGCCGACGCCCACGGCCTCCTCGCCGATGTAGAGGTGGAGAAAGCCGCGGATCTTTTCCTTCGAATAGAGCTCGGCGCTTTTTTCCTCGAGGCGCCGAATTCGGATCATGTCCCGCAGTAGCTCGAGCGCATGGTCGCGCGAGATGTCCAAGGTCAACTGTTGCCTCCTTCCAAGGTCGACGTGTCCCCTTCGGGCAAGCCGAGCTCGCGCGCCTTCAAAAGCCGCCGCATGATCTTTCCGCTGCGCGTCTTCGGGAGCGATTCCACGAAATCGATTTCACGTGGCGCCGCGGTCCCGAGGTTCTTGCGCCCGAAGCCGATCAGCTCGCGTTGAAGCGCTTCGTTCCACTCGTGTCCGGGCTGCAGGCTGACGAACGCTTTGATGATGGTGCCGGCCATGGGGTCGGGCTTGCCGATCACGCCGACTTCGGCCACCGCGGGGTGCCGCATGATCACGCTTTCCACTTCGAAGGGCCCGATCAGGTGGCCGGCCGATTTGATCACGTCGTCGGCGCGACCGACGAACCAGAAGTACCCGTCCTCGTCGCGGCGCGCGAGGTCACCCGACAGATACCATCCGTCGCGAAAGCATGCGTCGTAGCGCTCTTGGTCGTTCCAGTAGCCGCGAAACACCGACGGCCAGTCGGGGCGAAGGGCGAGCTCGCCGTCCTTTTCGGGGTCGTCGACCTCGTGAAGACGGCCATCGTCGCCCTCGCGGAGGATTGCTGCGGTGACTCCTGGCATCGGCCGGCCCATCGACCCGGGCTTCACGTCCATCGACGCGTAGTTCGAGATCATGATGCCGCCTGTCTCGGTCTGCCACCAGTTGTCGTGGAACGGCATCCCGAAAGCCTCGTAGCCCCAGACCACTGCTTGCGGGTTGAGCGGTTCGCCTACGCTCGCCATGAACCGAAGCGACGAAAGATCTTTGCTGCGCGGAAGCTCCGGCCCCGCTTTCATGAGCATGCGAATCGCGGTGGGCGCCGTGTACCAGACCTCGACTTTCTCGTCTTCGAGGATTTGGTACCAGCGGGCGGGATCGAACTCCGCCTCGTCGATCACCAACGTTGCGCGGTTGGTGAGCGGCGCGCTGATGCCGTACGACGTCCCCGTCACCCAGCCGGGGTCGGCCGTGCACCAATAGACGTCGCCGGGGTGCAAATCGAGTGCGAGCTTGCCGGTGACGTAGTGGGTGAGCGCGGCTTGGTGTACGTGGTAGGCGCCTTTTGGCGTGCCGGTGGTTCCGCTCGTGAAGTGCAGGAGCGCGGGCGTCTCCGGGTCGGTCGGCGCGATCTCGTACTCGGACGAGGCGCTCGCCATCGTTTCGTTCCAGTCGACGGTCCCCTCGAGCGGCCGCGGTTTCTTGGGGTCGGGCACCACGATCACGTGTTCGAGCGTCGGAATGCGCTCTCGAATCGCGGCCACTCGGCGACGGTAGAGCCGTTCGGTGGTCACGAGCACTCGCGCGCCTCCAAGCTCGAGACGCTGCGCAACTGGCTCCGGACCAAACGCCGAAAACAGAGGACAAAACACGGCCTGGTGCTTCAGCGTGCCGAGCGCGGCGACGTACAGCTCGGGAATCCGCCCGGCGAGCGAATACACCCGATCGCCCGCGCGCACGCCGAGCTTGGCGAGCACGTTGGCAAACTGGTTGCTGAGCGCATCCAGCTCCGAGTAGCTGATCTCTCGACGGTCGCCGGCTTTGGACAGCCACACGATCGCCGTCTGCGCGCCGTGTCCACCGGCCACGTGTCGCCCTACGGCCTCGTACGCGAGGTTGAGGCCCTGGCCTCCAGGAAGCCCGTCGAGCTCGCGCCTCTCGGCGTCCCAACCGAAGGTGCGACGGGCCTGGTCGTAGTCGGTTAGGTTCGGGGCATCGCGCCCCTCGGCGCCGGACTTCTCGATTCGCATGTCAGTGCTGCTCCCCGTGGCGTACCGCGTCGATGAGCATGCGGCGCTCGGCCGACGCGATCACCTGCCGCGTGCGCGGCACAGCGTCGGGGTTCACCGAAATCGAGGTGATCCCGAATCGAACGAGCTTCTCCGCGAACTCCGGGCGATTGGAAGGTGCTTGGCCGCAGAGCGACGACGTGAGCCCGTTCTCTTCGGCGGTGCGCACGATGCGCTCGATCGCCCAGAGCACTGCGTCGTCGCCTTCGTCGAAGAGCTCCGCGCAGATGGCGGAGTCCCGATCCACGCCGAGCATGAGCTGGGTCAAATCGTTCGAGCCGATCGAAACGCCGTGGATGCCGAGCTTGGCGTAGTCCGGAATGCGGCACACGATCGACGGAACCTCCGCCATCACCCAGCGCAGCAGACCCGAGTCGTGGCCGAGGCGGTGCTTGTCGATGCGCTCGAGGCATGCCTCGAGCTCCCACTTCGTTCGCACGAAGGGGATCATGATGTTCACGTTGGGGGACGCTTCGCGGACGCGCGACAGGATCTCGAGCTCCAGGTCGAAGAGCTCCGGGTCTTTGACGTAGCGATAGCAGCCCCGGTACCCGATCATCGGGTTTTCCTCGTGCGGCTCGTGGTCTCCAGCCCCGCGCAGCCCACTGAATTCGTTCGTACGGAAGTCGTAGGTGCGATAGATGACCGGGCGCGGAAAAAACGGCCGCGCGATGCGGAGGATCGACTCGGTCATCTTCGTGACGAACTCCTCGGAGCCCCCCTCCGCGATCAAGGCCTTGGGGTGGACGCCGTCGAGCGCATCGGTGATCATGAACTCGGCGCGAAGCAGGCCAACGCCGTCCACGGGGAGCGCAGCGGCATCTTCGGCGGCGTCCGCGATCGCCAAGTTGACGTAGAGGCGCGTCGCGAGCGGCTCGAGCGTCGTTTCCGGCATCGGCATGTTGGCGGTTGGCGCGCTGCTCGGGGAAACGCCAGCTCCCTCGCCGACGTCGTCGCCCGACACGATGTCGCCCCGCGTTCCGTCGACCGTCACGAGCTGCGAGCTCTTGAGCACGCGCGTCGCGTTGCCGGTCCCAACGATGCAAGGGATTCGAAGCTCGCGGCTCACGATCGCGGCGTGACAGGTCATGCCGCCCTCGTCGGTAACCAACGCTCCCGCGTGCCGCATTACTGGCACCCAGTCTGGGCTCGTCATCTCCGCAACGAGAATCTCGTCCTTGCCGATCTTGGCGTCCGCCTGGAGCTCCCGCATCACGCGGACTTTCCCAGCCACACGCCCCGGCGACGCGCCGAGCCCGCTCAACAACAGGGTGCCCGACTCGGCCTCGAGCGTCGTGATCGGTCTCGACTGCACGACGTACATCTTGCCGTCGTGGAGCGCCCACTCGACGTCCTGTGGGCACCCGTAGTGGTCTTCGATGCGAAGCCCGAGCGTGGCAACCTCGAGCACCTGAGCGTCGTCGAGGACGCGTCGCTCACGATCGCCGGTCGGAACCTCGACTCGAGTCTCGGTGCCGTCGCCCTGGCGCACGATCTTGTGGGCCTTGGAACCGATGCGCGAGCTGATCAGCTGCACGTCGGTGTTCGTGGGGTCGGGCGGACGCGCGACGAAATAAGTGTCGGGCTCGACTTGGCCGCCGACGACCACCTCCCCGAGCCCATACGCCCCTTCGATCAGAAGCCTCCCGCGATCCTGCGAGATGGGGTCGACGGTGAACATCACCCCGGACGACTCGGAGTCGACCATGCGCTGCACGACGACGGCGATGGTCGGTTCGTCCGTCAGCTCGAGGCTGTGCCGGTACGCCACGACTCTTGGCGCCCAAAGCGACGCCCAGCAGTCGAGGATGCGCGCGAAGAGCGTTTCGTCGACGACGTTGGTGTAGGTCTCGTTCATCCCCGCAAAGGACGCCTCGGCGGTGTCCTCGGCGGTCGCCGACGAACGCACCGCAACCCGGGCTCCGGCGCCAAGTGCATCGAAGGCGCTCTGAACAGCCGTGCGAACGTCGTCGGGGATTCCCGCTTTCAAAACCACCGCTCGAAGCTCGTCGGAGGCCAGTTTGAGCGCCGACGAATCGTCGAGGTCGGTGTTGTCGACGATGTCGAGAAGCCGCTGACGACACCCCGCGGCGTCGAGGGCGTGAAGATAGGCCTGCCCCGTCACGACGAAGCCTGGGGGCACCGGGAGCCCCGCCGCCGTCATTTCGCCGAGGTTGGCGCCCTTGCCTCCGGCAACGGGCGTGTCGTCCCGGCGGAGGGTCTCGAAATCGCGCACGAACTCCTTGGAATCGCTGTCCATGGGGCTACCCTACATGCATCGGGCGCGCCAACTCGGGCCCCAAAGCGTGGGGTTCGGGGTTCTCTTGCGTGATCGCCCGATGCCCGCCCCACGGCTCCTCGCATCCACGCGAATCGTGCGCCAGGAGACCATGGCCGCGAAGAAAATGCGTCGAGGCGCCTCGCTACGGGTGGCTGTGTTCGTGTGACTGGGAGCCGATATCACCCGGCCGTCGGATCGACGCGCGCTGCGCTTCGAGCCAGCGCACCCACTCGTCGATGCCTTCGCCGCTGGTTCCAGACACCCGGATGACATTCGGCTCCGGCATGACGTGCGCTAGAGCGTCCATTGCGGCGCCGACGTCGAACCGGAGATGCGGAAGCAGGTCCACCTTCGTGAGAAGCACCAAGTCCGCCTTGCGGAACATGACGGGATACTTGAGCGGCTTGTCCTCGCCTTCGGTGACCGACAGCGCGACGACGTTTGCAGCCTGGCCGAGATCGTAAATCGCCGGGCAGACCAGGTTTCCCACGTTCTCGACGAAAAACAGGTCGCAGTCGCGCCACGGGAAATGATGAAGCGCCCGGTGGACGAGGCGGGCGTCCAGATGGCAGGCGGAACCCGTGGTGATGCCGAGGGACTGAATGCCCGCTTGGTTGAGTCGCTCGGCGTCGCGTTCTGTCGCGAGGTCACCGCTCACGGCTCCGAGGCGAAAACGGTCGCCCGCAGCACGAGCAGTTGCCTCGAGCACCGCCGTTTTCCCGGAGCCAGGCGAGCCCATCAGATTGATCGCGAGGGTGCCGGCTTGCTCGAAGTGTTCTCGGTTGTGCCGTGCTTGGGCGTCGTTGTCAGATAGGATTTGCTCCCGGATGTCGACGGGGACGATCTCCGGATCACCGCAACCACATGTTTCACACATCACGCAACCTCCATTTCGATCCGCTGCAGGATGATCTCGTCGCCCTGTGACAGGCGCGCTGGCCGATTGCAGGCACGGCAACGCAGAACCTGTCCGCATGCAATCGGTTGCATGCATTGTGGGCAGGCCCATCGTGCCGCGACGGACTGCACGTCGAGTGCGGCGCCGTCACAGATCGTCCGCTCGGTGAAAGTATCGAACGCCGTTCGCAGCAGGTCGAGCTCGACGCCCGAGAGCTCGCCGATCTTGACCTCGAGCCGATGCACCCGAGTTGCGCCGTGCGCTGCCGCTTCCCGCTCCACGCGATCGACCAGTGACGCCACAATCGAGTACTCGTGCACGACGCCTTACTCCCTTTTGAACTGCGGTGGGCGTTTGCCGAAAAACGCCTCGATGCCCTCGGCAAAGTTCTGCCCGTCGGCAATGCGAGACAGCTCGTCGAGCTCGGCGTCCAGGTGAACGTCGAGCTGCTGCATGCCTGCGGCTCGATTGAGCAGATCTTTGGCGACCCCCACGGCGCTCGTCGGCGCCTCGGCAAGCTGCTCGGCAAGCGCGATCACACGATCGTCGAGGGTGCTCTCCGAGTGCACTTCGTTGATCAGGCCGACCTCGAGCGCCTGTTGTGCGGATAGACGCGGGCTCAGCAAGACGAGCTCGAGTGCTTTTCGCAGGCCGACCAGGCGGGGCAACAAAAACGTCGAGCTCTCGGCGCCGGTGAGCCCCGTCTTCAGATAGGCCCATTCGAAGGTCGCGCGTTCGGACGCGATCACCAGGTCGCAGCTCATCGCGATGCCGAGGCCCCCGGCCGCCGCCGGCCCGTCCACCGCGGCGATGAAGGGCTTTGGTGCGCGACGAATCTCCGAGATGGTGCTGTGGATGTATTCGAGGATCTGTTTGAAGATCTCCCCGTAGCGACCCCCCGTGGGACTGCCGCCCGGTTGCAAGTAGCCGAGGTCGGCGCCGTTGCCGCCTCCGTAGATGTATTTGAGATCGGCCCCGCTGCAGAACACGCCGCCTTCGCCGCGGATCACGACCGACCGCACGTCGCGGTCGCGCGCGAGCTGGAGGCCCGCCTTGCGGAAATCCTGCGCCGTTTTGACGTCCAGTGAGTTGAAGCGCTCGCGCCTCGCGATCGTGATGATGCCGACGGCGCCGTGACGATCGATGTGAATGTGTTCCATGGCGTTCCTCTCGTCAGCAGATCCGCGGCAGGAGCTCCCCGTCGGGCTCGGCAAGCAGCCTCCGCCCAAAACCCGTATCGAGCACCACAGAGCCGGGGCGTTCCTCGACGCACTCGCCGACGACCGCCGACTGCCGGCCGAGCGGATGCGCACGAAGGGCGTCCATCACACCGTCGGCGATGTCGGGTTGCACGCCGATGACGGCCTTGCCTTCATTGGCGACTTGAAGTGGGTCAATGCCGAGCAGCTCGCCGACCGCACGCACTTCATCGCGCACGGGCACGGCGAGCTCGTCGACGATGACGCCGACGCCGCTCTTGTCGGCCATTTCGTGCAACGCGCTCGAGAGCCCGCCGCGCGTCGGGTCTTTGAGCGCGACCACGCCGTCGCCGCCAACCGCGAGGACCTTACGCATCATCGTGTTGAGTGGCGCGACGTCCGAGCAAAGCTCCGTCTGCAGCGCGAGCTCGTTTCGCGTAGCCATGATCGCCAAGCCGTGGTCGCCCACGGTGCCGGTCACGATGATCTGGTCGCCGGGGCGCAGGCCCGCGTCGCTCACGATGCGATCCGCGATCGCGACACCCGTGCTGTTGATGACGAGCCCGTCGACCTCGCCATGGCCCATGACTTTGGTGTCGCCGGTGACGACGGTCGTGCCGGCTTGCTCACAAGTTGCGCGCATGGACGCCCAGACGCGCCTCAGTGTCTCGCGCTCGAATCCGTCTTCGATGACAGCCGCGCAGGTGAGGGCGAGGGGCTCGGTGGCGCCCATCATCGCGAGGTCGTTCACGGTGCCGGCGACGGCGAGGCGACCGATGTCGCCGCCCGGGAAGAAGATCGGATGCACGACATGGGAGTCGGTCGTGATCACCAGCCACTGGTCGCCGAGTGGGATTGCCGCACCATCGTCCATCGCGGAAAGACCGATGCCGCCGTCGCCGACCTCTCCGAGGCCGTCGGCGAAGACCTGCTCGATCAGCGCGCGCATGGCGCCACCGCCGGCCCCGTACTTGAGTGTGATGCGCTCGTCGACGAACCGTGGATTGCGAATCATGCGGCACCTCGGCCGATCTTCGTGAGATTTGGATGACCACCGTACTGATGCCAGATACGGCAGGTGCCCTCCGCGCTGACCATGCAGGCGCCGACGGGCGTATCGGGATTGCATTCGCGGCCAAAAAGCGCGCAGTCGTTGGGCGAGGCGATGCCCGCCATGATGTCGCCGCACTGGCACTGCTGAACGAGCTTGGGGGGCGCGTGCTGCCAGAGCGCCGACGCGTCGATGCTGAAGCGCCTGCGGGCGTCGTACCGTGCGAACGCATCCCGCAGGCGAAGGTTGCCGTTCGGGACGTGGGCGATGCCCCGCCAGCGCCCGCCCATCGGCCGAAAGACCTTCCAAAGAAGCTCCTGTGCGTGCCGATTGCCTTCGCGAGTGACGCAACGCGGGTAGGCGTTGTCGACTCGGGGTATGCCGCTCGCCATGATCTCGAGCAGCCGTACGAGGCCCGCAAGGACGTCGAGCGGCTCGAAGCCGGCGACGACGACGGGAATACGGTGCCGTTCGACGAAGTCCTCGAACACCGCGGACCCGGTGATCGTCGCCGCGTGGCCGGCGGCCAAGAAGCCTTCGATCTTGGTGTCGGGCATCTCTGCGACGATTTCCATGACTGGCGGGATGTACTTGTGTGCCGACAGCACGGAGAAATTGGCCGGCGGATCGTCCACGAGCACGGCCGCTGTGGCGACCGCGGTGGTTTCGAAACCCGATGCGAAGAAGACGAGCTCTTCATCGAGTGAGCGGGCGAGATCGACGGCCTGCGTGACGCTGTAGACGACGTCGACGTGGCCGCCGGCTGCCTGCGCGTCGGCAAGCGACTGTGACGTTCCCGGCACCCGCAGCATGTCGCCGTAGGTTGCAATGCGGACTCCTTGCCGCGCGAGAGCGACCGCTTCATCCACTTCGGGCACATCGGTGACACAAACAGGGCAGCCCGGGCCCATGATCACGTTGAGGTCTTCGGGGAACGCAGCACGCAGGCCATACTTCGCGATGGCCTGCTCGTGGCTTCCGCAGACGTGCATGACCGACACGGGCTCGTGGTCGAAGCGCTCGACGAGCTGCGCGAGCGCGTCTCGGAGCGCGCGCGCACGCGCCGGGTCGCGAAACTTCAGCTGGGAGAGGGCGCTATCGGTCTGCACCACCGCCTCCTTTCGCATCGCGTGCGGGTCCGGCAGCTTCTAGCTCTCCTCGAACGTCGGCCGCCATCAGGTCTTCTTCGGCGGCCAGCCGCAGCAGCTCGTCGTAGAGAGCCAAGGTGTCGGCGACCTCCTCGGGTGGGATCCGACGGATCGCAAACCCAACGTGGTTGAGGATGTAGTCCCCCGGTGACACCGGAGCGTCGACGATGTCGAGACGGATCTCTTTCTGGACGCCCCAGAAGTCGACGGACGCTCGGTCGCCTTCGACCGACAACACTCGACCTGGAACGCCTAGGCACATGGTGAGCCTTCTCGATGGTCGTTCGCGCGCGTCATGGCGTCCGCAGCGACCGCTTGCCCGAGGGCGATGCCGCCGTCACCGGGCGGAACTTCGCCGTGCAGATAGGTCGTGAGCTCGGCTGAGAGCTCTCTCCGGATTCGGTCGGAAAGAAGGGAGTTCTGAAAGACGCCTCCGGTTAGCACGACGGGAAGCCTTCCGACTTGCGCCGCTGCCTCGCGCGCCGACGCGACGGTCGCGTTGACGAGTGTGTTGTGAAAACGGGCGGCGATCGTGGCGGCGGGCACGCCAGCGCGATGCTCTGCCACGATCGCTCGAAGCGTTGCGCGCAGGTCGACTTCGGGCACGGCGGCTGTTCGGTCGATCTCGAAATCGTAGGCGCCGCGCTCGGCGCGATCGGCGATCTGGTCGAGCGCGATCGCAACTTGGCCCTCGTACCGGGTCTCTGTTCGTCCGAGGACCAGAGCCCCGACCGCGTCGAAATAGCGCCCGACACCGCGCGCGCGAGGCGCGTTGAAGTCGGCGGCCACCATGCCTCGAACCGTCGCGATCGTGTCCCCCGAGGTCTCGCGAAACACCGGTAGATCGAGGGGCGCATCACCCTCGAAGGCATCATCGAGGGCCGACAGGGCGATGCGCCAGACCTCGTGAATTGCCAGGTCGCCGCCGGGGAGGGCGACCGGCCGAAACGTGCCGAGCCTTTCGTAGCGACCGGCCTCGACGAGGAGCAGCTCGCCGCCCCAGGCGGTGCCGTCGGTGCCGTACCCGGTTCCGTCATAGGCAACGCCGATGACCGGACCATGGAGGCTGTGCTCGGCCATGGCGCTCACGACGTGCGCGTGGTGATGCTGGACGGGGACCTTGATCGCTTCAGCCCGTTGAACTGCATAGCGTGTCGACAGATATCCCGGGTGCAGGTCGTACGCGATCACCTCGGGCTCGATCTCGAGGAAGCGCTCCATTCGCTCGATTGCGCTCTCGTAGAAGTCGAGTGCTTTCATGTTTTCGAGATCGCCGATGTGAGGACCGAGGTAGGCCGTGTCGCCAGCGGCCAAGCAAAACGTGTTCTTGAGGTGGGCGCCACACGCGAGGACCGGCTGCGCCACCGGCGTGGCCAGCATGATCGGACGAGGGACGTAGCCACGCGACCGTCGGAGAATCGTCGGGCTGCCGGCGATCACGCGAGCCACCGAGTCGTCGCAGCGAGTAGCGATGTCGCGGTCGTGAAGAAGGAAGGCATCGGCGATGCCCGCCAAGCGTTCCACCGCTTCGTCGTTGTCGAAACAGATCGGCTCGTCGGACAGATTCGCCGAGGTCATGACGAGCGGACGGTCGACGGCGTCGAGGAGCAGCAGGTGCAGCGGCGTGTAGGCCAAGAAGAGACCGATCAGCTCGGTGTCAGGCGCAACGGCGGTGGCAATCGATGCGCTTCCGCGCCGCTTTGCCAGAACGATTGGCCGCTCCGCAGAGCTCAGGAGCTCTTCTTCCTTCGGGCTCAGCGAGGCTAGCTCACGTGCCGCGCGGAGGTCGCGCACCATCACCGCAAAAGGCTTTTCGTCGCGCCGCTTTCGAGCTCGCAGCGTGGTCACGACGTCGTTGCGCGTGGCGTCGCAAGCCAGGTGAAAGCCGCCGAGCCCCTTGATCGCCAAGGTCGCGCCGTGTCGAAGTAAGTCAGCGGCTGCGATCAAAGGACCTGCCGCACCGGAAAGCTCGGCGCCGTCCGCGGAGACGAGCGAGAGCGACGGGCCACACGCGGGGCACGCGTTGGGCTGTGCGTGAAACCGGCGGTCGGCGACGTTGTCGTACTCCTTCCGACAAGCGTCACACATCGAAAAAGAAGCCATCGTCGTGGCTGGACGATCGTAGGGAACGTCCGTCGCGATCGTGAACCGAGGGCCGCAGTGCGTGCAGTTGGTGAAGGCATACCTGTGACGACGGTCGACCGGATCGAGCACCTCGGACAGACACTCCGGGCAGGTAGCGAGGTCTGGCGCGATCGATGCGGCGCGGGCCCCTTTCGAGCCGCTTGGTTCGATGACGAATTCATCGATCGGCTCGCCGGGAATCGACGTCAGCCGAACCTCGTGGACGCGGGCTGGTGAAGGCGCGCGGGAACGGAGCCCTCGGACGAAGTCCTCGAGTGCATGCTCGCCGCCGAACGCTTCGATCGTCACGCCGTGCGGGTCGTTGCGAACCCGCCCTCCGACGCCGGTCTCGTGGGCCAGTCGATACACCCAGGGACGAAAGCCGACTCCCTGTACCGTTCCGCGAACCTCGATGCGCCGGCCGAGCTCACTCACGGGGCCTCCTCGGACACCCCCAGCAGATAGGCAACCAGATCCCACGTTTCATCGTCGGTAAAGGTAGGCCATGCCGGCATCGACGTGCCTTGCTTGCCTTTACGGATGACGTCATAGACCTGCCGCGGCGTCGTGCGCCTTCGCCACGAGGCTGACCGAAAATTCGCGGGGGCCCCCGAAAGGCCCCGCTTGCGTACGCCGCGACCGTCGGCACGCTCGCCGTGACAAAGCGCGCACTTCTCGACGAACAGGGCGCGGCCACGTGCTTTCGCTTCGGCGTTTGCGAGCCGGTCCGTCGGTACGGCGGTGTCGCCATACGGAGCGCGCTCGCCGTCACAACCCGAGAGTGCGAGCCACACGATCCATGCTCCATGTTTGATCATCGCTCCACTCCGGACGGGGCTTCGAGGGGTACCCGAGAGCGGTCAGCTCCTCGACGACGCGCCGCACCAAGTCGGGAACCTGCGCTTCGACTTCGGGCGTCCGCTCGAGGCCGAGCTCGACAGTCTCGGGCACGACACCGATCAAGATCACACGCGCGGGATACCTGTTGAGCAGTGACGCTCCAGCCAGCAGGTCCGAAACGCCGATCTGATGGGGCGAAAGACGCTCGTAGACGGCCGGCGGAACCTCGTCGCCTTCCAATCGCACCGGCGTTCCCGGCGCCCCGTCGGCTCGAATGGCATCGATGATGATGACGATGTCGGCGCTGTCGACGAGGGGCAGCAGCGAGAGACCAAGCGTTCCACCGTCGACGGCGGTTACACCTTCGGGCAGCTCGTACTCGCGCAGGAGCCGGTGCACGGCGACGACCCCAACACCGTCGTCGCTGCAGACGACGTTGCCGAGACCGAGGACCAGCACCGGAATCTGTTCACTCATCGTCCGAATACTCGTCCTGATGACCGCGCTCCCTCGGGAAGAACTTGTAGCCGCTGAAGATCGAATCGAGAACGCCGTTCTTTTCGACCCGAGCGACGATGATCGCGCTCCAAATGTGGTGGCAGAAGAATCCGATGATCAGCCACATGACGATGTGATGGATCCAACGTGCCGTCTGAGGGCCACCGAAGATCGGCAAGAGGAAATCCCACATCTTCATGTAGCTCACGTGGGCGCTGACCGAGTACAGCGCGAGCCCGGTCAGAATCATCAGGACCAAGAGCAAGTACACGAGGCCGTAGATCATGCCCGCAAGCGGGTTGTGACCGATCGCTAGTGGTGGTGTGGGCTGCAAGAACGTGTAGAACTTGAAAGTCCCCCACATCGCGCGGCGGCGATGCGGATGGACCGGGATGAAGCGGTGCCACCTCGCGTGATAGGGACCGATGAACATCCAAATGATGCGCGAGACCACTGCGGCCGAAAACACGATCGCCGTGTAGAAGTGGACGATCTTCATGTAGCCCATCGTGAAGTGCTCACCGGCGGGGCCGCTGTGCGTGATGAATGGGTTGCCGATGTAGATGCCAGTCACCGAAAGCACGAGGATCGACAGCGCGATCGTCCAGTGCGTGAGCCTGATGACGATGTCCCACACGTAGACCCGCTCGATGTTGGCCTCTTCGACGACCGGGGGGCCGACGCGCTGCCTCGGGCGTTTCGCGCGCCCCGCGGCTGCGGCTTCGGCAGTCATAGGACTTTCACGCGAGTGATCTCGCGCCCTCCACCGTCCACGACATGCACACCGCAGGCCATGCACGGGTCGAAGGAGTGCACGGTTCGCAGGATTTCGATCGGCTGCTCCGGGTCGGCGATCGGGGTGCCGATGAGCGCTGCCTCGTACGGCCCGGGGGCCTCGTTGGCATCACGCGGCCCTGCGTTCCACGTGCTCGGGACGACGCATTGGTACCGCGCGATCGAGCCGTCCTTGATGTGGACCCAGTGACCGAGCGAGCCGCGTGGCGCCTCGTGAAAACCAGCGCCTGTGGCTTCCTTCGGCCAAGAGCTCGGCTCCCATTTGCTGTTGTCGTGAATGCGTAGCTCGCCGCTACCCATGTTCGCGGCGAGCTCGTCGACCCAGTCCTCGATCTTCTCGGCGAGGATGAGGGTCTCGATGCCGCGCGCTGCCACGCGCCCGAGCGTCGAAAAGAGGGCCTCGGGCCCAACTTCGAGCTTGCCGAGCACCATGTCCACGAGCGCTTTGACGCGTTCGTGACCATGGACGTAGTTGACCAGCATTCGCGAAAGAGGCCCGACCTCCATCGGCACGCCGTCATAGCGCGGCGACTTGAGCCACGAGTACTTCGCCGACGTATCCAAGCGCTCGTACGGCGGCTTGGGCCCCGTGTAGTTGGGCTTGGTTTCACCCGCCGACGGATGCAGCGCTTCATCGTCGCCGCCTTCGTACTCGTACCAGGAGTGTTTGACCTGCTCGGTGATCTTCGACGGGTCGAACGGCTCGAGCTTGGACAGATCGCGGTTGCGAATGATGCCCGGCTCCAAATAGAGGGGAGGCGACTCCGCGTCGGTCAGCGGGTACTCTCCGTAGACCATGTAGTTGCCGACGCCGGCTCCGTAGCCGGCCCAATCTTTGTAGAAGGACGCCACTGCGAGAAGGTCGGGAATGTAGACCTTGGAGACGAAGTCGCGCGCACCCGCGATCAGCTGCTTGAACTGAGCGATCGTATGCACGTTGAGCGCGGCCTGCGAGTCGGGATCGACGGGAGTTGCCATCCCGCCGACGAGGAAGCTCTGCAGGTGCGGGTTCTTGCCGCCCAAAATCGCGTGCATCTTGATGAACTCGCGCTGCCAATCGAGCGCCTCGAGATAGTGCGCGACCGCAAGCAGATTTGCCTCCGGTGGAAGCTTGTACGCTTTGTGCCCCCAATAGGCGTTCGCAAAGGGTCCGAGCTGCCCCGCGTCGACGAAGCCCTTGAGGCGGTCCCTGACCGTGGTGAAGTACGCTGTGCTGGAGTTGTGCCAGTCCGAGATCGACTGCGCGAGCTCGGAGGTTTTCGCTGGATCGGCCTCGAGCGCGGACACCACGTCGACCCAGTCGAGCGCGTGCAGATGATAGAAGTGAATGACGTGGTCCTGCACGCACTGCGACGCGATGATCAGGTTTCGCAGAATGCGCGCATTTGGCGGCGGCTTGGCGCCGATCGCGTCTTCGACTGCGCGGATCGAGGCGATGGCGTGCACGGTCGTGCAGACGCCGCAAATGCGCTGCGTGAAGGCCCACGCATCACGAGGATCGCGGCCCTGTAGGATCAGCTCAATGCCGCGAAACATCGTCGACGAGGACCAGGCGTTGGCGACCTTGCCACCGTCGACTTCTGCCTCGATGCGGAGGTGTCCTTCGATGCGTGTGACGGGATCGACGACGATGTGCGTCATGACTCACCGCCCAACTTGCTATCTTCTTCCTCGTCGACGCGGCCTGGCGGCGCCGCGCCTGTCGTGCCTTCTCGCGCCATGCGCTTGCCGAGGTGGACCAATGAATGCGCGCCGAAGGCGGCCGTGACGCCTGCGGCCGCGATCACACCGACTTTGTCGATGTGCTGACCCTTGGCGAACCCTGGGAACGACGGCAGGTGCGAGTAGAACGGGGTCATCTTGTCCCAGAAGTCCGGCTCGGCGCAGCCGATGCAGGGATGCCCGCAGCCGATCGGCCAGTTGGTCCCCTCGTTCCAACCGACGTTCGGGCAGTTCTGAAACGCGACCGGGCCCTTGCAGCCCATCTTGTACAGGCAGTACCCGACCCGATGGCCTTCGTCGCCCCAGTTCTCGACATACTGACCCGCATCGTAGTGAGCGCGCCGCTCGCAGTTATCGTGAATGCTTTTTCCGTACGCAAAAAGCGGCCGGCCGAGATTGTCGGTCGGCGGCCATCGGTTGTACGTCAGGAAATAGACGAGCGTTGCCGTCAGGTTCTCGGCGTTGACTGGGCAGGCCGAGAGATTGAGCAGCGTTTTGATCCCCGGTACCGCATCGCCGACGCCGAGGGCCGAGGTCGGGTTGGGCGCGGCGGCTGGAAGGCCGCCGAAGGTGGCGCAAGTGCCGACCGCGATGACCGCGAGCGCGTTGCCGCACACCTCATTGGCGATCTGCTCGGCCGAGCGGCCGCCGATGGTGCAGTACGCCCCGTTCGCACCCGTCGGAATCGAGCCTTCGATCACGGCGACGTACTCGCCCTTTTTGTCGTGAACGACCGAGTGCAGGTTCTCTTCGGCCTGATGGCCGGCCGCCGACATGATCGTCTCGTGGTAGTCGATCGAGAGCAGGTCCAAGACGACCTCCGCAGCGGACGGTGCGGCCGAACGCAGAAACGATTCGGTGTTGCCCGCGCAGTCCTGGAACTCGAGCCAAACCAGCGTGGGTTTTTGCTTGGTCTCGAGCGCCTCCGCGATCAGCGCCGAGGCGCTCCCGGGAAGCCCGATCATCGCGGCCATGGCGGAGCAAAAGCCCATGAACTCACGTCGCGAAACCCCTCTTGCTTCAAGCTCGCGGCGAAATGGGGAATCCGAAGCAGTCATCGAAGCCTCCTTGCTCTCTGTTGTAGGCAAACGTCACGCCAGCCGATGTCGCGCGAGCGCGAGCCGACTCTAACTGCGTGAACCGAGGCGCTACAAGGACATCTCGCGTCAATCGACCGTTGCGGTCACGTTTGTTGTCGCCACGAGCAAGGAGAGCGGGCGAAAAGAATGCGTCGGGACGAGAACGTGCGAACGCTTTGCGCAATCGCGTTTCTTTTTCGCAGTGCGTCAAAGGCATGGCGCTTCTCGAAGCAAAGATTGCGCTAGACTTCCGGCTCTCGAATGCGTGTAGAGATTCGAAGAGGTTTGGACATTCCGATCTCGGGAACGCCGGAGCAGCGAATCGAACGCGCCAACGAGGTGGGTTGGGTCGCGCTGGTCGCGAGAGACTTCCAGAGCCTTCGGCCACAGCTGCGTGCCAAAGTCGGAGACCGAGTTCGCCTCGGGCAAGCCCTGCTGACCGACAAGGAGAACCCAGAGGTGCAGTTCACTGCGCCGGGCGCCGGCGAGGTCGTCGCAATTCACCGTGGCGAGCGACGGTCGCTCCAATCCGTGGTCATTCGACTCGACGGCTCCGACGAAGAGCGCTTTGCGCCTTTCGATGAGCAGTCGCTCGGCAAGCTCGATCGGCGCGAGGCCCGCGCACTGCTTCTCGAGTCGGGCGCCTGGACCGCGTTTCGAACCCGGCCCTTCGGCAGGGTGCCGCGGCCGGAGCAGTCTCCCCATTCGATCTTCGTCACCGCGATCGACACGAATCCACTGGCCGCCGACCCAAGCGTTGTCATAGAAGAGCGGCCGCAGGACTTCCGCGCGGGGCTCGAGGTCATCTCTCGCCTGACGGAAGGACCGGTCTACGTCTGCCGCGCGCCCGGGGCCAAGCTCGAGCTTCCAAAATCCGAGGCGCTTCAGCCCGTGACCTTCGAGGGCCCGCACCCGGCAGGCCTTCCCGGCACGCACATCCATTTCCTCGACCCCGTCAGCGAAAACAAGACGGTTTGGTACATCGGCTATCAGGACGTCATCGCGATCGGCTCGTTGTTCACGACGGGACGTATTTCGACGGAGCGCGTGGTTGCGCTCGGCGGCCCGGTTGTCGTGCGACCCCGCTTGCTAAGAACCCGCGTAGGCGCGAGCACCGAAGACCTTCTCGAAGGCGAGGTGGAGCCCGTCGATTGCCGCGTGATCTCCGGCTCGGTCCTCGGTGGACGGCGATCAGCGGGGCGCGCCCGGTATCTCGGGCCGTACGACGTGCAGCTCAGCGTGCTCCACGAGGACCGCACTCGGCATTTCCTGAGCTGGCTGGCGCCGGGCGCCGACAGCTTCTCCGCGATTCGCGCGTTTGCATCGGCGCTTCGCCCGAAGAGCCATCGGTTCGCGCTCACGACCTCGCAGCACGGGAGCCCCCGCGCGATGGTTCCCATCGGAAACTTCGAGAAAGTGATGCCGCTCGACATCCTTCCTGCCCCGCTACTCAAGGCGCTCATCGTGCGAGACACCGAAACCGCACGGGCGCTCGGCTGCCTGGAGCTCGAAGAAGAAGACCTCGCACTGTGCTCGTTCGTCTGCTCGAGCAAGTACGAGTACGGGGCGTACCTGAGAGACACCTTGGATCTCATCGAGAAGGACGGCTGATGCGCTCACTTCGCAAGCTTCTCGACAAGGCCGAGCCCCACTTCGCAAAAGGTGGTCGGTTCGAGGGCTACCAGGCGATTTACGAGATGCTCGACACCTTGTTCTACTCGCCGCCAGACGTATCGCGCCATGCGCCCCACGTCCGCGATGCGATCGACCTCAAGCGTGTGATGGGTCTCGTCGTCGTGGGCGTGCTGCCCTGCGCATTGGTGGCGATGTGGAATACCGGGCATCAGGCAAATTTGGCAATCCAAGCGCTCGGGCTCGCCTCCCCCACCGATTGGCGCGGGTCGTTCATGGCGCTGATCGGAATCGGCCACGATCCAAGCAGCATCTGGGCCTCGGCGTTTTACGGCATGCTCTATTTCGTGCCGGTCTATGCCGTGACGTTGATCGCCGGCGGCTTCTGGGAAGTCCTGTTCGCCGGCGTCCGAAATCACGAGATCAACGAGGGCTTCTTCGTCACGTCCATCCTGTATGCGCTCACGCTTCCGGCGACGACGCCGCTTTGGCAGGTCGCGCTCGGCATCTCGTTCGGGGTCGTGATCGCGAAAGAGATCTTCGGCGGCACCGGCAAGAACTTCATGAACCCCGCGCTTGCCGGGCGGGCGTTCCTCTACTTCGCGTATCCCGTCGAGATGTCGGGCGAGATGGTGTGGACGCCCCCCGTCGACGTCGTCACTGGCGCCACCCCGCTCGCGATTGGCGCCGAAGCCGGAGTGGCCGGCATCACGCAAAGCGGCGTGCGCTGGGTCGACGCTTTCCTCGGCCCGATTCAAGGCTCACTCGGCGAAACCTCCACGCTCGCCTGCCTGATCGGTGGCGCGTTCATCGTCTACACCGGCGTTGCCTCCTGGCGAATCATCGCTGGCGTCATGCTGGGGCTATTCACCACCACCCTTCTCTTCAACGCCATTGGCTCTGACACCAATCCCATGTTCGCGATGCCCTGGTACTGGCATCTCGTGTTGGGCGGCTTTGCGTTTGGAATGGTCTTCATGGCTACCGATCCGGTGACTGCGTGCGTAACCAACGCCGGTCGGTGGGTGTTCGGCTTCCTCGTAGGGCTGCTGACCGTGCTCATTCGGGTGGCGAATGTCGCGTTTCCCGAGGGCATCATGCTGGCGATCTTGTTCGCCAACATCTTTGCGCCAACGATCGACTACGCGGTCATGCGAGCGAACATCGCGAGGAGGGTGAGGCGAAGTGTCTGATCACGAACGAAAGGCGGATACCGTCTACGGCACCCTGCTCGTCGCACTGGTGGTGAGCTTGGTCTGCTCGTCGTTGGTTGCCTCGGCCGCGGTCGTGCTGAAGCCGCGGCAAGTGGCCAACGCGATCTTGGACATGCGTCGGAACATCTTGGAGGTCGCCGGGCTTATGGACCCAGCGCTCGAGGTCGACGAGCTCTACGAAGGCATCGAGCCACGGGTGATCGACTTCGCAACTGGCAGCTACGTGGACGACGTCGACCCAGAAGCCTTCGATCCTGTAGAGGCCGCGAAAGACCCCGACCTCAGCGTCGCGGTGCCGGCAGAAATCGACCGAGCGCGCGTGGGTCGTCGCTCGAAGCACGGACTCGTGTACCTCGTCGGCAGCGAAGGCCGCGTCGACCGCATCATCCTCCCTGTATCCGGTTACGGGCTCTGGTCCACGATGTACGGCTTCGTCGCACTGGAGCCCGACGGCACTACGATCGCCGATCTGACCTTTTACGCCCATGGCGAAACCCCGGGCCTCGGGGATTTCGTGTCGAAGTCGGAGTGGCGCGAGCGCTGGCACGACAAGCATGCATTCGACCCCGAAGGCGAGCTACGCATCGAGGTCGTGAAAGGTCGTGTCTCTCCGGACGACCCACTTGCCGACTATCGAGTGGATGGCGTCTCCGGTGCGACCTTGACCGGCAACGGCGTGTCGAACCTCCTCCAGTACTGGCTCGGTGACCACGCGTACGGCCCCTACCTTCGCAGAGTGCAGGAAGGAGATGCCCCATGAGGTCCGATGCCAAGCGAGCGCTCATCGAGCCGATTGTCGACGACAACCCGGTCACCTTGCACGTGCTCGGAATTTGCTCCGCTCTTGCCGTGACGACTTCGCTGTTGCCGTCGCTCTACATGTGCCTCGCGCTAACTCTCGTGGCGGCGTTTTCGAATGCGGCGGTGAGCGCGATTCGGCACGTGCTCCCGAACAGCATCCGCATCATCGTGCAGATGACGATCATCGCCTCTTTAGTGATCGTCGTCGACGAGTCGCTTCAGGCTTTTGCATTTGAAACCAGCCGCGAGCTCTCCGTGTTCGTCGGGCTGATCATCACCAACTGCATCGTGCTCGGCCGCACGGAAAGCTTCGGCTCGAAGAACCCGGTCGGCCTCAGTTTCCTCGATGGCTTGGGAAACGGCCTCGGCTACAGCTTGATTCTGATCCTGGTGGCAACCACACGTGAGCTCCTCGGCTCCGGCACCCTGCTCGGCTACACCATCTTCCCAACGGTCGCCGATGGCGGATGGTTCAATCCGAACGGGCTCATGCTGCTTCCACCGAGCGCATTCTTCGTGATCGGCCTCATCATCTGGGCAGCCCGTTCGTGGAAAGCCGAGCAGGTCGAAAAGCCCGAGTTTCGAATTCACGAAGTGCACCGAACGGAGGCGCTGTGAGCGGCACCTACGTCGAGCTGTTCATCAAAGCCGTGTTCGTCGAGAACCTCGCCCTGTCGTTCTTCCTCGGGATGTGCACGTTCTTGGCGGTGTCCAAGCGGATTCAGACTGCCCTCGGCCTGGGTGCGGCCGTCATCGTCGTCCAGGTGATCACCGTCCCGGTCAACACCGCCCTCTACCACTATGTGCTCGAAGAGGGTGCGCTTGCGTGGGCGGGCCTTCCAGAGGTCGACCTGAGCTTCCTCGGGCTGGTCACCTACATCGGCGTGATCGCCGCGATGGTGCAGATCCTCGAAATGGTGCTCGACCGCTACTTCCCGCCGCTCTTCCACGCGCTCGGCATTTACCTTCCGCTCATCACCGTGAACTGCGCGATCCTCGGCGGAACGCTCTTCTCGGTGCAGCGCGACTACACCATGTCGGAGAGCGTGGTTTACGGCATCGGCAGTGGTTTTGGCTGGGCGCTGGCGTTGGTCGGGCTCGCTGGGATCCGGGAAAAGCTCCGCTATAGCGACGTTCCGAAAGGGCTTCAGGGGCTCGGGATCACGTTCATCATCGTCGGGCTCATGTCGCTCGGCTTCATGGCTTTCGCCGGGATTCAACTCTAGGAGGCGACGCGGTGGCGCTTCAAATCGGGCTTGCGGTTGCGGTGTTCACGGGCGTGATCTTGTTCCTGTCGGTCGTGATTCTGCTCGCGCGCTCCCGGCTCGTCGAGACCGGCATCGTCCAGATGGTCGTCAACGACGACCGTGAGTTCGAGGTGCGGGCGGGCGCAAAGCTTCTCGAGGCGCTGTCGAGCGTCGGGCTCTACCTGCCTTCGGGCTGCGGCGGCAAAGGCACCTGCGGGCAGTGCCGAGTCAGCGTGCTCGAAGGAGGCGGGCCCCTGCTGCCGACCGAGACTTCGATCATCGCCCGCCACGAGGCCGCAGAGCACGTGCGTCTCGGGTGCCAGGTCACGGTCCGCGAGGACATCCGCGTCCGCATCCCGGACGAGGTTTTCGGCGTCCGCAAATGGGAATGTAAGGTGCGTTCGACTCGCGGCCTCAGCACGTTCATCAAAGAGATCACGCTCGAGCTCCTGGAGGACGAAGAGCTCCCCTTTCGTGCGGGCGGCTACGTGCAGGTGGAGTGCCCGCGCTACGAGGCGAGCTTCGCGGATTTCGACATCGAGCCGGAATACCGCGACGAGTGGGACCGGCTCGACCTCTGGCGATACCGCGCGAGCACCAAGGCGCCGACCGCTCGCGCCTACTCGATGGCGAACTATCCCGAGGAAAAGGGCATCATCCTGCTCAACATCGGCATCGCTCTACCTCCGCCTGGGTCACCTGACGTTCCGCCTGGCATCGTCTCGTCGTACCTGTTCAACTTGAAACCGGGTGATCCGGTCACCGTCGCGGGACCTTACGGCGAGTTCTTCGCGCGAGACACCGACAACGAAATGGTGTTCATCGGTGGAGGCACGGGCATGGCGCCGCTGCGCTCGCACATCCTCGACCAGCTGAAGCGCATCGGTACGAAACGCAAGATCTCGTTTTGGTTCGGCGTTCGAAGCAAGCGCGACCTCTTCTACCACGAAGAGTTCCAGCGACTCGCGGCCGAGTACCCGAATTTCCGCTACACCGTGGCGCTATCGGAGCCGAACCCCGATGACGATTGGGACGGGCCGGTGGGCTTCATTCACCAAGTCGCTCACGACGAGTATCTAGGAGAGCACGAGGCCCCCGAGGACTGCGAATACTACATGTGCGGACCGCCCTTGATGGTCGCTGCCGTTCAGAAGATGCTAGCGGACCTGGGAGTGAGTGAGGAAAACATCATGTTCGACGATTTCGGGAGTTGAGTCGCGTGTTGGTCTACTTGCTGAGCTTCGTTGCGTTTGCGCTCGCGATTTGCGGCCTGAGCGCGGGGCTGCTCGCGGGGCGCGGCAGCATTCGAGGCACGTGCGGCGGCCTCAACAGCGCCGATGGGTGCGGCGCATGCGGTCGGCGAGCAGACGGCGATCGACCCTGCGCAAAGCGGTCGGCGCCATGACCAGCGAAATTGAGCTCCGCGTCCGCGACGTCATGGTCAAAAAGCCGGTCGTCTTCACCACGGGGATGGATCTCCTCGACGCAGTGCGGATCCTGGTCGACAAGCAGATCTCGGGCGCGCCGGTGATCGACGAGCGTGGAAACCTCGTCGGCGTGCTGAGCGAGCGCGATTTCTTGAGAGCAGCCGTCATCGCGGGCTACCACGGGGAGCGTGGCGGGCGCATCGAGGAATACATGACTACGGAGGTCGAGGCGGTGAACGCGAACGACAGCTTGCTCGACGTCGCCGCGAAATTCGTCGAGACCAAGTATCGTCGGTTCCCGGTCATCGAGGACAACCGCGTAGTGGGCATCGTCGCCCGAAGGGAAGTTTTGCGTGCGGTGGTCGACTCGTTCGTCTGAACGCGAAGCCGTCTTACTCGCCTTCGTCCTTCGGTGGCGGGTGGGGAAGCGAGGGTCGGAATTCCGCCCTCCGGAGGTCGATGAAGATGACCAGGAGAAAGATGAGGAAGGAGAGCGTGCCGATCCCTTGGCCCACGGACATCGCCATCATGATCGGAATCCAGCCTTGGTCGAAAAGCGACCAGCTCATGAGCGCAAGCCCGATCAACCCGAGCACGCACGCGTACACCATGAGCTTCGACCGGGAGGCGGTGTCGAGGAAGTGCGAGACCTTGCCCTTGAAGCTCATGGAGTTTCTTCCTCGTCTTTGCTAAAAGGATGCGCGTATCCATGACAGCCGGCGCTCACGCAGCTCGTCTCGCCGGCTCGCAAGTCCTCGAGAAGCCCAGCGTGGTCCTGCGTGTCGCTCCAGATGGCTCCGGTGGTGCTGTGACACTGCATGCAGTTCTCGTTCTTGAAGGGCCGGGCGATGTGGATCTTCTCGAGCACCTGCTCGCGGTCGTAGAACATCCACTCGGAGAGAAACTCATAGACGTGACCCATGCCGCCGAGCTTGGTCATGGCGTAGCCGTACATGCCGTAGTCCTTGTGGCAGACGTAGCAGCTACTGCCGCCGAACTTGGTGGTTCTCGAATGGATGGCGGCAAGCGAATCGCTGCTCGGGTCGTTGGCGTCCTCGATCCACATGTCCATGGTGTGGCAGCTGCCGCAAAAGCCCTGGCGCTCGGTGGCCGCGAGGCCTTCCAAGTTGCCGATCATCGCGACCATGATCGGCAGCACGCCGACGCCGAGCATCATCACGGACTTCCCTGCGGCGTCGAGCGGGGGGCGTCGCCACAGGTAGTACACCATGATCCCCGCCGCGATGATGGCACATGTGAGAGCAATCCAGGACAGCGGCGAAACGTGCATGGGGCGCAGCGGAACCATGGTCCAGAATCGGTGCGCAATGCAAGCGAGAAGAGAAGGCGGACAAGCCTCGCGTCACGGCTGGCAATTGCAACGTGCTTGGCGGTTTGTTCCTCGCTTTCGTCCGGCTCCGCGGCAGCACAGCCGCACACGCTCGGCGCCGAGCTCTGGGGACAGCTCGATCCCAACGTCGGTCTGATCGTCGTCGAGGGGTCGAGCCGGAAGTATCCGTACGTAGAGGCTGAGGGGCTCGTTTGGGCCGGTGCTGGGTCGCCTCAGCTCGGGCTCCGAGACAACGCATTTCGCGCCGAGGCGCTGATTCTGACGGTGAAGCTCCGCGACCCGAAGGGCATCAGCGACACGCGGCTAGGGCGCTTCATTCTTTCGACGGGCGCGGTGCGCGCAGTGCAGGTCGACGGGGGCCACGCGATCTTGCGTGCACCGTCGAAGACCAACTTCGAGCTCTTCGGCGGTGTGCCGGTCGACGGGAACATCGAAGGCCGGCGCTACGACTGGATCGCCGGCGGCCGGATTTCGCAGGGCCTCGGCAGAAGGGGCGTCATCGGCGGCAGCTACTACAACCGGTACAACGCCGGCCAGCGTTCGGACGAAGAAGTAGGCGCAGACTTTGCGCTTCGCGCCGCGCACTGGCTCGACATGGCCGCCAAGTTTGCCTGGGAGATCGTCAATCCCGGCATTGCAGAGATCCTCGGGTCGATCTCGTCGCAAACCAAGAACCTTCGCTTTCGCGGCGAGGCCTTCGTGACGAAGCGGTCGCCGACGCGGATCCTCCAACAAACCTCTTTGTTTACCGTGCTCGGCGACCCGGGGACGCTGAGAACGGGTGCAAACCTGTTCGGCAGAGCGGCGCCTCGGCTCGATTTCTGGCTCGAAGGCGCAGCGCACAACGCGCAGAACCGCTGGGGCTGGAGCGGCTACTTCCGGAGCGTGCTCCGCACCGACGATGAAGGAAAAGGCAGTATCCTCGGCGAGATTCGACGCCAGGCGATTCCATCGGTATCCAAGTGGACCGGTCTTCGCATCGCCGCGGTGATTCCCATCTACGAAAACCTCCACCAAACTTTCGGACTCATGCCCGAGTTCGAGCTGATCATTCCCGATGAACGGATGGCGGAGACGGGCTACGTCTGGCCTTGGGGCCGGCTCGCCTTTCGCTACCAGCATCAAAAGGGCTGGACCGTGGCTGCCGCTGCCGAAGCGAGCTCCAATCAGAACGTGCGGGTCGACGTCCGTGCGCTCGCAAGGGTCGCATACCAACACGCGTGGCTTGGCAATCGATGAAGCGAATCGTTACCATCCTCGTATTGATCGCGGTTGCCGCAGTCGCGGGGGCTTGCGCCAAGATTCTCGGCCTCGAGCAGGAGCGGTCGAACAACGCATTCGAGCACCGCGCACACGTCGTCGAGGGCATCAACTGCCTCGAATGCCATGCCGGGGTTCAAGATGCAGGCGAGGAAGGGCCGCTTCACCTGCCAACCACGGCTGATTGCGTCGAATGCCATCAAGACCCTCACGACCCGAACGAGTGCTCCGACTGCCACGGCCGCGCCCGCAATCGCCACGCTGCAGAGATGGCCCGGCGCCACATTCGATTTTCGCATGCCCAGCATGGCGAGGCCGGGGCAGGCGATTGCGTGCGCTGTCATGTCGACGTGACCGTCGACTCGGACCACGTGCGCACCAAGCACCCGACATGCTTCAGCTGCCACGAGCACAAAGGTCAATGGCACTCGCGCGACTGCGGAGGCTGCCACGTCGACTTGCCCGGTGAGGTGGCCATCCCAGAAAGCCACGTGATTCACGACGGTAATTTCTTGCGCGACCACGGGGTGCAGGCGACGGCGCAGGCCGACCTCTGCACGACCTGTCACACACAACGGCAGTGCGCGGCCTGCCATGGAGTGACCGTCCCCACGATTCCCTCGCGCTTCCGTTTCGACGACCCCGTGCGCGACTCGATGCATCGCGCGAACTTCATTTCAGTGCACGATCAGCAGGCCGCGGCCGATCCGGGGCAGTGCCTCGTCTGTCACAGCGAGCTCTTTTGCGTCGACTGCCATACCCGGCTCGGCATCTCCGCGATAAACCCGACGCGCGGCAATCCGCATCCGCCGGGCTGGTCAGGGCCTCCGGGCTCCTCGAATTTGCACGGGTCAGCGGCAAGAGCTGACCCGCTGTCGTGCGCCACATGCCATGGCGGCGCAGGCGAAGTGCTGTGCGTGAGCTGCCATGTCGTTGGCGGTCCCGGCGGCAATCCGCATCCGCCCGGCTTCAACAGCCGGCTGAGCAAGGCGAACGATCTGCCCTGCCGGCTGTGCCACATAGGCGGGCTATGAAGTGGGGGGCGATCCTTCTCGGCCTGGTGGCGGTTCTCGGCTTCGTTGGAGGCGCTCTCTTTGCAACGTTCACGAAGAAGGTCGTGCCGGCCGTCAAAGAAGGGCGCGAGGCCGTACCCACGCGCGTCGTTTCGGTCGATTGGCGCGTGGATCGCTACTCGCCGGGGCACTCGCACCACGTGCTGAACCTCGCTCTCGACTGCAACGACTGCCACGACCCCGCCAAGGTCGATTTCAAAGGCGTCGACATCGGTGTTTGCAGCGGGTGCCACGTCGAGCAGGCGTCTCATCCGCACCCAAGCGCAGACGATGAAATCGAGGAGTGCACCACGTGTCACGCCTTCAAGTTCACGAGCAATGCGAATGGGCCCTGGGACTGCGGGCGCTGCCATGGCCCGTTCGACACGCCAACGCACACCGGCCTCGCAATGCACGACGGCATCGCCTGTGCCAACTGCCACCATCCACACGAGCCGATGGCGGACACGGCTACGAATTGCGCCGATTGTCATGAGACGTTTCGCGTGCAGCACGGGCGCCCCGAGCTCAGCGGCGACTGCGTCGACTGCCACGGCGGGCACAAGCTTGCGTCAGAGGCGGCTGCCTGCATGAGCTGCCACCAGAAGCCGCCCGAAAAGGTAATGAAAACTGCGGTTTTTGCTCGGGGGCACGACGAATGCGTCGACTGCCACGAGCCCCACTCCTTCAGCGCTGCGACCGCCACCGCGTGCGAAAGCTGCCACCGCCGTATGCCTGTCCTCGCGAAGAGAACGGCACGCGACCACCGCGACTGCGGCAGTTGCCACGACCCTCATGCGGTTCGCGCTGCCGGTGATGCCTCGTGCAGCGGCTGTCATCGAGAGGTGGTGTCGACGCACCCGGTCGACGACCGGGAGAGCTGCGGCGCTTGTCACGACTCTCACCCGGAGAAGGTCCAGCAGATCGCCATGCGGTGCACGAGCTGCCACGAGGAAGCGGGGGGCGAGCGAGGCTATCACGCTCGAGGTACGGTTTGCACCGACTGCCACGAGCCGCACGGCTTCGATCTCAGCAACGTCGAGCCGCAATCGCTTTGCTTCGACTGCCATTCGAAGCAGGCTCGCCTGAGCAGACGTGTTCCCGACCACGCGAGCTGTGCGTCCTGCCACACGGGGACCGCGCACGACATCGGCGAGCCGGCCGATTGCGCGAGCTGCCACGGTGAGCTCCGGGACACGAGCCCCGAGGGACACCAAGAGTGCGCCTCCTGCCATGAGCCGCACGGCGGGGCCATTGCGGCGAGCAACACCTGCACGAGCTGCCACGAGAGCACAGGGCTTCCCGGGCTGCATCAAATCCCCGGCGAAGCCGGCAACCCCGGCCACTCGGACTGCGCAACATGCCACAACCCGCACGACTCGAACGTCCGTGCCGACCGCGCGTCATGCATGGAATGCCACACCGACATCGCCAACCACCAACCCGACGCGAACGTCTGCACCGGCTGCCACACCTTCATCCGGGGACACGCTCCCACCCGATAACAGGCATGATTCCAGCACCTTGGACGCGCAAACGCGCAGGGGCGATCCCGTCCCGTTAGAAGGCGTCGACGCGGCCGTTGATGTGGGGGGCCTCGGGGGTGAGGGCGGTTCCGGCGGGGTTGATGCCGCGGTGGCAACCGTTGCAGGCGGCGGTCGAGTGGCCGGTCGGCGGATTCTCATGACAAGCGTCGCATTGGAGGTCGACCGAGCCGTCATCCCAGGCGACGTCCGGCGTGGTGCCCCCGCGGATGTGGCAGGTCGTGGCGCACGCTCGCGTATCGAAGTCGTACGCTGCGTCGCGGCCCCACGCAGGTTGGAAAACGACGTCGACCATCCCGTTGGCGTGGAGCTGATCGCCCCCGAGCATCGAAAAGTCAATCGCGAAATGGCAGGCCTCACAGCCTAGACCGCTCCAGTTGTTGGGAGACGGCTCGTCGTGGGAACGATGGGCAAAGCCTTCGGGCGGGCCTCTGAAGTAGCACTGGTCACGCGGAGGGTAGGGCCTTTCGCCGTCCCCGTGACAGGTGCCGCATGCCATCACACCGCCTGGGAGTGAGTGACACACCGTGCAATCCGTGGCGCCTTCGGGAAACCGCACGACCCCCTCGACGGGCGCAGGAGATCCGGGGTGACACAGGCCGCACGCATCACCGCGCGTCGGGTCGACGATTGGCTCCCACCCGGTATCGCGAAGGTACAGTCCGTGCCAATCGTCCGTTCGGGGGTCGTTCCACTGCGCCGGGTGCGATCCGCGGTCGGCAGGGACCGCATCCTCTGCGACCCACTCACCCAAGACCTCGGTTTCGGAATCATCGAGGAAATCCGAGTGGTCGGGGCGCTCGAGCGCTGCGAGGATCGGCGCGGTGTCAGGCATCGAGGCATCGACCGGCACCGTCGCAGGCTGTCCCTCGGGGTCGGGAATGCAGCGAATGGTGGCGTAGTAGTCCTCGACGCTGTAGCCCGCAGCGGGCACCTCGCCCCCATGGCACTCCACGCAGCCTGCATCGAGAATCGGGCTCACGTCGGCAAATACGAGCGGCGGCTCGGAGTGAGCGCGCTCTTCCGTACACGCGCTCGATGCGATCACGGCGGTCAGCAGACAGGCGACCACGAGCTGGCGTGCGGGTCGCATCATTCGTTCGGGAAGAAGCCGCCGTGGCACACGCCGCAGCGATTCGTGGCGGCGATCGGCTGTTCTTGGAAGGCATCGCGACCGACGAACGTCACCCGGTGCGAGGAGACGTCGTTCCAGAAGTACTGCACCATAGGCGCGGCGCTCGGGATCGAGTCGAGCAACGCCGGGGTCGACGCACCGAGCTTGGCCGTGGGCACCATGTGGCACTCCGTGCAGCGAAACTCCCGTTCGATGGTCGAGTGGTCGAAGCCGGTCTGCTCCTCGACGTGGGCCAACACCGGAACCACATCGGAATGGCAGACCGTGCAAACCACGTTGAGGTTGTCTTCCACCTCGGCGCCGTACACGTCTCCGAAGCCCGCGTGTGGGCTGTGGCACCCGCTGCACGTGAGAATCCGCTCGGGGTTTCGGTAATGCGGCGAGCGGATGTGGTCGGAGTACTGCTGATAGTGGGCAGCCGGGTCACCCGAAGGGAAGAAGTCTTCTTGGGCCCCGCTCACGCGGGTCGTGTGCTCCACCGCGAAGTCGGCGCGGCGAATCCCCGGCGGCGGCATTTGATTCGCGTCCGAAAGTGGCAGCCCTGTCGCGCCCCCACCGATGCCTATCGGCCGCGAGTGGCAGCTCCCGCAAATCGCGGCTTGGCGGCCCGGCGTCAAGAGCCCGGGCGATACGATGAAGCTCCCACGAGGGCTGAGCTCCAGATGCTCGGAGCCAGGCCCATGGCAGGCCTCGCAGCCGGTATTGATCAGCTCGACGCGCCCATCGCCGTCGTAGTCGAACGCCCCGCCCGGGTCGACGACGGCGCGCGCAGACCAGCCCTCCTGGTCGCTGCCGTCGAGCTCGTAGCCCGTGAAATGACAACCCGCGCAGTTGTTGTCGAAGGACTCGGTGTTTGCGGGTTGGCTCAAAGCGCCGCCCCCGAAATCAAACCACTGGTCGGAGCGGTAGTCTCGCCAAGGCCAGTCGTCCGGGTCCGGGTTTTCGGGATCACCCTGGTAGTTGAACTGCACCGGCAAGACGAAGTAGCTGAAGCTTCCGTCGTTGTTCGTGCGCCGCATCAGATACTGCTGCGCTTGGAGCGCACCGCCATAGGTCAGGACGACCTCGTAGGGAGCCGGGTCCTCGGCATTCGTTCGGTTGAAAAGCTCGGCCGCGAAACTGCCGTCGTCTTCGCTGAGCCGCATCTCGAAGCTCACCGTTCCCATTTCGCTGGTGCTGACCGAACACTTCGAGGGATCGGGCGCGCCGCCGTCGCAGTCGAAGAAGAAGAGCGTGGCGCCATCGACGAACGCCTGAAGACCCGCGTCGATGTCCGGCCACGGCTCGACATCCTGGAGAATGGACCGCACACCCGGCACCTGAAGCCCCACGTTGTGGGCAGTGCGCGTCGTGCTGTGAAGCCCGTGGCACACCATGCACGTCGAAGAGCCGACGTACGTCGCCTCGGCGCTGGGCTGCGCGGTAACCCGAAGATCCATCTGCATCCCGATCAGAGAGTCGCTAGAAAAGGCAACGCGTGCGTTGTTGCCGCCCGGCAGGTGTAAGGCGTCGTCCGCAGCCGGAAACCAAGCCACGAAGTAGCTACCCTCGGGAAGCGTCTCGAAGCGGTAGACTCCGCTCTCGTCGACCGGCGCCTGCGCGTACGTATCGCCGTTTGCATCGACCAGATCTTCGATCGGCTCGTCGTTGTCGAGCGCCGCCGTTTCCTCGGGAGTGGCAAAGAGATCGATTGGGGTCTGCGAAAGCGCCTCGACGTCGGACGCGGGGACGAGGTAGACGATGCCGCCCCGAACCAGCGACCCGTTTGGCTCTGCAACACGACCCACCAGGCCCAGAGGCGCTGGCTCGATGCTCGGGTCCGGCGGCTCTCCCGGCTCTCCCGGCTCTCCGGGCGGCCCCTGCGGGCCCTCAGGGCCGGTCTCACCCCTGCACGCGACGAGAAGCGTCAACAGCGCGGCGACCCAAACCCATCTCGGCCGCCGCTTAGCAAGCATGTCGCGATGATTCACGATTCTGGGCAGCGCTTCAAGTGCCGCGCCGCCCAGAATCATTTCGTCTCGTCGCTCCCGTTACGGCAGTGGGAACCAGACGCCGTGCCTGACGCGTGTTTCGGAAACGCTGCTGCCTTCGCCGTGGCAAAGCACGCAGGTCTCAACCTGGTTCGGCACCGGATCGTTTGGAGCCGGGATGAGCGTCCCGTCGTCCGCCTGCCGCACCGAGAGCTTGGCGCCGCCCGGCACGATGGCGTGCGACTCGGCCGTGGCCGACGTGTGGCACTGCAAGCACGCCGATGCGTTCGCCGTGCGATTGAGGTCGTCTTCCTGGTTCCTGAGCGTCGCCGCACGTTGGGGCGTGCGAGGCTCGGTGGGCTCGACATCCTCGGGAATCGCCGCGTTGTCGAAGTTGTCGCTGATGAACGTGGTCGCGAAACGGAAATCCGTGCTCGGGTCGGTCGGGTAGTAGGTGCCGTCCTCGTGGCAGGCGCCGCAGTTGTTGAGCCGACCCGGATACGTGACTTCGCTGTAGTCGTGTACGCCGCCTCCGAAGCCGTAGATCAGCACGTTTGCAGCATGGATGCCGTGGATCATCGTCTTGAAGTCGACTGTGACCTCACCGCCCACGCCTGCCTCCGCGCGCGCCCGAATGTCGGTTGCGTTCGCGTTGTGGCAGGTCACGCACAGCGGGATGCTGTTGTTTCGATTCGAGCCGTGCAGACTGAGGAGGCTGCCATGACAGTCGGCGCACTTTTCGAGGGAGACGCCGATCTCTCGCTCATCCCCGGGACCGCCTGTCTCGCTGATCGCATAGTAAGCGACAGCACCCGTCACCGGGATTTCCTCGCCTTCCTCGTCCCCTGCAACATCCTGAGCGGGGTGGCCTTCCATCGCCACGGCAAGGCTTTCGCCGGTCAGTCCGGCAGGCACCTCGACAGGCGAGGTGATCGTGTAGGAGCCGTCCTGGTTGTCGACGCAGTCGTCGCCGGGGCAGTTGCCGAGCGGATTCATGCTCACGTTTTGAGCCGGTGAGCCTGGACGGAAGCCTGCCACCTCGCTGCCGGTTTCGACGTTGCTGTAGTCGTTGGACGGCCACGCCAGCATGATGGCGAGCCGCGTCGAGCCACCCCAGGTCCCTGGGTCGAACGGACCGCCTTGCTCGTTGAGATCGTACGTGGAGTCGCCGTCATTCGGGTTGGTAACCGAAAACGTGACCTCGGGCATCTGGCCCACGTTGGTGTTGGTGACGTCGATGATGTTGTACTGGTAGTCCGCCGCAGCGATCAGCTCGGGGATCTCGTGGCGTTCATCGGTGACCAGATCGGGGAACGTGCCCGGATTGTTGTGACAGTTGCGGCACGACGGGTCCTCCAGGAGCTGCTCCTGGTCGTTGATGATGTGCGAGATGGCATACGTGCCGATGCCTGTCATCTCGTCCGTCGACACCTCCACGAGGCGCCCGGCGTGGCAGCCGCCACAGGCCAACGCGTTGACCTCGGTGGTCCAGTCGTCGCCGTCGGGCGCGTCGGTGCCGTTGTGGCAGTTCGAGCATTCGCGCACGTCCTGCGGATAGGTGACCTCCGAGTAGTCGTGAACGCTGCCGCCGCGCCCGATCACGATGTACGGCTCGCCGGCCGCTTCGCGAGCTTCGGAGGCGTGAATCGAGTGAATCATGTAGGCCTGGCTGACGGACTCCCCGCCTTCCGGATCGCGGCTGCCGTCGTTGTGGCAGGTCACGCAGTAGCGGTCGGTGAAGCGTCCGTCGCCGTGCAGCGCGAGCCGCTGATGGCAGTTGTTGCAGAGGTTCATCGCGCTGATGTCTTTGCTGCCGGTGCCCGCGCCGCCGTCGGGAACGAAGTCGAAATACGGGTTGTCGGGGTTGATCGTGTCTTCGATGCGGATCTCGATCCCCGCTCGCGTGGTGTTGCCGGGCTCCCAGGCGACCGGCACCGGCGCGGTGACGTCCGTCACGTCCGTGGTGTAGGTGAACTCGTAGCTGCCATCCCCATTGTCGACGAGCGTCCCGGTCTCACGCGTTGCTTGCAGCGCCTGTGGGAGCGCGGGGTCGTCGCCGCTTCCCGTTGCGAGGTTGTTGATGTAGCTGACCCACTTCGAGCTCTCGTTGGCCGACGCTCCAGGGATGAGTTTTGCGAACGTCCCACGCACGCTGCCCTCGGGAACGCCGATCACGCTGCGACCTCCCTCCGTGGCAACGGTGAACTCCATGACCGGCGGGCTCGAAACCGTCACACCTTGGATCTCCGTGACCAGAGGAAGACCAACTTCGATCAACGCGCCGAGCTGATCCAGGTCGCTCACGTCGATGACGCCACTGCTGCCGCCGGTGCCTCCCATGCCGCCGGTGCCGGCCATGCCGCCAGTGCCTCCCATGCCGCCAGTACCGGCCATGCCGCCAGTGCCGGCCATGCCGCCAGTGCCGGCCGTGCCGCCCGACCCGCCGGTTGCCGGTGGGTCGTCGCTACTACTCGAGCAGCCGGTCGCTGCGATTGCGAGCGCAAACACCACGGTCACGAGACACCGTGCGACAGAACCTCGATCGATGGTCATGGACTTCTCCCTGCCTCTCCGTCGGACACCGATTGCGAGTCTCCATTTTTTGCGGTGAAAATCAACGAATTGTTGTCGAAGACAGGCGCTAAAAATGCGCCTCGATGATTTCCGCAATCGCTCGCATCCATGGCGTGCTCCTTTTAAAGGCCACGTGTGGCCGCCAGGTGTCTGCCACTGAACGGCAATGCAATTCTCATTCCCCACAAAAACCCCGCACGTTGACGGAGAGCTCACGAAAATTGTTCGCCAGAGCTGAGTGCCGGCGTAGATTGTGCGCGGGCCGCGGTCGATCCACGGGTCCGACAATGGGTGCACCGCTTCTTGCATGGTAGGGGCGATCATGGATCGTCCGAGCCCGAACCAAGCTCAGGTCGAGATTCGGCCCGCTGCCGAGGCCGACGTTTTTGCGATCCAGTCGCTGTTTCACGCGACCTATGGAGACCGCTACTCGCACCCCGAGTTCATCTCCGCCGAGTATCTCCGCAAGATGATCTACACCGACAACTCGCTGGTGCTCGTCGCGGAGGATGCCGACGATCGCATCGTTGCGACGGCCTCGGTGGTGATCGACATCGGGGCCTTTTCCGACCTCATCGGCGAATTCGGCAGGCTCGTCGTCCATCCGGACATGCGGGGCCAGCACATCGGGCATCGCCTGATGACCGAGCGCATTCGCCACGTCGAACCCTATCTCCACATCGGTTTCTGCGACAATCGCGTCGCACACACGCGGTCGCAGCAGATCTCGCTTTCCCACGGTTTTGCTCCCATCGGGTTCCTTCCGATCCACAACGGAGAGGCGGTGGCGCTCTTCGTGAAACACTTTGGCGATGGCTTGAAGCTCCGTCGCAATCACCCGCGAGTCGCACCGCAGGTGTACGGGCTCGCGCAGCGCGCTCTTCGGAGCTGCGGCATCGAGGCGGACGCCATCGTGGACGAGATGTCTCCTCCCTATCCGCTCGACGAGAGCTTCGAGCTCGAGGAGATGGGCGCGAAGGGATACGCGTCGCTTCTTCGTTTCGAGCGAGGTCGCGTGAAGCATCCTGAGATTCTCGGCCCCGCGCGCCTGCACTTTGGGCTGAGAGCGCTCGAAGCTCACAACACGTCTTATCTCCTCGCTCGCAAAGGGGGGCAGCTCGTGGGCGCCGTCGGCTATGCGCACGACGCGCGCCTCGATCACGCGGTGCGTATCTTCGAGCTCGTGTGTGTCGACGAGGATCCGGTGAGAGTGCTGCTCAAGGAGCTCATGCGCCGTTCTCGCGAGGAGTGGCGTGTCGACTACGTCGAAGTCGATGTGAACGCGCACGCGCCACGCATGCAAAAGACGCTTCTCGAGCTGGGTTTCGTCCCGGTGTCGTATTTGCCGGCGGCCGTCTTTCACCACGTGGAGAGGCTCGACACGGTGCGCATGCAGCGGTTTTACGTGCCGGTCAAAACCACCGGTCATCACCTCATCCCGGAGGCGGAGCCCGTCTTCGAGATGGTCATTCGAAGCCTCGACACCCGCGAAATCCGGCCGAAGCTCGTTCGGCTTCTTCCAAACACCCGCATCGGCCAGGCGCTGAACCGCGAGCAAGTCGCGCGTCTCTCGACGCTGTTCGAGACGGTGCGCTTCGCCGACGGCGAAACGATCATCGAGAGGGGCGAGCGCGATGGGCGGCTCTACATCGTGCTTTCCGGTAGCGCGCGCGTCTTTGCGGGCAGCCCGCCCGAAGAGGTGGGCTCCGTCAACGAAGGAGAGCTTCTCGGCGAGGTTTCGCTCCTTCGGAAGACGCCTCACAGCGCAACGGTCATCGCGGACGGCCCGGTCGAGGCCGCGACTGTGAGCCACCAAGACCTCAACCGGTTGCTCGAGCGGCGATCTGACATCGGCGTGATCTTATTTAGGAACCTTGCAACCGGGCTCAGTGCGAAGCTCAGTCGGACCGACACGTTCCTCAGCCTCAAGCCGTGGGAGTGACGGCCTTCGACGCATGGCCCACTCGATCGACGTAGAAGGGGAATACGATTCGCGCTTCGAGCCGGTCGCGAGGCTCATGCGCAAGCAGATCGAGAGCTACGGCGGCGGTGCAGCCGCAGCGGTCTACCTCGACGGCAAGCTCGTGGTCGACGTTTGGGGAGGCGCCGCGCGCCACGACGGCCGTCCGTGGACCCGCGACACGATGTCGATTTGCTACTCGGGCACCAAAGGCGTCACGTCGACGGCGGTGCACATGCTCGCGACGGAGGGGCTCATCGACTACGACGCGCCGGTGGCCGAATACTGGCCGGAATTCGGGTGCAACGGAAAGGAGCAAATCACGGTACGCCACGTGCTCTCGCATCAGGCGGGATTGCACCGAATCGTGCAACTGGTCGATCGGCTCACCGACATCTTGCAATGGGACCTCATCGTATCGCGTCTCGCGGCGACCGCGCCCGATTTCCATCCGGGAACGGCCAACGCGTATCAGGCGATGACGTTCGGTTGGCTGGTGGGAGAGCTCATTCGCCGGGTGTCCGGGCTCCCCGTTCAAGAGTTCGTGAAGGCGCGAATCGCCTTCCCGTTGGGCTTGGACGGCCTCTTCGTCGGCGACGCCGACGTAGAGATGGAGCGCATCCCCGACTTCGTCGGTCTGCCCCCGCTTCAGCGCGCGCACCCCAAGCCGCTCGAGACCGAGTACCGCGTTCCCTTCTGGGTGCAGCCCGAGCGCATGCGGGACCTCTGCCGCCGGGGCCTCACGCCGCGCCATACGAAGGAGCTCTTCAGCCATCCGTCGTTCTGGAAGGCGTGCATCCCCGCGATGAACGGCGTCGCGACCGCACGCTCCCTCGCGAAGATGTACGCTGCGCTGTCGCTCGGAGGCCAGCTCGATGGGGTTCGCCTCGTTTCCGAGGACGTGCTTCGGCAAGCTGCCGAGGTTCAAACGAAGCGCGCCGACCGAGTCGTCCTGTATCCGTTGCACTGGAAGCTCGGCTACCATCGGGCCGACGCCTTCGTCATGGGCGTTCCGGAGGCGTTCGGCCATTTCGGGCTCGGCGGGGCAGGGGGCTGGGCAAACCCCGAGTTGGCGCTCGCATTCGCCTTCGTGCACAGCGGCTCGCCGATCACGATTGTCGGGCAAACCCGCACGGTGATGATGACCGCCGCCGTCTACGAATCGATGGGGCTCTACAGGGGAGTTTGCGACACGGTTCGCCGGGGCCGCGCCGTCGACCTGCGACCGCGGCGCTCCTGAGCGAGGGAGGCGCCGCCCGGGTCTAGTCCTCCCTCGGGACCGCCTCGTCGAGCGGCGGAAACGACAGCAGCCGGGCGAGTAGAGCCGCGCGCTCGGCCATCTTGTCGAGGACGAGATGCTCGTGGCTCGCGTGGGCGCCGGCCCCGACCGCACCGAGCCCGTCGAGCGTGGGTGCGTACTGGCTCGTGGTGTTGCCGTCCGAGCCGCCGCCCGCGCTGGCCTGGGCTATTTCGATGCCGAGCTCCTCGGCACCGCGCCGCGCAAGATCCCAAAGGCGCTGGTTTCGAGGTGTGCGCTCGAGCGGTGGGCGTCGGACCGCGCCCTCGATCACGACTTCGGTTCCGGGGGTTTGGGCGGTCATGCCGTGGATCGCCCGCTCGATGCGTTCGGCGTCTTCCTTGGTCGGCACCCGCACGTCGACCGATGCTGTGCTCTCCGGTGCGATGACGTTGGGGCTGAGGCCTCCGTCGACGGTGCCGACATTGACGGTGATCCCTTTTTCGGGATCGTTCAGCGCAAAGAGCTCTTGAATGATGTGCGAGAGCTCCAGGATGGCGCTCGCGCCCTTGCCGGGGTCGAGACCTGCATGGGCAGCCTTGCCGCGGACGGTGATCAAAAAGCGCCCGACCCCTTTGCGAGCCGTCTTGAGGTCGCCGTCTTCGCCGAGCGAAGGCTCGAGCACGAAACAACGATCGGCGTTTCGTGCGAGGCGGGTGATGACGCGCGTCGAGTCGTGGCTCCCGATTTCTTCGTCGGAGTTGATGAAGAACACCGGCGTGACGGGCAGCGAGCTTGCACCGGTGGCCGAAAGCGCCTGCAGCGCAAAGAGCCCCTGGACGAGCCCCGCCTTCATGTCGTAGGAGCCCGGGCCCCAAAACGTCCCGTCCTCGGTGCGGGCCGGCATGGTTTCCAGGGTTCCGAGGGGCCACACCGTGTCGCAGTGCCCGAGCAGAAGCTGATGGGGTCGGTGACGAGGCCGTCGATCGGGCATCGCGAGCAGCATCCCGCCGCTCTCCTTGCCGGACAGCATGCGCGGCTCGAACCCTCGTTCGGCGAACGAATCCGAGAGGAGAGCGAGAACGCGGCGGAGCGATGCGACATCTCCCGAGGGCGATTCACAAAGAACGAGGCGCTCGAGCAGCTCGGCCATCTCGGCGCGCTGCCGGTCGAGGTAATCGAAGATACGCTGCGGGAGATCGGAAGACATCGACGCGATCAGCGTTTGAACCCGACGTGGTAGGGGAACGCGTTGGTCTGCACAATCTCGGCAAAGCGACCCGGATGCAGGTACGCGAGCATGGGAGAGTGCGCGATCATCTCTTGGGCGTCGCGGTCGGCGTCTCGAAGGCTGTCCTCGGCAGCCGATGCCGCGACGATGCGGCCGATGATGAGGCTGTTCTTCCCGAAGTCGTCGATGATGCGCTCGAGCTCGCACTCGAAGTGCAAGTACGCGCGCTCCAGCAGCACTCCGTCCACTTTTCTGGCTGGCACCGTGGGAATCGCTTGCAGCGCGTGCTTGTGGTCGTCGTCGCATCGGGGGGCCGCGGCGAGGCTCGCAAACAAGATCTGGTCCGGGCGCGGAAAGCTCACGGTGAAGCAGCCTTCTCGCTTCGCGTTGGCGTAGGTCGCGTGGGAAGGCGTGCATACGAACCCGTAGTGATCCTCCCAGCTCATCGGGATCGCAAGGTGCTTGGGTGCGAGGTCGAAGCTGCCGTCCGGCTCGCGGGTGCCGACGATGGTGAGCGGCGCAACCATGTACACCTGCTCCCACACCGGATGCTCGAGATCGAGTGGAGTCATGACCCCACAAGGATACCGAATCGCCGACCACCCGCGAGGCGAACGCCCTCTAGCCGCCGAGCGTTCGGCCGAGGATGTCCGAATGTGTCTGGCAGGGGAGGGCAAAGCCGGGGCACACTCTCCACCATGGCCGTGAGAGGCGTCGTGACGACCGGGATCTACTGCCGCGCGGGTTGCGCTGGGCGGCCCCTCGAGAAGAACGTCCGGCCCTTTCAGAGCGCCGTCGCTGCGCAAGCGGCCGGGTTTCGACCGTGTTTGCTTTGCCGCCCCGATCGCTTGCCCGGGGCGGTCATCGAGCAGCCCGCCGCCGAGGTCGAGCATGCGCTGAGGCTGATCGCCGAAGGATTTCTCGACTCAAACGACACCGAGCAGCTTGCCGCCCGGATCGGCTATAGCGCTCGGCAGCTCGTGCGTCTCTTCGAGCGGCATGTCGGCGCGTCGCCGGACTTCGTCGCCCGGTCGCGGCGCGCACACTTGGCACGCCGCCTGCTCGACGAGTCCAACGTGTCGATCAGCGAGATCGCGTTTGCATCCGGCTTTCGGAGCATTCGTCAGATGAATCGCGCGGTCCGCGGTTTGTTCGGGTTCAGCCCGTCGGAGCTTCGATCGAAACGGCTTCGAGGTGACCCGCTCGATCCCTTGGATGGCGGCATTCGGCTCCGCGTCCCATACGACGGCGCGCTCGACGCAGAGCGGAGCATTCGGTATCTCGAGGCCCGGGCGATCCCCGGCGTAGAAGTCAGCCGCGACGGTGTCTACCGAAGGGCCATCGTCACGTGCGGATTCCCAGGCGTGATCGAGGTGCGCGACTCGGGCGAAGGCCCGTGGCTGGAGGTCACCATGCACCTGGCGACCATGGGCTCGATCATCGATGAGGTCCAGCACGTGCGCTCGTTGTTCAGGCTCGACCACGATCCGACAGAAGCAGAGCGCGCACTTCGGCAAGACCCGGTGCTCGGTCATCTCGTTCGACGCCAGCCAGGGATTCGTTTCGCCGGTGCGTGGGACCGTTTCGAGGCGTCCGTGCGCATCATCGCCGGCCAACAGGTCAGCGTGGCCGGGGCATCCACCGTGACGGGGCGTATTGCCCGCCGGTTTGGACAGACGTTCGACCTCGAGCTTCCCGGTGGGCTCAAAGGGGTGTTTCCGGCGGCGGACACTCTCGCCGAGGCGGACCTGAGCGACCTCGGAATGCCTCGGGCGAGGGCCCGGACCATCCAGGCGTTTTCGGAAGCGGTCGCGACGGGCCGCCTCGACCTCAGCAAGCCGGCTCCGCTCGACGAAGTATGCGAGGAGCTCGAGCGCCTGCCGGGAATCGGCCCGTGGACTTCGAACTTGATCGCTGCGCGAGCGTTCGGTCATCCCGATGCGTTCGCAGCAAGCGACCTCGGGTTGCGCAAGGCGGCTGCACAGCTGCTCGGCCGTGGCGAGCCGCTTTCGGCATCCGCGCTCGAGACACTCGCAGAGGATTGGAGGCCGCATCGCACGACGGCGATGGGCTATCTGTGGATGGCGTCTTCAACCGAGCTTCAGAAACGCCGATCACGAAGAGGACCGAGAGCTCTCGGGAGGGCTACGGCATGATCTACACGACGACCCTGGAGACGCCCGTGGGGGCGATACACCTGTTCGCGACCGACGGCGGTCTCCGCTATTTGGCTTGGCCAAGCGCTCCGCCCGTGAGCGAAGCCATCGCCGACACGAGCGAGGCGCCCGAGCATCCTGTGCTCCGCCGTGCGTCTGAACAGCTCGAGGAATACTTCGCCGGCGAGCGCATGCGCTTCGACATTCCCCTCGACCCACGGGGCACGCCGTTTCAACGGGCGGCTTGGCAGTATCTTTCCAAGATCCCCTATGGAGCGACCCGCACCTACGGGGAGCAGGCCGCCGCGATCGGCCGGCCCAAGGCATCGCGGGCCGTGGGTGCGGCGAACGGACGAAACCCACTCAGCGTCGTCGTCCCGTGCCATCGGGTGATCGGCGCGAACGGCGCGCTGACGGGCTTTGCCGGAGGCCTGAGGATCAAACGCTTCCTCTTGGAGCACGAAGCGCGAAACGCGGACCTTCGATGAAGTGCGACGCAAACAGAGTCGTCATTGGAATCGCGTTGCTCTCGCTCTTGGCCATGGGCTGCAGCAAGAAAGAGAAGCGGATTGACGCAGCGGCTGATGATGGAGTCGTAGCGGCAAGCGGCTGGCTCAAAATCGTCGACGCTGCACAGTATGACGACAGTTGGGAGCAGGCATGTACCTACTTCAAAACCGTGGTGCCCAAGGATCAATGGGTTCGCCAAATCGCAGGCGTTCGGGGTCCCCTGGGTCCGGTGCTGAGCCGGGAAGTCGCCTCCGCCGAGTACAGCACGAAGCTTCCCGGCGCTCCGGACGGCGAGTATGTCGTCATCCAATACCGAACGAGCTTTGAAAACAAAGCAAACGCCGTCGAAACCGTCACCCCCATGCGTGACCCAGATGGTGTGTACCGTGTTTCCGGATACTACATTCGCTGAAGTCACCAATGAGGCGGTCGAGCATAGGGTGCCTAGTGACCAATCGTGTCCGCTCGAACGTATTGAGGAGCTGATCAGAGAGTCGCGGGAGCTCGTGAAGTGCGACCGGACAGGTTCGCGACGAGCTCGACCAGGCCCAAGCCGACGACGACCGCGGCCAGGATCCAAAGAACGATCTTCCCTTCCGTCGAAAGCGAAAGGTCACCGAAGGCGAGGTAAGCCACCAGGGCGCCGCCACCACAGAGGTTGATGGCAACAGCCCCGCCAGTGCCCAAACCCACCAACGATGAGCTGGGCTCTCGTCTGAATTCGATGGCCAGAGCGACCCCGATTCCCAAGATCACGGCGCCGAGGATCCGCACGTAGAAGGCGCTGCTGGGGACAGGCAAACCGAGCCATTCCGCGAGACTCGGGGGAAAGATCAGCAGCAGCAACCCGAGGAGAACGTTCACGACCGAGTCGACCGCGATGAGAATAGAGCCCACGTGCCTTTCATATCACTCATAGTCGCGGTTGCCTCGTTTGCCGCGGCGTTGCGCGGTCGGATCTTCGTTCGGCGGCCCACTCACTTGTGCACCAGCGCACAAATGAGCCGCTTGATGCCGCCGTGGACACTAGTCCTATAATGGGCGGGCGCATGCCCGTTTCAGACGTCGTCGGCTGGTTCGATCAGGATACGGCAGGACAGCCCACAGAGGAGGAGTTCGTCTTTGACGATGCAGCGCTCGTCGAATTGCTCAGGTCGGGAGATCCCGGAGCGCCGGCTCGGCTGTTCGATACGTATGGTCGTTATGTGGAGCGCCTGTTGGTCCGAGTGCTCGGTCCAGACCCCGACATCGAAGACCTCCTTCACGAGGTCTTTGCAGAAGCCTTGGGCAACATCGACAAGCTCCGGGACCCGGCTCGTCTCAAGGGTTGGCTCACGCGTATGACGGTGTACATCGCCCGCGGCATGCTCAGACGCCGTCGGCGGCAGGGGTGGCTCTCGTTTGCGCCTGAAGAAGACCTTCCCGATCGTCCTTCCCCCTCGACTCCGCCCGAGGCACGTGATCTCTTGAAACGCGTCTTTGCGGTGCTGCAGCGGCTTCGCCCCAATCAGCGGATCGCGTTCTCCCTTCGATACATCGAGGGCATGACGCTCCCGGAGGCTGCCGATGCAAGCGGGGTGTCTCTCGCAACCTTCAAGCGATGGCTCAAGGCATCCGACCGCGCCTTCATGAACGGGGCGCGGCGCACCGACACGGCGCTCTACGACGAGCTCTTGAACACACCGCGTTGGGGGAATCAGCCATGAGCCGGCGTCTCGAAAAGCTCGGCGCCGAAGTCGCGCGCGTTCAAGATGAAGCGTTGGCCGACGACCGACGGCGCTCGGCGGTTCGGAGGCGCCTGCTTTCCGGCGACGGCGTGGGCGCAGGAAAAGCCCCGAGCCGAGAGCGCTCTTCGCGCTGGGTTCCCGTGCTTGCATGGGCCGGCGCAATGGCAGCCATTGTGTTTGCGATCGTCGCGCTGTGGCCGAGGGTCGCCGAGCCAATCGCGTATCGCGTGGACGGCGAATCGGACTCGGGGCTCGTGGATCACCCGATCGCGGCCCCCGACGACCGGCCAACGTCCATTGGATTCACCGATGGGTCGGCCGTCCAGCTCGGCCCGTCGGCGCGCGCCCGGGTTCGGCAGTTGAGGACCGACGGCGTCACCCTGGCGCTCGAGCGGGGTGAAGCGACGGTGTCGGTTCGCCACCGAAAGGACACGCGGTGGTCCGTCGAAGCCGGGCCTTTCTTGGTGCGGATCACGGGGACACGCTTCCGAGTTGCATGGCAACCCGAACGCGAGTCCTTCGATCTCCAGGTTTTCGAAGGCGAGGTGCGCGCGAGTGGGCCCGACATGCCCGAGCGAATCCTTCGCGACGGAGATGAGGTGCACAGGATGCTCGCACCGGAGCCCGCGCCCGAACCCGCGCCCGAGCCGATCCCGGCGATCGAAAAGCCGGAGCCGGTCCCGGAGTCGAGCCGACCTCCAAGACCCGAGCCACCGGCCCACGCAGCTCCACCCGAAGGCTCGTCCCCACCACGAGCGACGCCCGAGAAGTCGACCGAGAGCGAACCGCCGCTGGAAACGAATCCGCAAGGCGAACGGGAGCAGCCTCAGCCACCGCCGACGGAAGCTCCTGCCGCCGAGGCGCCTCCGACGGAAGCTTCCGCCCCCGAGCCGCCCCCGGAGCCCGCATGGAAAACGCTCCTCGATCAGCGTGACTACGCAGCGCTCCTGACCACAGCCGGCCCCGACCAGGTGGAGCAGGCGCTTTGGCATGCCGGGCCGAACCAGCTGATCGACCTTGGTGCAGCCGCGCGGGAGCTCGGCGACGCACGCGCCGGCTATATCTACGGCGTGGTCCGCTCGCGCTTCCCAACCACCGATGCGGCCGCAGATGCAGCATTTCTCCTCGGGCGGATGGAGTTCCACTCGGGCGCCTACCGCGGGTCCGCCACGTGGTTCGAGACCTACCTTCGAGAACGGCCCGACGGTCGGTTCGCACGGGAAGCCGCGGGGCGTTTGCTCGAGGCCTACCATCAAAGTGGAGACGAAGAGCGCGCGCGCGAAGCAGCTCGGCAATATCTCGGTCGCTATCCGAACGGCCCACACGCGACCCTCGCTCGATCGGTGCTCGAGTGAAAGAGGCGCCCACCCTCTTCGTCGTCGTGCTCGTCTCGGTGACCCAGCCCGCGAGGGCAGAGACGCGCTTCGTCTCGGATGCCGAGGCAGAGCCGCTTTGCGAACGCACCCGCGCCGAGTTGAACCAAGTCGGCATCGCCGCGGATACCTCGTCCGACGGCGGCAACACCCGGCGCGCGCGAAGACGCGCGTTTTCGGACGCGATGGTCCAAGCCCTCGTTGCGTGCCGCTCGAAGCCCTCGAGCATCGAGGTGTTCTACCCTGATGGCTCCCGCCTCGGCGAGATGGCGTTCGTCGTCTTGGTGCGTGACGACGAGTCAAACGCGTCCGTTTACGTGAGCGAGCGCATCCGAGCCGAACGTTTCGTGGCCGATGTGCCCAAGCCCGTGCCCTTCACCCCTTCGGTGTGGTGGCTCGGAGCCGGGGCCGACGTGCTCTTTTCGCCAGGCGGCATCGCGCCCTTGGCCTTTATCACGCTGGACGGCGGCTATCGGTTCCACCGCCACTGGTCGCTTCAGGTTTTCGCATCGATTCAGCCCTACATGCGACGCATCGGGTTCGGTGCCACCGAGACGAAGCTGCGCCTCGACCAGTTCGGTGCCGGCATCGCCTATCACCCCGTCGTGAACAAGCGAGTCGATCTCGCGCTCGCTGCTCGCGTTGCAGCCGCTCGATTGGGCGCCAACGGAACGGGCGGGGGCCCTCCAAACGGTCTCGAAGGCCAGCGTGATCGGGTGTGGCTGGCATTTCCCGCGGGGCGTATCGTGCTTCGTGTCGGTCTCACCGATCGCCTTTGGCTCCGCATGCAAGGGGAGGTCGGGGCGTTGGTGCCGAAGGCCAACGTCGCCGCTGGTGCAGAACCGCTCGGCTCGTTCGGTCCATTCGCGGCGCAAGCCGGGCTTGCTCTGGAGGTTGATTTCCGATGATCGCGCGCTGGGTTTGGATTGTGCTGATGAGCCTTTGCATGCTCGGTTGTGGCGAGACGACGCTTCGACCGTTCCTCGACCTGTCCGATGGCGGCCTCGATGCGGGGGATGACGACGACGACGGCGACGATGACGACGACGATCACGATGCTGGCGAGGACGAAAACGACGGCGGCGAGGATGACGACGATGCCGACGGCGGGGATTTGGAGCCTTGAATTAGAAGACGAAGGGAGCGAGTCCGAGCACTCCCTTCGTTGCCGCGGGACCCCGTAACGAGCGGACTCGGGTCCCTATTCGGGTTTCAGCGGTCTAGTCGAGTGCGCCCTCGTCGATCCACTGAGCGAGCATCACGACGAAGCCCGCATCGTCGGGGCCGTTGAAGTGATTCGCTTCGAGCTGCGGGATGAGGGCAGCGGAGGGATCGGATGAATCGCCGGGGACTACCAATGGGAAGCCATCCCCGCCGGCTAGGATGTTGGCGTAGCTGTCCAGGTTGACGCCGGCGGAGCCATTACCGCCGCCATGGCAACGCACGCAGTTTGCCTGACCCGCCTCGAAGTACGCTTGAATGTCCGCGGCGAACGAGACGCCCATCATGCCACCGCCCGCGCCGCCGCTACCTCCGGCGCCGGCCATGCCGCCTGCGCCGGCCGTGCCACCTGCGCCGCCCGCGCCAGCCATGCCGCCGGTGCCGCCCGCACCATCGTCATCACAGTCGTGGTCGTCGTCGTCCCCGTCGTCGTCGTCGTCCCCATCGTCATCATCGTCATCATCGTCATCATCGTCATCATCGTCGTCGTGATGATTGCGATCGCACCGATCATCGTCCCCGTCGTCGTCGCCGTTGTGATCGTCGTCGTCATGGTCACCGTCGTCGTCGCGGTCGTCGCTGTCGCCATCGGAGTCGCTATCGTCGTCCCCGTCGTCGTCATAGCGATGCACGCAATCGAGGCAGGCTTGGCGCAGATCTTGGCAGAAGGAGAGGTCGTCGGTCTTGGCCGAGCACAGGTCGTGAAGCGCATCGCATTGCTCGGCGATTTCTTCCTCGTGGACGCCGTTGCCGTTGACGCCGTTCGTGCACTCCATGGCACCGGCCTCGCAGTCTTTGGAGGATCCATCGCACGAAGCGTAGCCGTCGTAACAACGGTCGATGCGTTCCTGTACCGTGGCGGTGCTGCTCCCGAGGCCGTCCGCGCCACAGGCGCCGAGCAGGCTCATGAGGCCAAAGACAGGCAACCAAACAAATGATCTTCCATGCATTGTTTTTCCTTCCTACGAAGTTCACGCCCGGATCGCACCGGACTCCACCCTCCTCCAGTGGTCCGCGCGCCCAAAACCGGCTCGCTTCTTTACAAATGCGTACAAATGGGCCCCCGAGAGGTATTTTCGCGACAATCGATGCCGCGGATCCTAGCCGGCGGCCGATTGCATGCGTGCATCGCCGCGTCGCCGCCGACTAGAAGTCGAACTATCGCCTAGAGCCACCGATTGGATTTGAACCAACTTCCTACGGTTTACGAAACCCTAGGTGCACTCAATGCTTTCAAGAGGTTAGGGTGCCTGTTGACCAATGTTGTCCGTTCGAGCGAATTGAGGCGCTGATCAACAGGCTCGAACGCTCGCTCACTGACCCCGAATAGCGTCAGCGAAATGTGCGGTTGCGCCAGCGGTCGAGCGATCCGATCGCGCTTGCTCACTGGGAAGTTGGGACAACAGGCGGGGCGCCTTGCGCACGCCCTGACCTTACAACGCAGGAGCACTGAATAGACGCGCGGGTGCAAAATTACGTGTGACGTTTTGTGTGCGCCCCATTCACAGGTGGCAGCTCGACTGGCCAGCCGGGAGCGCTGGAAATCCCTGAAAATCGAAGCGGCGCGATTGGCACGCGGGATGCACTAGAAGGGCCGCCAAAGACACGCTGTGGTGTGTCTGGGGCGCGAGGGAGCCCGTGAAAATGCAAATGCGAGTCAACAACTTCTCACAGCTTCTGGAGGTGCTCGCGCGCTCGGACGCCGACGGGCATCGCTACCGCGAGAACGGCGCGGCCGTCGAGCTGAGCTACGGCGAGCTCATCGCCGAAGCCGACCGGCTCGCGCGAGGCATGCATCGTCTCGGTGTCCGGCGTGGTGATCGCGTTGGGCTCGTGCTCCATCGGGCGCGCGAGTTCGTGCCTGCATTCCTCGGGTGCGTTCGCGCCGGATTCATCGCAGTGCCGCTCTATCCGCCGTTGACGCTTGGACAGCTTTCGTCTTGGGTGGAGACCACCGGGCGCATGTTGTCGACGGCGCAGGCGAGCTTGCTGCTAGCCGATCCACCGGTTGCCTATACGCTTCGGTCTCTTCCCGATCAGGTTTCGTCGTGGTGTCAGGTAGTCTCCATCGACGAGCTGCCCGACGGCGGAGAGCTGCCCACCGGCGACGCAAGCGACGATGACGTGGTCTTTCTTCAATTCACCTCGGGGAGCACGGCGGCGCCCCGCGGGGTTCGCGTGACGCATGGGAGCCTCTGGGCCAACGCGCACGCAATCATGGTGGATGGATTGCACGCGAGCCATGAAGACCGCGGCGTGAGCTGGCTTCCGCTCTACCACGACATGGGCTTGATCGGCTTCGTCATGTCGCCGCTCGTCACGCGGACACCCGTCACGTTCATCCCGACGCTCGACTTCCTGAAGCAGCCGGAGGTCTGGGTGCGCACGATGTCCGAAGAGCGCGGCACGCTCTCGTTCGCGCCGAACTTTGGTTACGCATTGACCGCGCGGCGCACGACCTCGACGGAAGGACTCGACCTGTCGGCAGTCCGCGTGCTCGGATGTGGCGCGGAACCCATCCAGCCGGATGCCATCCATGGTTTCTTCGACCGGTTCGCCGGCGCGGGATTGAAACCCAGCGCGTTCCTCGCATGTTACGGAATGGCCGAGACCACGCTGGCCGTCACGTTTGCCGGTCTTGGTGACGAGCTGAAGGCGGACTACGTGCAAACCGGGTCGGACGGGACCCGCGAAGAACCTTCCGGCGTGTATCGCCTCGAGCGCCGAACGCCGGTCGTGTCGTGCGGGCGCCCCCTGCCCCACCACACCGTTTCGATCCTCGGCCAGGACGGCGAGCCTCTACCTGAGGGCCAGGTCGGCGAGGTGTTCGTCGAGGGGCCGAGTGTGACGGATGGGTACTGGCAGGACGAAGAGGCCACGAACCGCGTCTTCGTCGATGGCGGCGTGAAGACTGGCGACCTCGGCTACATGTCCGAAGGCGAGCTCTACGTGACGGGGCGCTTGAAGGACACGATCATCGTCCGTGGCCGCAACTACGACCCGACGCCGATCGAAGCGGCAACGGGGCGCGTCGACGGCGTCCGCACTGGCAACGTGGCCGCGTTCTCTATCGAGGGCGATCCCACCGAGCGAATCGTCGTGGCCGCCGAGTATCGGGAGGGCGACCTCGAGACCATCGAGTCGAACGTCGTGCGAGCGGTCCAGCGCGAGGTCGGCCTCACGGTGTCGGAAGTCGTACTGATCGAAGCAGGCTCGTTGCCCAAGACCACGAGCGGCAAGCTCCAACGGTCGGCAACTCGCAAGCAGTATCTCGAAGCGACCCTCGGGCGCGTGCGTCGTCGGACGGACGCGTCGGCCGTGGCCTGAGTGGGCTACGGGCTCTCGTCCGGCCGCTTCCCGTGAAAATACCCATACAGGCGCGACGTCATCCGATGCCCCCCAACGGGCGGAAACGGATCTTCGTCGCGGTGATGGCGACCGGCACGCGGATATAGGAACTCATCGATGCGCGAGAGGTAGTGCTCGTTCAGGACGTGGCCCCAGGCTCCCTTCTGCACGAATGCGGGTCCGTCGATCTCGATGAGGGGTTTGGTGGTGCCGCGGTGCAGGGACAGCTTGACTATGTGGCCCCACTTCCGCGTTTGGACCTGCATCGAGCCGTCCATGTCGACTTGCTTCTTCGTGTCGTCGCGGAACGGGGACAGAATGCCGAGGCGCGCGACCAGATCTCGCTCGTTTGCGAAGTGCTCCATGTAGGGGACCCGCTTCGAGGGATGCACATACCGCATTCGGTCGGCGCAGTTGGCGAACGTGTAGATCTCGAGCTTTTCCAAGCGCTCGAGGGCTCGGTCCAGGCCGCCCGCGGAAAGGACCGAGAACGAATGGGCGAGGTCGTCGCGCACGCCCTTGTCGGTCTCGCTGTGGACTCCACCCATGAGGCGATCCGTGAATGGGTGCCACTTAGCGCCCGGTCGACGCGCATGCTCGCTTTGGAGCGCCTTGGCCACGGCACGAAGCACGTTTGCCACGATGATCGTGCCCTGCGAGTGCGCAAGCACCACGACGCGCTTGGTGTGGGGGGCATTGAGCGCTTCGAGGATCGCCGTGGTGGCTCGCCACGCGGGCTCCGTCATGGTCTTGCGGTCTTCGCTGCTGGGGTCGTCCTTGAAGCCCTTGCCGAGCGCGCACTCGTAGAGGTCGAGCAGAGCCGAATTGGTTGAGTTTTGCACCACGGTCACCGGCCGATGAAAGAGATGCGCGAGGTATTCCGCGTTGATCCGCGCGACGTCTTCATTGGTGCAAATCCCGTTGATGAAGAACCAATGCTCGTCTGGGAAGCTCGAGACGCCGCCGTACTCGTCCTGATGCCGAAAGAAGCGCGTCGGACGCCAGAAGGTGCGATTGACGAACGGAGGAAGCAGGCTTCGCGCCCAATCGGGCGCGGTCGTCGGAGAAGCAGGAACGGTGACGTCCCTCACGTAGCGCCCAGCCCTCGAAAGTCGCCAGAGATTCCCCATGTTGTACTCGGAATGCTCCGTGTGCGGGGGTGCCCAGCTTCGGAGCTTGCCGAAGATCGACCGCACGTAGAGCGGCGGAACGAATCCACCCGCCGCAAGCGCGATCTTGAACAGATCTCGAAACCGGTTGGCGTCTGGCCAATCGGGCATGGTTAGAAAATCGAGCACCTCTGCTTCGCGTTGCGCGTAACCCCTCGGTGTGTTCATGGCTTTGCGTCATGCACGGCGCATGCCAGTGATTTCGTGCGAAAGAACGCGACCCTTCCTTCAAGATCGACCGCAACCGGTGCACACGCTCAAACGTGGACGCAGTCGATGCGCGGCGCACAGCAAGGACCAGTAACGCGCACTTCCAGTGGTGACGGACACCTTCAAGTCGACGTCTGCAGGTGGCGCCAGCTCGTCGAACGAAACCGAGGGCAAGTCGACTTCTTGGATTGCGGAGTCGGCTCTTGGGCCCAACAGTGGCATGCGTGCCTCGTGACGCATTGAGCGGCGCGCTAGCTGCGCTGGACGTTTCCGGGAGCGTAGTGCTTCATCACGCCTGCCGGACTCCATGGTCCATCGAGGTACCCACGAGCGAGGAGCTTGCCCGCTTGATGGGGGCCAAACCGAACGAACGCTTGGTTGCGTTCCATTGGGCAGAGCACGGCGCATTCCGTCTCGTCGCGGAACACGATGTGGTCCATGTGGCCGAGGGCGAGCTCGTCGTCTGTTTCGGCGGTATCCCTCACCGGATGGAGCGCGGCAGCGACGCGCTCACCGTGAGCCTCGAAGATCTCGTGAGTGGGGATGGCGAGCTCGAGGCGGGCTCTGTGGCGGACGGAGCGACGCGGTTGATCTGCGGAGTGTTTCGCCTGCGTGATCCACGGCTCAGCCCGCTCGTAGCCTCGCTACCTCGGCTCTTGCACGCGAAGCTCCTCGACCCGTCCCTTCGACCGATCGCCGAAATCCTCCGGATGAGGCTCCGCGGCGGCGACGGATCCGCGTTCATCGTCGACCGAGCGCTCGAGATCCTCTGTGCGGGCGTGATCCGGCAGCATCTCGACGCCCATCGGGAGCCGCAGGGCTTCCTAGGGGCGCTCACCGATCCCCGCCTCGGCGCTGCCCTCGAGGCGATCCACGATGATCCGGTGGGCCCGTGGACTCTCGATGGCCTCGC
>CAJIBU010000036.1_pt1 | contig 54639 bp, 51 predicted proteins | sample 9199451 | NCBI WGS metagenome assembly CAJIBU01 (sample SAMEA7708315, study PRJEB35096) | sediment metagenome | biome: marine neritic benthic zone biome [ENVO:01000025]; feature: sediment [ENVO:00002007]; material: shallow marine sediment [ENVO:03000034] sea grass bed [ENVO_01000059] ... | reverse complement strand
TTCGACCCACGTCTGGGTCCCGCTGCGCGGCACGTCGATGGCCGAAATGAGCCGAAGCATGCGCCTGATTTGCGCGGCGGTGTCCGTGAGGATGAGCATGTTGGTGGGCGCATACGACGTGATGTTGCCGGTCCTCGACGCGAAGCGGGCGAGCAAGGTGGTCACGTCTTCGGCGGAAAGGTGCTCCACGTGGTGAATGCGCGTGATGTAGCGATCCGACGCCGGCACCGTGCTTCCGTCTTCATAGATCGGAATCGTGAATCGCTGAGGCTCCTTGGCCTCGACGATCTTGAGGTAGCGGCCGGACGGCACGACGGTGAGACCGTTGACCTCGAGAACGGAAAGGAAGGCTTGATACGCCTCTGCAACCGTCACCTTGGTCGGCGCAAAGACGGTGGCCTTGATCGCTCGGCTCTTGGTCGGAAGGATGAAGCGGCGCCCGGTCATGTTGGAGATCAATCGAACTAGATCGGGGAGCTCGGCCTCTTCCAGATTGAACGTGACCCGTGTCCGCGGGGGCATGGGCTGGTATTCGACGCCCGTTTCGAACTGCGGAAGCTCGTTTTCGAGCTCGGGCTCCGACTCGGTGTCGTTCTGCTTGGGGGCCGGCGCCGGCTTTGGCGCGTTCTTCGGTGCGGGCCGCAGCGGAACGGGTGCCGACGGCAGTCGCGTGGGCGGCGCTTTGGGTTTGGCTTCGTCCTCTTGCGCCACTGCCCCATGCCCTGCGGCAAGCAGCAGTGAAGCAACGATGAAGCAAACTAGCTGTTTTTTAGAAGTCACGATTCATTCCGCCTTGGTGCGTCATTCGATGTTGTACTCGATGGTCATTTCTTTGTTTTGCCGCTTCACGGCCAGCGAGAGCTTGTCCGCGCTTCGGAGGCGCGAGTACGCCTCGAGCGCGGTATCCGGGCTCGTCATGTCGAAGCCGTTGATCGTGCGCAGCATGTCGCCGTTGCGGATGCCGAGTCGGCCGAGCAGGCTGTTTCGACGAATCCCGTAGAGCTTCACCCCGGTCACCCGCCCATCCTCCTCGTGGGGGATCACGCGAGCGGTTTTCATCAGGCTCCCCTGGTTGGCGAGGGCCTTGTCGACCAGGCTCCGCTGGATGGTGAACTGGGTGTCGCTGATCTTCGAAATCCCGTCGGTCAGCTCGTCTTCGCTCAGTCCTGCGTTGCGAGCGTCTCGACGGTCGGCAGCGGCGTTCGCGGCAGGGTTCACTTTGGGCACGCCCGCGACAGCTTCTTCTTCCTCGAACATCTGAAGCTGGCAGGCACCCGACGTGCCCGCCATCACCACTCTCTCGGAGTGAACCGCGACGACCCGAGAGGTGTCGACGGTGGATCCCTCCCGGTACAGCATCGTCTTGCCGTCGCTCGTTCCGGCGATTGCCGCGAACGACCACTCCGGATCGCGCGGGCTCACGACGGCCCCGACCAGTCGAAGCTTTCCCGTGCACCTCGGCAGCGGTTGGTTCGGATCGAGCTCGGCTAGCGGCTCTCCGTCGGCGCCGACCGGAAGCTCGGGCAGCGGCTCCGCCGTCAGGTCGCCGCGCGAAGAGTCGAAGATGTTTCGGCGCAGGATGATCGCTGCGTCGCGCTTCCGCAGAAACTCGGGCTTCGCGCGAACGACCGTGCGGCCGGGACGTTTCGGGGGCGCGGCGCTGCTCGACAGCAGCTCCGAGGCCAAGACGCGCGTCGTCCCCTGCGCCAGGAAGAAAGCGCAGACGGCCAGCGTTGCGAGGATGACCGCAACCGAAAATCGTCGTTGGCGAGGACTGGGCACCAACCGGTAGTAGAGCAACCTCCGTGCCGAGTTGGCCGAACGGAAAAGCCAATGATTTCAGGCTCGCTAGGCACGCCTCGCCGCGCCCCGCTAGACAACGTGGCGCGGCGTTCCGGGTTCGATTGACAAAATGACAGACCGGGGGGCGCGCGCGTTCAGGGCGTGTCGTCGCCCTTTTCCGCACCGAGCTTTCGATAGATGGTGCGCGCGGAGATGCCGAGGAGCTGGGCGGCGAGCTGTTTGTCGCCCGAGGTGTGATTGAGCGTGCCGTGGATCACGCGACGCTCCACTTCGCTCAGGGGCGTTCCGACCGGAAACGAAAAGCCGTCGACCTGCGGCTCTGCGCGCGCGACTGGCGCCGGGAGATCGGCGAGCTTGATGACGCCGCTCGTGTTCAACACGACCGCGCGTTCGATGACGTTTTGAAGCTCGCGCACGTTGCCGGGCCAGTCGTAGGCGACGAGCTGTTCGATCGCGTCGCGGTCGACGGCGAGCGGGCTTTTTTCGTTCTTGCTGCAGTACATCTCCACGAAGTGCTCGGTGAGGAGCGGGATGTCCTCACGCCTCGCACGGAGCGGAGGGCTGGTGAGCGCGATCACGTTGAGCCGGTAGTAGAGGTCCTCGCGAAACTCGCCGGCATCGACCGCGGCGCGAAGGTCGCGGTTGGTCGCGGCGATCAGTCGGAAGTCGGCCTTTTTGGTTTGGCCGCCGACGGGTTGGTATTCGCCCTCTTGAAGCACGCGCAGGAGCTTCACCTGCACCGCTGCGGAAAGCTCGCCGATTTCGTCGAGGAAGAGCGTGCCGCCCTCTGCTTCGGCGATGCGCCCGGCGCGTCTTGCGACCGCACCCGTGAATGCCCCTTTTTCGTGGCCGAAAAGCTCGGACTCGACAATCGTTTCGGGCAGCGCGGAGAGGTTGACGCCCACGAACTTGCTGCGCCCGCTTCGCTCGTGGATGAAGCGCGCGATCAGCTCTTTGCCGGTGCCGCTTTCGCCGAGGATGAGCACGTTGGCCGAAGAGGGCGCGGCTTGCTTGGCGATGTCGAGCGCGCTCCGAAGCGACGCGGCCGAGCCCACGATCGAGCGGTCGCTGAGCTGGGATAGCTGCTGTCGCAGGTCCTTGTTCTCGACGACGAGCCGGTGCCGCTCGGCGGCCTTGCGGACGGTCTTCACGATTTGAAGACGCTTGAGAGGCTTTTCGACGAAATCGTATGCGCCCGCGCGCATCGCTTCGACGGCTTTTTCGACCGTGCCGAACGCGGTCATCAGCACCACCTCGGAATCGGGCACGATGGTCTTGAGCGCTCTGACGAGCTCGATGCCGCTCATGCCGGGCATCATCAGGTCGCTGACGACGACGTTGACCGGGTGCTGCCGGCACACGTCGAGCGCGCGCTTGCCACTGGTGGCGGTCAGCACGGAGAAGTCCTCGCGCTCGAAGATGCGTTTGAGCGATTCGACGTTGGCGGTTTCGTCATCGACGACGAGCACCGAGATCGGGTTGGCGTCGGTCATTGGAGACTCTCTGGCACTCAGTTTTGACATTGTGTCAGCAGATGACAAGTCGTCGAAAGCGTAGGCTGCATGGTAACTGTTTGAAATCATTGTGAATAGTCGCTGGCTTTTCGCCTGTGGTTGAAGGCTCTGCACACGACAGGATGCAAACAGCGGGCCAGCTCAGAAGACGAGCGGGAGCTGGCGCGAGGGCGGCCTGCTAGGCGGGGCGGGCGCCTCCTCGGCCTCCGGGCCGCGGTAGCGAAGCCCGAGGCGCTCGCACTGCGTGAAAAAAAGCTGCTCGATCGCGGCCCATCGCGGCCCGTCGCCGGCCATCCGGCTGCCGAAGCGCGGGTCGGTGGTGTGGCCGGCTCGCACCTGACGGATCGCGCTCATCACTTTGGCGTGGCGCAGGGGAAGCGCCTCGGCGAGACGTTCTTCGAAGATGGGAGCGACCTCGCGCGGAAGTCGAACGAGGATCTTCGATGCGCCCGTCGCGCCCATGTCTCGCGCGCGCTCGAGGATTGCGGGGATCTGGTCGTCGTTCAGGCCGGGGATGATCGGGGCGACCGCGACCGTCGTGTCGATGCCTGCGTCCGACAGGATGCGCAGCGTTTCGAAACGTTTGGCGGGCGGGCTCGCGTTGGGCTCGATCGCGCGCGCCTGCTCTTCGCTTGCAAAAGGAATGCTGATCGCCACGTGGCACGATGTGCGGCGGCGGAGCGACTGCAACACGTCTACGTCGCGACGAACGAGCTTGCCTTTGGTGATGATCGTGACCGGCGTTTCGTAGTCGGCGCACACTTCGAGGCAGCCGCGCGTGAGCCGATAGTGCGCTTCGACGGGCTGGTAGCAATCGGTGTTCCCAGAAAACGCGACGAGCTCACGGTTCCACGACCGTTTGCGAAAGGCTTCTCGCAGGCGCTCGACGATGTTGACCTTGACGACGATCTCCCGCTCGAAGTCGGTGCCCGCGCCGAACCCGAGATAGGGGTGTGTCGGCCGCGCGTAGCAGTAGGCGCACGCGTGAAAGCACCCCCTGTACGGATTGACGCTCCAACGAAAACCGACGTCGGGGCTCTTGTTCTCCGAAAGCGCCGACTTCGCGTGCTCCTCGTGAAGACGAAGATCCGCAAGGGGCCCCTCGCCGAGCCATTCGACATGGGCCTCTTCAAACCGGTTCGGCGGATTGCTGCGGGGCCGGGGCATACTGAACGGGTGGATAGTATCGCAGGTTGCCTCGGGGTGCGAGAGAGTTTGCCCCGGCCCCCGGCCCCCGCCCCCCGGTACCGGGACCGGCTCCGGCTCCGGCTCCGACTCCGTGGTCCGTGGTCCGTGGTCCGTGGTCCGTGGGTCCGCAGCGCCGAGCCACGTTCCGACCGGCCTCGGTGCTCGGATCCCGGCCCCGGCCACTCGGTCTCGGCCACTCGGCCTCGGATCCGGCCAAACGGACTCGGTGCCGGTCCCGGTCCCGGCTCCGGTTCCGGGAGGCCGACTCGCGACCGGATTCCGACCACGTCCTCAGTCCGCGTACGGCACTGCCTGACACGGTTCGTACGCTCCCTGCCAGCGCATCAGGTTCGTCTCTGGCTTGCCGTCGTCGTCGTAGCTGATCACCGCGTACGTCAGGCCGCTGTCTTGTCCGAGGTACTGGAGGTCGAGGTTGATCATCTTCACCCACGTTCCGGTGTTGACGAGGATGCGGTCGTTCGGGAGCTGGAGGAAGCGGGGGCCGTGGCTGTGGCCGACGATCAGCGTGTGGGCGCCACGGGTCTTGTTGAGGGCGTGAATCGCCCGCTCGTCGTAGCCGCCGCTCGTGATTTCGAACACCTCTTCTCGCAGCAGACGCGGGAAGTTCATGATGCGCTCGCGCCACGCCTGGATCGTGAACACGCGATGCCGCAGGAAGTAGATCGTCGAACGCCACAAGAACTTGAAGACGAAGCGCGGGTCGAGCACCAGCGACGACCAAAGAAACCGCCGAAGCGGCTGAATCCTATCGATGTGGCTGCGCATCTCCTTGAGTGGATTCATCACTTCGAGGATCCACAGGCTGCCCCACGGCAGCGCGAGCACCTCCGTTCCATCGCGTCGTGTGCGAGTCATCTGCGAGTAGTCGACGCGATGAATGCGCTCGAACTGATGTCCGTGCCGGATCTGGATCCCCTCCGGCAGGTAGTAGGTATCGGACGACGTGACGAAGTGGACCCGCTCGGCCGCCTCCCCCGGCGCGACGTAGCGCAAGAACAGCTCCTGCACGCCGGTGAACCACAGGTCGAGATCGTGATTGCCGGGGAGGTACGTCAGTCGGTTGGTCGGCTTCTGCAGAAACTCCCGCAGCGCCAACACGAACTTCGGGTGGCCTTCGAGCACGCGCTGAAGCTTTGCGATCGCGATCTCTTCGGTGACTTCGGTCGGCCACTCGTCCGCGATCTTCACCTTGAGCAGGTCGAAGATGTCGCCGTTGAGGATCAGCTCGATGCTACCGTCCGTGCCGACGAGCTCGCCATAGTGGCTTAGCAGCTCGACGAAGCGGTCATCGTGGATGAAGTCCTCGAGCGGGTTCAGCTGGCCGCGCCGCGTTCCCGTCCCGAGATGCAGATCGCTGAGCACCAAACGAAGCAGCGTCACCGGAGATCCCCCCTCTTGAGGTTACGGATGACGAGGCAGCGCGCCAGCTTATTACAAGCCGCTCGATTTCAGGCTCTGGTTCTGCTCTTCGGTCAGCGGAAGATGGAGCCCGCATTCCTTGGTCTGGCCGAGGATGCGCCCGTCTCTCGGGTCCATGTCCGCCGTCGTTGGAATCGTCGAATGATGGTCGCCGATCGAGCGGTAGCCTTGCTCGAACATCGGGTGATACGGGAGGTCGTGCCGCTCCATGTAGCCCTCGATGTCCGTGGTGGTCCAATCGAGAATGGGGTGAATCTTGATGCGCTCGTCCTGCTGATCGATGCGGCGTAGCCCGGCCCGGTGCTCGGTTTGCTCCGCGCGCACGCCGGCCATCCACGCCTCCGCCCCGAGCTCGCGAATCGCGCGCTGCATCGGTTCGACCTTGTTGATGCGAAGGTACTGTTTGACCCCCTCGTCTCCCTGCTCCCAGAGCTTCCCGTAGAGGGCTTCCTGCCGGGCGGGGGAGATACGCGCCGAGTAATAGTGGACGTCGAGCTCGAGGCGCTGCACGAGCTCGTCAGCAAAGCGGTATGTCTCCGGGAAGAGATAGCCCGTGTCGACGCAGATGATCGGCGTGTTCGGCGCGACCCTGTGAATCATGTGCAGCATCACGGCCGACGTCGCCCCGAAGCTCGTCGAGGCGATCAGCTTGTCGCCGAACCTGTCCGCCGCCCAGGCGATGACCGCCTCGGGCTCCGAGGCTCCGTGGGCCTGGTTTTCTCGATCGAAATCGAGATCGGGTTCGGCGGTGGCGACGCGGGCGACTTCCATGGCAGATGCTCGAAGTAACTTGACAAGTCTGGTGCGGATTTGCAATCCGTCCACCCTCGTTTGGCCACTGTATAGCCGAGAGCCCGAAAAATACAGAGTATTCTCCCTAGTTCACAGCCTCGAATTCTTGACTCAATGAATCAACAATTAGCGCAAGGTGACGAATTCCTCCGCGGAGGTCGGGTGAATCCCGATCGTGGCGTCGAAGTCGGCCTTGGTCGCCCCGGCCTTCATCGCCACCGCGAGCCCCTGGACGATCTCCGCGGCGCCGTGCCCGGCCATGTGGCAGCCGACCACCCGGTCGTTGGATGCGTCGACGACGAGCTTCACGATCGTGTGCTCTTTGCGCTCGCTCAGCGTGAGCTTCAGCGGCGTGAACACCGACTTGTACACGCGGACGTCTTGGCAGCGACGCCAGGCCTCGGCTTCGGTCAAGCCCACCGTTGCAAGCTCGGGCTGGCAGAACACCGCCGTCGGAATGCTTTCGTAGTCGACTCTGAAGCCGCCGTCGCCAAAGAAGCGGTGCGCAAAGTGCATCCCCTCCGCGATCGCGACGGGCGTCAGCTGGACGCGGTCGGTGACGTCGCCCACCGCGTGAATCGATTGGACCGAGCTCGTGAAGTCGTCGTCGACGACGATGCCTCCGCGCTCACCGAGCTCCACGCCGAGCTCTTCGAGCCCGAGCCCTTCGACGTTCGGCTCTCGCCCGATGGCGAAGAGCGGCAGCTCTATCGACAACACCTCGCCGCTATCCAAGTGCGCTTCGAACCCCGTGTCCGCTTTTCGAATCTCGCGCACCTGGGTCTCGAGCAGAATCCGCACGCCTTTGGCCTCCATCTCGGCGTGCAGATGGCTCCGGAGATCGTCGTCGAATCCGCGCAGAATCTCCGCCCCTCGGTGGACGATTGTCACCTCGACACCAACCGCGCGGAGCACCGAGCCGAGCTCGAGCGCAATGTAGCCGGCGCCGACCATCATCGCGCTCTTTGGCGGCGTCTTCAGATGAAAGAGGTCGTCGGAGATCGCGGCGTGCTCGCGCCCGGGGATGTCCGGCAAAATCGGCTGACCACCTGTCGCGACCAGAATGCGCCCCGCGGTGAGCGACTTGCCATCGACATCCACTGCGTGCGGCCCGCGAAGCGTCGCCCAGCCCTGCAACCGGGTGACCCCGGCCTCGTCGAGCACTCGAGCGTAGACCGAGTTCAGCCGCGCGATCTCGCGGTCTTTGTTTTCGAGCAGCGTGCCCCAGTCGAAGGCGCGATCGATCGACCATCCGTACCCTCGCGCGTCCTCGATGTCGTATTTGAAGTGAGACCCGTAGACGTAGAGCTTCTTCGGGATGCAGCCGACGTTGACGCAGGTGCCACCGAGGCGATCCTTTTCGACGATTGCGACGCGCGCGCCGAGTTGGCTCGCCACGCGGGCTGCGCGAACGCCCCCCGAGCCGGCGCCAACGACGATCAGGTCGTAGTCGTAGTTCGCCATGGTCGCTTACTCCGTAGGACGGTGTATCACCAGCTCGCGAACTCGCGAAGGGCGGCTGCGGCCGCGAGCTCCGTACAGCCCCCCTGAAGGAGGGTCATGGCGCCGTCTTCGGTGACCCCGACGTAGAGCTCTCGGCACTCGTCGGGAACCAAGGGCACGAGTCGCTCCTCTACGTTGGCCTTGGCGAGCAGCGCGTTGAGGGCTCGCACCAGCGCTCGCACCGCGACCGTTCCGACCTCGGCCTCGTCGTCGTCCTCGTCGGTGACCGCGCTGAAGTGCTCACCTGCGCGAAGGACGAGCGGCCCGTCGTCGGCACCGATTCGCTGAAGCTGAACAGGCGCGATCTCCGGGTTGACCGTGGCGAGCAGGGCCACGATTTGATGAGCGTTGACCGAGAAGTGGTCGTTGTGCATGAAGAAGCGGTCGCTCCTTCGGCGACGCGTCGCGACCGACGCATCGTTGTCGCCTCGGTAGTACAGCTCGAGGACGTCGATCCGGCGGACGTCGACGTGCGAGTCCCCGAGCTCGGAGACGATCGCCGAAAGCTCCGGCAAGCCGAGCTCGCTTGCGAGGCCAGCCGTGTTCAGCAGACGCAGGAAGTCCTCGTCACGACGGGAGTAGGGCGTGCTCTCCTCCCGCGGATGTAGGTCCTCCGCCGGTGGCTGGACCGACTCCTTCAACGACGCTGTCATGACCCCCTTTGGTCATTTCAGTGTTCTACAAATGGCCAAAAACGTCGACCCTCCTGCAAAAACCAAGGCAAGCGGCAAGGCGCCGCCGCGAGCCTCATCCCTACCTAACCCAGGGAAATGGCTAGGATTCGTCCTCGCGGCACAGCACGAACCAGGCCGACATCGGCTTCCCGCCTTTGGTGGCCCGGCCCACCGTCACGTGCCGGGAGACGCCGCGAAGGACGTCTTGCGTGCGGTAGTACACGAACCGCGACAAGCGCGCGGAGTTGGGCAGGATACGAGGCCAGTGCGCCGGGCTCTCGGGAGGGACGCGCAGATAGTCGACGAGCACTTCGCCGGCGGTCTCCGCGGCCTCGGCGACGAAGTACCCGGGCCCGACCACCGTTTCGATGAACGAGCCCGTGCGATTGTACCCCCAGAGGGCGTGGTGTTCTCCCGAAGCCGGGCGGACGAACACCTTGGCGAAGCGGTTGAAGGCGGGCAGCGAGTTCTTTCCGTGGTGAACCACTTCCTGAAGCGGTTCGCGAGCCGGGTCGACGAGGTTGGCGATGGAAATCGGGAGGCGGCCCTCTGCTGCGTCGAAGAGCCGCGCCTGATCTCTTCGGCGAAGGCTTCGGACTTCGGCGACGCGCTCCGCCGGGCCGAGCGCGTCGAGGTGGGCGGCGATGTCGTCCATCTCGAGCGGGTCGTTCGAGAGAAGCTCGCGCAGCATCGCCATGCGCCTGATATGGACGAAGCCCCCGAAGGCGGCAACTACCGAATCGTGCGATGGCCGTGCACGCCGGTCAGCCGGGTGGTGTCGACCCTGAGCGACAAGAGCAGCGTGAAGAGCCGGCGCGACGTCTCGAGATCGAAATCGAAATCGCGAAGCTCGCGCTTCAGCAGCCGGCCTGCTCGGTCGTGCGTGACTTTCTTCGCCATGTCGAGCACTTCCATCTGGCCGTGGCTCTCCGCGCCGGCGATCTGGCGAACGGTGTCGATGTACTCGGTGATGGTGGCGGCCAACAGCTCGTGCGGGACCGTTCGAGAGCCGAGCTCGCGCCCATCCTCGGCCCGAAAATCGAGCAGAAACTGCTGCTCCGTCACGCTCACGCGTAGAGTCGCGTTTTGCTCCGGCACTACGCTGTCACCCTTCGAAAGCAGCTCGCGTACGTTTGCCTGCCACTCGACCTGTTGCGCTTCGGAGCCTCGTCCGAGAGTGCGTTCGTCTATCGCGACCGCCTGCAGAGGCATGGTGCGAACATATCAGCTTCGACCAGACCTGCATCTGCGGAGCGTTCGCTGCTATGGTCCGCCGATGGCTCCGGATCTCAGCGAACGCAGGGCCGAGGTCATCTATCGGTGGGACCTCGACAAGACGTACCTGAGGACCGAGTTCGACACTCTGCGCGACCTGGTGCGGACGGCCTTCGAGCCGGCGTCTCGCAAGCGTGCGTATCCCGGTGCGAGCACGCTCTTGCGAGAGATTCGGGCGACCGACCCGGCGGCGATCTTCATTCTCTCCGGCAGCCCCGAGCAGATGCGGAGCGTCCTCGAGGCCAAGCTCCGCCTCGATGGGATTCGCTGGGACGGCTTCACGCTCAAGCCGAGCCTGCGCAAGCTGGTGCGCGGCAAGTTCCGGTTTCTTCGCGACCAGGTGAGCTACAAACTGACCGCGCTCCTCCGTTCGCGCACCAACGTCTCCCCGGACACCGACGAGATCATGTTCGGCGACGACGCAGAGGGTGACGCGTTCATCTACTCCCTCTACGCCGACATCGGGGCGGGCCGAGTCAGCCAAGAGCTCTTGATGAAGGTCGCCGAGGCCGCTCAGGTCTATCCCGAGGACATTCCGGAGATCGTCCGGGTGGCTGCGAGGGTGCCGCGCCGAGACGCCGTGCGCCGCATCTTCATCCATCTCGAGCGGGGCTCGTCCACCAGCGGGTTCCGTGACTTCGGGCATCGCGTGTGCCCGTTCTACAACTACTTTCAGCCGGCGCTCGTCCTCCTCGAGGACGGCGCTCTCGACGCCGAGGCCGCGCTTCGCGTGGGGGCGGATCTGGTGGTCGCGCACACGTTCAACCCTGAGGTCCTCGTTGCGAGCTTCGACGACCTCCGCCGCCGCGGATACTTGAGCAAGCGCGTCGTCGACCGAGCGTCCGCCGTCGCCGACTCGATCGAGCCCTCGAGCTTCGGGCAAGCGTCGGGGCCGCTCGAGTCGTTGCTCCGGGCGATGGAGGCTGCGCGCGAGCAGCTCCCCGATCGAGTGCAGGTCGACACGGTTCGCGAGGACTACGTCACTCTCTTTGCCCGTGACCGAGCACGAGCCAAGGCCGCCAAGCGTCGCGCGCTCTGGACCCGCGACAGCGCCTAGGTCGCGTCCGCTTCAGGCCGGCGCACCATCTCGAGCGCCTGGCGCGCGAGCTCGCCTAGGGTGGTTTTGGTCTCGTCCTCGAAGTCGTCGATGATCACGATGCGGTCGTCGTCGACGAATCGCTCGAGGTCCGGCATCGACTCGGGATCTTGAAGCTGGGCCAACGCCTCGATGCTGGCGGCCACCACGTCCGCGCTCGGGTGGTCGAGAAATCGTCGAATCAAGGAGAGCGCACTGGGCTCTGCGATTTCGGCGAGCACCCAGGGGAGCTCGCTCATCGAAAGACCGGCCTCGCCGCGGTCGAGCGCGCGTTCGATGCCGCGCGCCACCTCGGCGTAGCGCTCGTACCCGAGGTCTCGAAGCGCCTCACCCGCCGCCACGCGCACACGGGGCTCGTCGTCGTCGAGGATCGCGATGAGCGCGTCGGTCATTCGTGGCCCTGGCACCTGCGCGCAGAGGTCTGCGAGGCGCTCGAGGCGCATCGTGGCTTCGGCGCGATCTTCGAGCTCGAGCGCGGCGTGGGTTTCGCTCTCGAGAAGGGCGACCAGCTCGCTCGAGCGTTTGTCCTCCAAGAGACGCGATTCCGCATCTCGGATCGTGCGGTCGGCGTCGAACATTCGATGGAGCTCGTCGGACTTGGACATCGGTTCAAGTGTCTTCGTTGACCTCTGACTCGTCGGCGCGCATCGGGCCGAGCTCGACCAGCAGGGAGCGTACACGATCGACAGGGTCTCCGGTGTCCTCGTCTCGGAAGCGACGGGTGAGCTTCATCTCGGGGGAAAGGCTCCAGCCTGCGCCGGGCGTCGAAACCAGCGGCATCAGCTTGCCCGGATCGAGCGGCGTGTCTTCCCGCAGGTGGAGCGTGACCCTGCGCCGGTCGGCCTCGCAGCCGAGCGCCCGGAGCTCGCGGAGCCCGGGCTTCAGAGCCATCACGCGAACGAAGTCCCGCGCAGGGGCGGGCGGCGGCCCAAAACGCTCTTCCATTTCGTCCGCGATGTCGTCGACGGACTGCTCGTCGTCCGCGGTGGCAAAGCGTCGGTAGAGCGAAAGGCGCAGACCGATGTCGTCGATGTAGTCCTCCGGCAAGAAGTGCTCGAGGTCTAGCGACAGCTCTGGATCGACCTCGGCTCGCACGGCCTCGCCCTTGAGCTCCGAAACCGCTTCGCTCAGCATCTGCACGAACATGTCGAACCCGACGAGCGATGCGTTTCCGCTTTGCTCCGAGCCGAGAAGGTTGCCAGCGCCTCGAAGCTCCATGTCGAGGGTCGCCACGCGAAAGCCCGCACCGAGCCCGGAAAACCGTTCGAGTGCCTCGAGACGCATGCGGGACTCGTCCGACATCTCGTTCGGTGGAGGTGTGACGAGGTAGCAAAAGGCGCGTTGGTCGGAGCGTCCCACCCGCCCGCGCAGCTGATAGAGCTGCGCGAGGCCGAGCGCGTCGGCTCGGTCGACGATGATCGTGTTGGCCCGAGGGATATCCAGCCCGCTTTCCACGATGGCGGTCGAGCAGAGCACGTCGTATCGACCCTCGACGAAGTCGGTCATGGAGCGATCGAGAAGCGTGGCTTTCATCCGACCGTGCGCGACCGCGATGCGCGCGCCCGGCACGAGGTCCTGGAGCCGCTGTGCCCGCTCGTGCAAGCCCTCGATTCGGTTGTAAACGAAGAACACCTGGCCGCCGCGGCTGAGCTCGCGTTCGATCGCCTCCTTGATCAGGTGGTCGTCCCACCTGCAGACGAAGGTCCGAATCGCGCGCCGGTCTTGGGGGGCCGTCGTGATGAGCGAGAGGCTGCGCATCCCTCCGACGGCGAGCTGCAGCGTGCGCGGAATCGGCGTGGCGCTCAGCGTCACGACGTCGACGTTGGTGCGCAGCTTCTTGATGCGCTCCTTGTGCGTGACACCAAAACGCTGCTCCTCGTCGACCACCAGGAGTCCGAGGTTCTTGAAATGAACGTCTTTCGAGAGCAGCCGGTGGGTCCCGATCACGACGTCGATTGTCCCGTCCTTGAGACCGCGCAGAATGCCGGTCTGCTTCTGTCGAGACGCGAAGCGCGAGAGGACCTCGACGCGAAGCGGGTATCCGTCCAGGCGCGCCGAGAAGGTGCGGTAGTGCTGCTGTGCGAGCACGGTGGTGGGGCACAGCACGGCCACCTGTCTGCCGCTCATCGCGATCCGGAACGCGGCCCGCAGCGCGACCTCCGTCTTGCCGAACCCCACGTCGCCGCACACGAGCCGATCCATCGGCTGCGGCTGCTCGAGGTCTGCCATGACGTCTTCGATCGCTCGTTCCTGATCGCGTGTCTCCTCGAAGGGGAACGTGGCTTCGAACTCGCCGTAGGAAGGCGTCACCGGTTCGAGCGCAGGGCGCTCCGTCGCTGAGCGCTCGGCGTAGAGCTTGAGAAGCTCTTCGGCCATCTGCTCCACTGCTTTTTGCACCCGCCGCTTTTTGGTCGCGAACGTTTGGCCGCCGAGCCGGTCGAGCTTGGGTTGGTGCCCCTCGCCCCCCTTGAACTTCTGGATGACGCCAAGCCGGGTCACCGGGACGAACAGCCTGTCGCCGCCCGCGTATTCCACCACCATCGCCTCGACGGTTTGGGGTGTGCGCCCGTGCAACCGGTCCATCGCGGTGAGGCTGAGCGGCTTGTGCAGGAGGCCGAGATACTTCCCGACGCCGTGGTCGACGTGAACCACGAAATCGCCCGGGTCGAGCTCGCGAAGGTCTTCGAGAAAACGCTGCTGCTGGCGGCGGGAGCGAGGCTTCGTCCGCGCCTGGCGCACGCGCGTCCCGAAGATTTCCTCTTCGGTGACGTAGGCCAGCCCCTCGGTCCAAAGCACGAACCCATCCCGAAGCCCTCCGAGCGCCACGTCGTCGAGCACTCGGGCCGGGACGTCGTATGTTCGAAGCAGGTCTATCAGACGGTCGATTTGGTGCTGGGTGCGGCCAACCGTCACGACGCGAAGCCCGTCTTCACTCCAGCCACGCAGCCGGTCGGCGAGCGGCTGAAGTGCGCGGTCCCCGTGTGCCTTCTTGGCGCGAAGCTCGGCGATGAGCTCGTCTTGGCCCGAGGCGCCGATGCGAAGGAGCTCCGCGCTCCGGGGCGTCAGCTCGGCCGAAAGAGGGCCCTCATCGTCGTCTGCGGCGCCGTGCACCGCGAGCCGGTGCGCCACGAGCGGCGTCCGCTCCCGAAAAACCGAACCGAGGTCGTCCTCGTTCGAGTAGTACGCATCGAGCTCGAACGTCGGGCGCCCACCTCTGGCCGCGTGCTCTTCTCTCGCGTGCCGAAGCTCCACCCCGGCGGCCTCTGCGACTCGCACGGGGTCGTCGACGATGAGCCGAGTGTCCTCTGGGACGTAGTTCAAGAGCGTGTCGAGGCGCTCGAAATACGCCGGCAGCAGTGCGTTTGAAATCAACGCACCCGACCCTCGGTCGAGCTCGGTAATCAGCTCGCGCGCGCGAGCCGTCGGCATGTTGATGTCGTCACAGAGCTCTCGAACGGTCGTCTTGGCACGGGCCAGCGCGGCGGGGTCGTCCGGGACTTCGCGCGCGGCGGCGAGCTCGATGCTGGCGGTGTCTCCAACCGACTTCTGGTCGTCGGGGTCGAACCATCGCATGCGGGCGACGCGGTCATCGTCGAGCTCGATGCGCACGGGGTACTTCGCGTCCGGTCCAAACACGTCGATCAGGGCGCCGCGCGCGGAAAACGTCCCTAGGTCTTCGACGAGCGGCACGCGGAGATAGCCGAGCTCGGACAGTCTGCGCACCACGGCGTCGCGGTCGAGCTCCGCGTCGACCTCGATCGTCAGACGGCTCGACTTCACGTGCTCGAGCGGGGGCAGCCTACGGAGGAGGGCTCCAACCGGGGCGATGAGCGCGCGCCACGGCTTCTGTTCCGCGAGCTGGGCGAGCACCGCCATCCGCTGCATCTCGGCGTGACGGTCGGGAACCACGTCGAGAAGGGGGCTCGTGTCGAGCGCCGCGAACATCAGCACGCTGCCGACGTCCGTGTCCATGAAGAACCGAAGGTTCGCTTCGTGCCGGTACGCCTCGTCCTGGCTCGCAGTCACGATCAGGAAGCGCCGGTTTGGCTCGCCTCGCGCGGCCTCCGCGATGGCCCAGTCGAGCGCACCCACCGGCACCGGCGCGACGTCTACGCGCTCGACGCCCGCCAGCGCGTGAGACAGGTCGCGGGCTGACGCGTTTGCTTCTTGCAGCGCCGCCTCAAGCGACATCTTCCTGCTTGCGCATGACCTGGCGCAGCCGCTGCGCCAGCCAGGGCGGCGTGACGACGGTGCTCGCCATCACCATGAGCACGATCGCGGCGTACACGCCCGCGGCGATCAGGGGCTTGCCCTCGAAGCGAATTCCGGCGCCGACGTTGGCAAAGATCAGCCCGACCTCGCCGCGGGGCACCATGCCGATTCCGACGGTGAGGCGGTCTGCGGTGTTTCCGCGCACGCCGAGGCCCGACACGAGCTTACCGATGATCGCAACGACGGTGAGCACCGCGGCGAGGATGAGAGGCTCTGTGCCGATGCCGCCGAGCTGCACCATCATGCCTGTCCGCACGAAGAAGATCGGCGCCATGACCGCGACGATGGGCCCGATGATCTCCGTGAGATCGTGCGCGGATTTGCGTCCAAAGGGCCGTACGTGGACCTCATCGAGAATCAGTCCCGCGGCGAAGGCCCCGACGATTGGCGCGAGCCCGGCGGCGCCGGACGCGCCAGCCAGCAGCAGACAAAGCCCGATCGCCACTGCGGCGAGGACATCGGGCGTGCGAAGCTTGGACGCCACCCGGAAGACACCCGGCATCACGTACGCGCCGAGGAGAAGCGCTCCGACGAGGAAGCCCGCCGCGAGGCCGATGATGCGGCTGAGGTCGAGAGGCCCTGGGATGGCGCCGAACTCCGCAATGCTGGCAACCACGGCGAGCACGATGAGGCCGAGCACGTCGTCGATGACCGCGGCCCCGAGAATGACTCGGGTCTCCGGCCGGGCCATCGCGTCGAGATCTTTCAGCACGCGCGCGGTGATGCCGACGCTGGTGGCGCAAAGCGTCGCGCCGATGAAGAGGTGGAGCGAAAACGGGGCTTCGGGAAGCAGCCAGTAGCTCGCGCCGTAGCCGAGAGCCATCGGTGCGACGACACCGATGATCGCCACCAGCCCGGATGTCGGGGCCACCGCGCGCATTTCGGTCAGCGTGGACTCGAGGCCGACCTCGAAGAGGAGCAGCACGACCCCGAGCTCGGCGAGGAACTCGACTGGGACGAGCTCTGCTGCCCCGTCGAACGTATCGATGCCGAGCAGGTGCAGATTGCCGAGCACGATTCCAACGCACAGCTCGCCGAGGACCGCCGGCTGATTCAAACGCACGGCGATCTCGCCGCCGAGCTTCGCAGCGAGGATCATGCCGGCGAGCACGAGCCAAACGTCGTAGCCGAAGCCGTGCCCACCGCCGCTCGCCATCGCAGTGGCAGGAACTGCCGCGAACAGGGCAAACAACACGGAAAAGCGACCCGGTCTGCGGCGCATCGAGGCGGCACCATAAAGACGCGGCCACCTCGGGGCAAGGCTCGGGTGTTCGGAAGCGCGGCCCTCCGAAAAAACCCGTGAATACTCATTCAGCATCTGCCGACGGCCGGCTGTGGCATCCTTGACCCGCGAAAGCGCTGGCAGGTATCGTCTGGCAATGTCCGAGTCCGATCCAAAAGACGATGCGGACCCGGAAAAGGACGGCCCCGGCGGTGACCTCGCAAGCGACGAAGGCCCGCGCGTCAGCCGCATGAGGATCGGCGAGGAGGACATCCTGGTCCTCAGCGTTCCGCTTCCGAAGCTTCGCTATCCCGACGGGACGACCTCGGCGGAGCACGAGATCATCGATGCGGTGCTACAGGGCCTGACCGTCAAGGAAATCGCCGAGCGGCGTGGCGCATCGCTGCGCACGGTGACCACCCAGCTAGGGACGATCTTCCGCAAGGCCGGCGTCAACTCGCAGGCGGAGCTGATCGCGATGATGACCGAGGGCGGTGAAGAGCCGAGTGAAGAATAAAGAAGCGACGCGGCCGGCCAGCCCGTTTCCGACCGGCCGCGTCGAACCCAACCTGTGAAGGTCAGGCGAATGGCTTAGCGACACGATTTAACTCTGCCTGCTAGCCCCTTCGTCTTTCTAGATACGTCGAGTTCGTGCCGCTGGCTATACGTAATTGTTCGCGTCGAGTACGTAATTCTTCGCTGAAGAGCGCGCAATACGTGCGCTACCGGTCTTCTGTTCAGCGGATTACGTTACGCTCGAGCGAGCGCTGTAATGAAAGCCGCCATGCCCGGCCACGGCATGCCCGGTGGCAGGTTTATCAGTGGCTGCTCCATGCCGAGCTCGCGGCGTCTCGCGATCTCTCGGCGACAGTGGAGCGGGTCGCCCGAGATCGTCAGCGCTTCGATCATGTCGTCCGTCACCGCTTCGCCTGCCATCTTTCGAGTCGACTTGTCGCGGTACAGTCGTTCGATCTCGTCGCACTCTTCGGCGTATCCAAAGCCGGTCAGCAGCGTCTTGTAGTAGTCGCCCATGCCGCCGACGTAGAACGCGATGAGCTCGCGCGCTTTTTGCGAAGCGCGTTTGCCCGGGATCGGGATCACAGTGGTGAAGGGCGCCGTGACGATTTCGCTCGGGTCTCTCCCGGCCTTTGCCGCGCCTTCTTCGATGAACCTGCGCCCGTCGGAGAGGCGATCATAGGGCCAGAAAATCGGCATCCAGCCATCGGCCATCTCACCGATGCTGGCGATCGACTTCGGCTTGAGGGCAGCGACGTAGATCGGGATGCGCCGTCGGGTCGGCTCGAAGTCGAGTGTGAACGGGCGGTAGCGTCGCAGCTTGGTGTCGGTCTCGCTGAGGGGGCGCCCTTCGAGCATCGCGCGCACGACGCGAATCACGTCTCGCGTTTGCGTGAGCGGCTTTTCGAAGTCTCGTCCATGAAGGCCTTCGATGACTTTTTTGCCGCTGGTGCCCAGACCGAGAATCACTCGGCCTCCGCTGATTTCGTCGAGTGTCGCGGCCTGCATCGCGATCAGCGCCGGCGTGCGGCTGAAGACGTTGACGATGCCGGTGGCCAGCTTGATTCGCTTAGTCTTGAGGGCGATCTCGGTCAGTAGGGAAAACACCTCGTAGCCCCACACCTCGGGCAGCCAAAACGAGTCGTACCCGAGGCGGTCGGCGAGGACCGCCGCTTTGACGTACGTTTTTCGATCGTAGTCTCGCCAGAAGGCGACCAGGCCGGTCGATTGCTTGTCGAGCATGGGGTCTCCTCTTCAGTTCCCGCGAAAGCGCGGCTTTCTCTTCTCGAGGAACGCCCTGACGCCCTCTTTGAAATCTTCGCTTCGATAGCAGCGCTCGATCGAAGCCGTGATGCGCTGCGTGTCCCTCTCGGCCTCGAGGCCCGCAAGCTCTTGAAGGCTGATTTTAGCGCTGTGGAGTGTAAGAGGCGCGTTGTCGGCAATCGCGTCCGCGATCGACGTGACTTCGTCGTCCAGCTGGCCTTTCGGGAACACCTCGTTGACGAGCCCGATTCGACGGGCTTCGGAGGCGTCAACCCGTCGTGCGGTGAAGAGCAGGTCTGCGGTGTGCGGGACGCCGACCGCTCGAATCAGCGCCCGGATGCCTTCGGTGTGGTACCCGAGCCCGAGGCGGGCCGGCGGAACCGCGAACCGCGCGTCGTCAGCCGCGTAGCGGAGGTCCGCCGTGAGCGCGATCGCCGCGCCGCCGCCAATGCAAAAACCGTGAATCGACGCGATGAGAGGCTTTTCTAGTGCGCGCAGCGCGTGGAACGCCCGAGCGGTCATCGCGTCGTATTCGGGGCCGGCCGACCCCGTTCGCGTGCGCTCGAACTCGGAGATGTCCGCCCCGGAGACGAACGCATCGCGGCCTGCGCCGCGCATCACCACGACGCGAATGCTCTCATCGTCTTGTAGCGCCTCGGCGGCCGGAGGAATCGCGGCCCACATGTCGACGGTGATCGCGTTGCGACGCGTCTCGTGGTCGAACACGAGGTAGGCCACGGGCCCATGCCGTTCAATGGTCACCTCGCCGCTCATTCGGCCGAGCGTAGCAGCAATCAGAGCATGCGGTTGATGACGGCTTTTCGCCGGATTTCCTTCAGGAACACGCGCTCCTGCCGCTGAATCGCCGCGTCGAGCATCTCGCGATAGAGCCCTTCCTTCATTTCGTCGTACGAGGGGAAGTCGGAGCCCACCTGTCGTTCCACTAGGTAGAACAGGTGAAAGCCGCTGCTTCCTCGCACCGGCTGACTGATCTCGCCTGCGCTGAGCGGCAGCAAGGCCTTCTCGAGCTGCTCGGGCAGGTCGCCTTCTGAAAGCCAGCCGAGGTCGCCGCCACCGAGCTCTTCGGCGCGCGCCGCGAAGTTGTCGGGCGTGAGTGATGCTCGAATCTCGTCGACCTCCCGCCGCACGTTCGCGACTTCCGTCGCCGAGGCTTCCGAGCTGACCGGCACCATGATGTGCGAGACCCGGAAGCGAAGCTCATTGCCCTCGCCGCGTGCCTTCTGCTCGTACCGCGCCCGGACCTCCTCCTCCGTGATGTTGACGCGGCTGCGCACCCGTTCGTTGACCACTTTGAGCCGAATGAGCTGCCGGCGGAGGTCGCGCCGGTACTGCGTTTTGGAGAGCCCCTGGGCGTCGAGCGCCTGTTCGAACTGCTCCTGGGTCATGTTGTTTTGCAGCCGGAGGTTTTCGATCGCATTGTCGACGTCGGCTTCGGTGACTCGGACGCCGCTCACGGCGGCGAGCTGGCGAATGAGCTTTTCGTCGATGAGAAACGTGAGCAGCTCATCATAGAGCTCCTTCAGGCGGGACATGCGCTCGGGCTCGGTGGTGGCCTCGGCCACCTGAGGGAGAAACGGCACCGCACGCTTTCGCAGGTCGCTCAGGAAGATCGCCTGGTTGTTGACCGTTGCGACGACGCGCTCGACGACATCCGCCCGAGCCGAAGCTCCGAAGGCGACGAGAAGCACGAGCGTAGCGGATAGCAGGCGCGGGATCATGGGTCTTTCGGAAGCTCCGGCTCGTCGACACGAACCTGTTGGAGCGCATCGTAGTCCACTTCGACCTCGACGTCCTTGCGAAGCCGCGCGGTCAGCGCCTCCATTGCGGCGTCCTTGCGTTCGCGCGTGAGCTTGTGGCGGATCGCACGCTGAGACTGCTCGAGGGTCCTTTCGAGCGCGGCCCTCTTTCCGGTGAGCATCAGCACGTGGTAACCGTCCTCGTCCTGGACGAGCGCGGGGTACACGGCCCCGACCTTGCTAATCGAGAACGCCGCCTCTCGAATCGCTTCGGACGGGGGACCCTCGCCGTCGGCCTCGAAGAACTGGAGGTCGCCGCCGTCGTTTTTCGTGGCCTCGTCCTCGGACTCCTCGCGGGCGAGGTTTCGGAAGCCCGCCATGTCGGTCTTTTTGGCTTTCCCGAGCAACGCCTGCGCTCGTGCTTTCTTCGTTGCGAGGATGTGGCTCGCGCGAACCTGCGCGCGTCGGTTGAACTCGTCGGGGTTGGCTGCGTAGGCGGCGGCGACTTCCTCGTCGCTGACCGGGTTTTCCGCCAGAGGTTCGTCGACCTCTTGCTTGATCAGCTGCTGGATCATCGCGTTGCGCCGAGCTCGCACGATCTCCGGGTCGTCACCGTATTCGCGGCGCTTGGCCTCGTAGACGAGCAGCTCGTAGCGAACGAGATTGTCGAGGAACTCGCGGCGACGCTCCGGGCTCTCGAAGCGAGCTCGCAAATAGGGCGACTGCGACGCGAGGCGGTCGGCAAACTCGCCGACCGTGATCGTGCGGTCGCCGACTTTGACCAGGACCTCGCCGGCCTGCGCCTCGGTGAGCCCGTTCTTGGGCCACTCCGGCGGAGGCCCGGACTCTTGCGCTCGTTCCTTCGAGCAGCCCGCCATCGCGAGGACCAGCGCGGCGATCGAGACGAACCTCCACGACATCGTCAGCCGCCTAGCATATACCCGATGGCCGGCAACGGGCCAAAGTTCATGCGCCGTTGCGGTCCGCGAGAACTTCTCGGACCTTGTCCGCGAGGTCTTCGAGCTCGAATGGCTTGTCGAGAAAGCCGTCGGCGCCGTAGAGAGGCGAGGTCATTTCGTTGAGCCGCTCCCCGATGCCGGTGAGCATGATGACGCCGGTGTCGCCGAGCGACTCGTCCTCGCGAATCGCGCGGCACACTTCCCAGCCGCTCATCCCAGGCATCATCACGTCGAGGACCACCACGTTGGGCTTCTCGCGGCGCGCGAGCCGAAGCGCCTCCTCGCCGTCGGACGCCTCTACGATTTGCGCCGGCAGCGCGCTCAGATGCCGCGCGACCAACGCCAGGATTTCCAGGTCGTCGTCGGCGACCAGAATCTTGGTCGACGAAGCCATCGTCATCGTTTCCTCACCGCGATTTCTCTCTCCGCCCGCCGCATCCTCGTTCCCTTGCGATCCGTTGTCAACGCAGACCGTCGATCTGCCCAACCGACGACGCGGGCGTCCACCCTTCGAGGCGACCAACCACGCGCAATTTCACGAAATCGCGATCGCGCCCGACGATTTGACCCCGATCGCCGCCGCGAGCCTGGCCTCTTGGCCGCGCCCTCGGGTCGGGTCCCTCGCGCAGCACCACGCGGTCATCGAGCACGACTGCGCGAGGCCCATCTCGGAGCAGGCCCGACTTCACGCCGAGCCCTAGCGCGCAAACGACGAGCAAAGCGCCCGAGACCACCAGCAGTGTCGCGAGCCAGCGCTCGCGCTCGCGCCGCACGAAGGCCCAGGCGAGCGCCGCGAAGAACACCACGTTCACGATCAGCAGGCCGACAGCGAGCGCGTTTTCGGTGAAGCCCGCAAACGCCGCGTCGCCGATCGAATCGCTTCGTCGAATCGTCGCTTCTCCTTCGGCTTCGGCGCGCGCCTCCTCGATGGTCTGCTCTGCGTTCCGAATCGCATCGGATGCTCTTTCGTCGTTGGGCCGGAGCGTCAGCGTTCGCTCGTAGTTGAGGATGGCTCGCGCGTAGTCGCCCGACTGTGCATAGACGGTGCCGAGGTTGAAGTAGACGTCGGGGTCGCGAACCCCGGCGTCGATCAGCGTGGTGTAGCTCTCGATGGCGCTTTGGTGGTCGCCTCGCGTCGCAGCGACGTTGCCAAGCTCGAAGATCTCGGTGAGCGACGCACCCCGAGACGCCTGCGCCCCGGTGGGCTCGCACCACACCGCCACTGCGACGAACAAGATCGACGCGCTGACCGCAGCGCGCATCACGCAGCCCTCCGACGGCGTCCGAGCCGTTCGATGATCGTGACGGTTCGGTCGAGGCAGCGCTCCATCTCATCGGCGCTCACGCCCGACGCCGAGAAGCGAGCGAAGTCGGCGCCTTCGAGCTCGTTGATGACGCGGCCGACGAGGTCGTCATCGAAGCCTTCCTCGCTCAGCCGTTTTCGGAGGTCGGCGTGTGGCATTGCGCCGACCGGCTCGTCGAGCGCGGAATCGAGTGCGTGCGTCAGCGATTCGACGATTCGATCGTAGAACGCGCGGGGGTCCTTGGCCGCAAGCGCTCTTTGCGCGCTCCGAAGGAGCTGCCGCTGAACCGACCCGGCTGTTTTCTTCCGCTCGTCCCGTCTGCGCGCGAGGACGGCGCCGAGCACGACCAGCACGAACGAAAACGGCGGAATCGCGAGCGCCCAGGCAAACCAACCGCGCTCTCGCATCGGCCGGGCGTCTCGTTCGAGCGCGCTGTACATGCGAATCGGCCCGAAGGCCAACGCCTCGGGCCTCGCCGCGTCCACGGGCTCGATCGCCGCAGAGGGCTTCGCCGTGCCGGTCGAGTCGAACGAGAGCGCGGCGGTGCTGGAGGAGCTGTACTGTCCGGTTTGCGGGTCGAAGAAGTGAAGCTCGATCGGCGGGACCGTGTGGTTTCCCGGAGTCTCGGCGATCAGGATCCACTCCCAGACGCGCGTTCCCGTCACGACGTCGCCGGCGTACGTTTGCTCGTCTCGAATCGTCGGCTGAAGAGCCCGCACCCCAGCGACCGGCGGAAGATCGATGCGGATGTCTTGGACGTTGCCCCGCCCGGTGGCCTCCGCCCGCAGCGTCACCGCGTCTCCGGTGCGAACCGCGAACCGGTCGAGCGATGCCCGGAGCTCGTAGCTTCCGACCACCGCGTTTGGCGGGCCTGGTTGCGGAAGCGGCTTCACGAGGACCGTGACCGGCACACCTTCCCGTTCGATGCGTTCGGGAACGTCGAACAAGCTCGCGCCTCCGACGTCGAAAAACACCTTGGGCGGCCCGATGGTGAGCTGTCCCGTGCGCTGAGGAAACGCGGCCGAGCGCTGCAGCAGGTAGGCGCGATACGTTTGGCCGCGCACGGTCGCGTTGGTCGCCTGGAGGCTCGTGATCTGGTCGTCGTACACCCAGAAGCCGTCCATCGGCGGCTTGCTCGGCATCACCGAGTGGGGCGACAGTCGCACCCGCGTGTAGAGGTAGACCGCGACGTCGAGCTGCTGCCCGACGTAGACTTCCTTCGGCTCGACGACCGTGCGCAGAAACGCGCGGGGGTCGTATTGCGCTCCTGTGAGCTCGTCGTCGGCCGTTGCGCCGAGCGCTGCCCCCGGGTCCGCGGCCGTCGCAGACCCTGCGACACCCCCGCGAACGACGATTGTGAGGGGGTCGCTCTGATAACTTTTGCCGTCGACGACGGCCACGGCGGGCTCGAGCTCGAAGGTGCCGCCCGAAGTCGCCCGGATCAGGTAGATCTCCGCGAGGCTCGACTCCATCTGCACGCCCGACCCGAATCCGAAGGTGAACTGCATGGGCCGAACGGTTTGATGCGAGACGATGTCGAGCTCGGGGTACTTCTTGAGGTCGGCGAGCTCGAGGCGCTCGATGCCACCGCCGCGCACTCGGACGCGCACTTCGAGCTGGAACGTGTCGCCCACGCCGACCTCGGTGGGAGATGCGCGAAGTGTCACGGAGACCTGCGGCTGGGCCCGCGCGGTGGACGCGAAGAGCGTGCACAGCACGGCGGTGAGAAGAAGCCGGCGCATCACCAATCCTTTTCCGGGGGCCGGCGGCCCGCGCTTCGGCGCCGCGCGCGCTCGAGCGGGAGGTTGCGCTCGTTTTGCTCGAGCGCTTCGAGGAAGCGGTCGACGTCCTCTTGTCTCATCTGCTCGGGCGGGCTTTCTTCGGGCTGCCCGGTTTGGTCCTGCGCCTGTGGCTCTTGGTCTTGGGGTTCCTCGCCGCCCTGTGGCTCGGGCGTTGGCTCGTCTTCGCCTTGGTCCTGCTCCTCGGGCGGAGCCTCTTCGTTTTGGCCTTCGTCCTGCTGCTGGTCCTGCGGCTGCTCGTCCTGCTGTTGCTGCTGCTGTTCCTGCTGCTCTTGGTCTTGCTGGTCTTGCTGGTCTTGCTCGTCCTGCGGCTGCTCTTGCTGTTGCTGCTGCTTTTGCTCCTGCTCGCGGATGCGCTGAAGCGCGTACTCCAAGTTCCACGCCGCGTTGCGGTCGCCAGGCCGCACGCGAAGCGCCCGCTTGAACGCGTCCGCGGCTTCGCGGAAATGAGCGGACGCCTCCTCGTGAGACTCCTGCTCCGCGAGCGCGTCTCCTTCGCGCGCATAGGCGACCCCGAGGTCGTAGAGGCGTCGGCCCGCACCTCTTGGGGCGCCGAAGGGTCGGCCGCCGCGAGGAACGCCTCCTTCGACTGCTCGGTCAAATCCTGGGCGAGAAGCGCGAGGCCTCGGTTGAGCTGGACGCCGCGCTCCGCGGGAAGCTCGCGCGCGGCCGCATCGTAGGACTCGAGCGCCTTATGGTAGTCCTCCTTGGCCATCCGAGCGTTTCCTTCTTTCACGTTCGGATTCTCGGCCCGAAGCGGGCTCCACGCGAGCGCGGACGAAGGCGCCGCGACCGCGACCGCGACGCCGACAAACACCAAAAGACGGCTCATGCCTCCCTCCGTCGCCTGCGCACCACCCACGCCTCGGGGAGGAGCGCCTCGAGCACGATCAGAAAGAACGCGGGCAGAAGCACCAGCGCGAAGCGGTTCTCGTGCACGGTCACGCGGCGTGCTTTTTGTTCCGACGCCTGGAGCTTCGCAAGCTCGGCCCGGATCTCGGAGACGCCCACCGTGCCTTCCTCGGCCCTCACGTACGTTCCGCCGGTGGTCGACGCGATTTCCTCCAACGTCTCTTCGTTCTCCGGGCTCAGCGAGGTCATCACCAGACGCCCGTCCGAGTCCTTGATGTGCCCGGTGAGCGTGCCGTCGGCAGTGTACCGCGGAATCGGCTCGCCGCGCCCCGACCCGATGCCGACGGCGAAAACTCGAATTCCTGCCGCGGCGAGCTCTTCGGCTGCGGCGAGCGGATCGCCTTCGTGATCCTCGCCGTCCGTGATCAAGAGCACCACCTTGGATCGCCGGGTCGGGCTGTCTTGCTCACCGCGTCCGCCGTTCGACCGCTCGATCAGTCGCTTCGAGGCGATGAGCGCCTTGCCGATCGCCGTCCCCCCGACCGGCATGTCCATCGGCCCGAGGTCACGAAGGAAGAGGCGCACGGCCGAGTAGTCCACCGTCATCGGGAACGCCATGGCATCCCCGGCAAACGCCACGAGGCCCACCCGGTCACCGTCGAGCTCGCTCAGCAGGCGCTCGAGCTCCGCCTTTGCGCGCTTGATGCGGCTCGGATGCACGTCTCGAGCGAGCATGCTTTTCGAGAAGTCGAGCGCGATCACGACGTCGATGCCGCGCTTTCGTAGAACTCGCGTCCGGCTGCCGTACTGCGGGCCCGCGAACGCGACGATGATGAGCGCTGCGCCAACGAGCACGAGCAGCGCGCGCGAAAGGCGCCACCACCGAGCGCGGCCGACGATCAGGTTGCTCACGGTCGCGCTTCTGCCGAACATCTCGGTGGCACGCCTGCGCCGCGCGGCGTTCCACCAGAGCGCCGCCACCACGACGGGAAGCGCTGCGAGAAGCGACAGCATCTGCGGGTCGGCCCAGCTCACGGCCACCTCCTCAAGAAAAGGAGCACGAGCAGCTCGAGCAAGAGAAACAGCAGCGCCGGTCCGACGAACGCCGGGAAGAGCTCGGTGTACATGCGCCCGGCGTCTTCGATCTCGGTTTTCTCGAGCGTGTCTAGGATTCGGTGGAAGCTGAGCTCGAGCGCCTCGCGGTCGCTGACGAGAAAGAACTCGCCGCCCGTGCGCTCGGCCATCGAGTCGAGCAGCTCGGGATTCACCGGATAGTTCGCGGTGCCGAAAATCGAGCGTCCGAAGAGGCCGGTGCCGCGCTGCACGGGCGCGTCGTCGCTGACGCCCATGAGCACCGGGTAGATCTTGACGCCCATCGTGCTCGCGAGCTCGGCGGCCTGCGAAGGCGAGACGTTGCCCGCGTTCGACTCGCCGTCGGTGAGCAAGATCAGCACCTTGCTCTTCGCTCGCGACCGCTTGAGGCGGTTGAGCCCGACGCCGACCGCGTTGCCGATCGCAGTGCCTCGCCCGTCGATCTGGTCGAGCTGCAGCCCGCGCAGCGCCGTGCGCAGCGCCTCGCGGTCCGTGGTGAGCGGAAGGAGCGTATAGGCGTCTCGTCCAAACACGACCGCGCCAATTCGGTCGTTTGGCCTGCGATTGATGAAGTCGCGAACGACCGATTTGGTGGCTCGAAAGCGCGTCGGCCGAATGTCCGAGGCCTCCATCGAGCGCGACATGTCGAGCGTCAGGATGATCTCGATGCCGCTCACCTCCGCGGTGTCCCTCGCGTGAATGCTCTGGGGTCCCGCCAGGCCGATGACCACGAGGGCGAGCGTCACCGTCCGAAGCGCGCTCGGCAGGTCGCGGAGCCGTTGGCGCCAGGTTCCCTCGGGACGCCGAAGCGACGCGGCTCGGCTGAACTGGAGCCGCGGCCGCGACGTGCGCTGAATCCAGACGCGGCTCAGCCAGGCGAGCGGCGCGGCGAGGATCAGCAGCGCCGCCCACGGGCGTTCGAACCGGAGCTGCTCGTCGGTGATCAGCAGGTGGTAGCGGGATTCGAGGTAGCGAAGGCTGATGACGAAGCCCGCGAACGCGGCGACCGCGAGCCAGCCGAGCGCCCACCCGTATCGGCTCTTGGCACTCACGCCGCGACCCCCTCGCTTGCAACCGCGCGGGGGCGCGTCCGGTCCACCAGCGCGATCGCATCGGCGATCAGCGCCTGCGAGGCCTCGTCGGCGAGCGACGCTCTCGCGAACTTCACCAAGTCGCACTCCCCGAGAAACGCGACCGCGTCCGACGGGGCGATGCCGAGCGATTTGGCGGTGCGCAGCCGCTCGGCGATTTCATCGGTGGTGCTTTCGAGCCCATGGAAGCCGAAGCGGCGGCCGAAGTACGCGCGAATCGAATCGCTGACCGCATCCACCCACGGCTCGGTGCGCCCTTCGGCGATGGCCGAAGCTCGCTCCCTCTCGAGCGCCCGGAGCTCGGCGAGCGCGGTCTCCCAGGGAGGGGGCGGAGGCGGAGGCGCCGGGGCGGGCCGGTCGCGCCTTTTCCACCAGCGCATCAGCAGCCAGGCGAGCAGCGCGCCAATCGCGGCAGCGAGCAGCGCGCCCGCTGCGATCAGCAGGCGATAGTCGTCCTGCTGCACGCTCACCGGTTCGGTCGGCGGCTTGAGCTCGGGGTTCGGCTCGTTGGCGAGCACCGAAGCCACTTCGATCAGCGCGGCGTTGGACTTCAGGTCGATGAGCTCGCCCGCTTCGGTGGTGATCCTCGCCTGGATGGGGCCGAGAGAATGCGCGCCTGTCTCGAAGCACAGGAGCTCCAGCTTGAAGGTGAAGGTCTTCGAGCTCCCGTCCGGCGACGGCGCGATCGTCACGCCTTTGCTCAGAATCTCGAACGGCTCGAGCGGCTGAGGCGGAATCGCGGCGTCGTCCGAGTCAGCCGCGGTGACCGTCAAGATCACCTCGATCGCATCGCCGAGCGTGCTCTCGATCGGTGCGTCGAGCGAGATCGCGCGGTCCTCGGCCGCGGCTGTCACCGGAAGTGCTGCGACCAGGAGGATGGTGAAAAAACGAATCACCGGTATCCCGTGAGCCGGCGCTGTCTCAATCGAAAGAGCTCCGTCAGCGGCCGGACGAAATCGCGGTCGGTGCTCACGGTTGCATGGTCGAGCTGCAGCCTGCGAAAGAGATGCTCGCGCGCCGCCCGCTGCCGTTGGGCCTCGCGCGCATAGTCCGCGCGCACGTCGAGGTTGGACGTGTCGACCTCGACCAGCTCTCCAGTTTCGAGGTCCTCGACCAGCGCGAGCCCAACGTCCGCCAGCTCGTCTTCTCGCGGGTCCACGATTTGAATCGGGATGACGTCGTGTTTCGCCGAGACGACGCGGAGCTGCTTTTCATAGTGGTCTGCGATGAAGTCGCTGATGACGAAAGCCACCGTGCGGCGCTTCCCGATGCCGCCGAGCAGATCGAGCGCCACCGCGAGGTCTGTGCCTTGGCCTTCCGGCTTGGCATTCAGAATCTCGGTGACCACGCGCATCACGTGCGAGCGCCCCTTTTTGGGCGGAACGAATCGCTCGACCCGATCGGTGAAGAGGATGAGGCCGACACGGTCGTTGTTCTTGATCGCGCTGAACGCGAGGAGCGCCGCAACCTCGGCCACGGTTTCGATCTTGGGCTTGTCGACCGAGCCGAATCGCTCGCTCGCGGAGAGGTCGACGAGCAGGATCACCGTCATCTCCCGTTCCTCGGTGAACACCTTCACGTAGGTGTCGTTCATGCGGGCGCTCACGTTCCAGTCGATGAAGCGAACGTCGTCGCCCGGCTGGTACTGGCGCACCTCGCTGAAGGCCATGCCGCGGCCTTTGAACACCGAGTGATAGCTGCCCGCGAGCTGGTCGTTGGCCAGCCTCGACGTGTAGATCTCGATCTTCTTGAGTTTCTTGACGAGCTCGCGCGGGATCACGAATTAGCCTCCGCTACGGCACCTCGACCGTTTCGAAGATACGGCGAACGATTTGGTCGCTGGTGATCTCTTCGGCCTCGGCTTCGTAAGAACGGATGATTCGATGACGAAGCACGTCGGGGCCGATCGCCTTGATGTCCTCCGGCGTGACGTAGCCGCGGTGCTTCATGAACGCGTGTGCCCTCGCCGCGACGTTGAGCGCGATCGACGCGCGGGGCGAGGCGCCGTGCGCGATCATGTCGGTCAGGTCGCCGAGGCCCACGCGAACGGGATGGCGCGTCGCCGTGACGATCTGCACGATGTAGTCCTTGATTTTCGGGTCGATGTAGACGTGGCCGACCGTTTTGCGGGCCTCGAGCAGCTTGGTGGTGGTGGTGACCTGCTGCACGCCCATCCCGGCGCCCGCGTCCTTGCCGAGAAGCAGGTGGTCGGAGATCTGGTCCATGATCTTCCGCTCTTCTTCTTCGGTCGGGTAGTCGACCCGGACCTGGAGCATGAAGCGGTCGACCTGCGCCTCGGCGAGAGGGTAGGTGCCCTCCTGCTCGATGGGGTTTTGGGTCGCCATGACCATGAAGGGCTGGTCGAGGGGATAGGTGGTGTCGCCGATGGTGACCTGGAGCTCCTGCATCGCCTCGAGGAGCGCGCTTTGCACCTTGGCGGGGGCGCGGTTGATCTCGTCGGCGAGCACGAGGTTGGCGAAGATCGGCCCCTGCTTGGCGCTGAACTCGCCGCGCTGCTGGTTGTAGATGACGGTGCCGACGACGTCCGCGGGCAGGAGGTCCGGCGTGAACTGGATTCGCTGGAACTTGGCCGCCACGGTCTTGCAGATCGTGTTGACCGTGAGGGTCTTCGCGAGCCCGGGCACGCCCTCGAGCAGGATGTGCCCGCCAGTGAGGAGGCCAATGAGGATCCGCTCGATCATCACATCCTGGCCGACGACGACCTTGTGAACCTCGTGAAGAATCGTATCGATGAAGGCGCTCTCGCGCTGCACCATCTCGTTGATCGCCCGAACGTCGTTCGACATAGCCCTTCCTCGGCGGGACGAGCTAGCACGGCCCACCACCCCCGACCAACACGCTGGGGAGGGAGGTTATTCGGGGGGGAGGGGGAATTCCGGGGCCGGGGCCGGGGCCGGGGCCGTGACCGTGACCGTGGCCGTGGCCGTGGCAGTGGCAGTGGCAGTGGCAGTGGCAGTGGCAGTGGCAGTGGCAGTGGCAGCGGCAGTGGCAGTGGCAGTGGCAGTGCCCGTGCCAGCGCCAGCGCCAGTCCCCTTGCCCCCGTGGGCCGTCATGCTCAGGATCCCCCGCATGTCCGACCCTGTCTCCCAAGAGCTGTTTCATCGCGCTTCGAAAGTGATTCCTGGGGGGGTGAACTCTCCCGTTCGCGCCTTTCGTGCGGTTGGCGGGGAGCCGGTGTTCATCAAGGAGGCGCGTGGGGCCATTTTGGTGGGGGCCGATGGCGCCGAGTATGTCGACTGCGTCGGCTCGTGGGGGCCGATGATTCTCGGGCATGCGCACCCCGACGTCGTCTCCGCGATTCAGCGCCAGGCGGAAAAGGGCACGAGCTACGGGGCGCCGACCGAAGCCGAGGTCGTGATGGCCGAGCGCATTCGCGACGCCGTGCCCACGATGGAGATGTCGCGCCTGGTGTCGAGCGGCACCGAAGCGACCATGGGCGCGCTCCGCGTCGCCCGCGGCTACACCGGCCGCGACCTGATCGTGAAGTGCATCGGCGGCTATCACGGCGGCGCCGACTATCTTCTCGTCAAAGGCGGCAGCGGCCTGGCGACCCTCGGCGAGCCCGACAGCGCAGGCGTGCCCGCAGCCATCGCCGGGACCACCGCGGTCGTCCCGTACAACGACGCGTATGCCCTCGAAAAGATCTTCGAAGAGCGTGGCAGCGAAATCGCAGCGGTGATCGTCGAGCCGATCGCCGGCAACATGGGCTGCATCCCTCCTGACCCCGTGTGGCTCTCGGCGCTCCGCAGCCAAACCCAGGAGCATGGCGCTCTCTTCATCTGCGATGAGGTCATGACCGGCTTTCGCGTCGCCTGGGGCGGCGCCCAGGCCCTCTACGACATCCGCCCCGACCTGACCTGCCTTGGCAAGATCATCGGCGGCGGGCTCCCGGTGGGCGCCTACGGCGGCCGTCGCGACATCATGGAAAAAGTCGCCCCGGTGGGCCCCGTCTACCAGGCCGGCACGCTCAGCGGAAATCCGCTCGCGGTCACCGCGGGCCTCACGACCATCGAGCACCTGCTGCGCCCCGGGGTCTACGAGGACCTCGAGCGCATCGGCGAGCAGGTGCAGGCCCAGCTCGAGCGGCACGCCCAGGCGGCGGGCGTCCCGATCACCGTCCAGCGGGTCGGCTCGATGCTCACCGCCTTCTTCCGCGACAAGCCCGTCCGCAACTGGGACGAGGCGTCCGACACCGATCGCGAATCCTTTGCGCGCTGGCACGCCGCGCTTCTCGAAAACGGGGTCTACTGGCCCTGCAGCCAGTTCGAGGCGGCCTTTTTGTCGCTCGCCCATGACGCCGACGTGCTCGCCAAGACCGACCGCGCCTTCCAGGCTGCCTTCGCCGCCCTCCGAGGCTAATAGAGCCCGATTTCCGGGGCGAAGTGGTCCTCGACCAACCTTGACCCTACATAGGCCCATGCTATACGCCGCGCGCTCTTCGGGGCGTGGATCCTTGGAACTGTAGGGAAACGATGTGCTGGCAATGCTCCTCAACAAGGAACAGCGGGAGCAGCTCAAGCAGCTTGGCAGCCTGTCCACAATCGGTCTCGAGCTCGGTCTCTCGATCGCGCTCGGCCTCCTCGGCGGCCGATGGTTGGATGAAAAGCTCGGCACGGAGCCGTGGCTTCAATGGATTGGCTTCAGTCTTGGGCTTGCCGCAGGCGCTCTTAGCCTCTACAGGGTCGTCCGCCGCGCTCAGCGGATGATGGAAGACGAAGACGAAAACCCGTGATCGACCGACTCAAAACGAACGCTCCCCGCCACGTGGCCGCAGCCGCGGTCGGCCTTGCAGTGCTCGCGTTCCTTCTGGGGGGCACGAAGGCTGGGATCGGCGCCGTGGTCGGTGGTGTTTTGGCAGTAGTCGACGCATGGGCGATCGCCTGGCTGGTCAGTCGCATGATCGAGGGCGCGGGCTTCATCAGCCGTGGCTTCGCGGCCGCACTGCTCGGGGTCAAGCTCGTCCTCGTTCTCTCCGTTTGTTGGGCGCTGCTTGCGAGGTGGGGCGTCGACCCGCTCGGCTTCTCGATCGGCCTCGGAGCGTTGGTGCTTGGGATGCTCTACGCGGGTTTCGAGCTTGCGGTACGCGAGAGCCGCGAGGCGCGTGCGCGTGAAGAAGAGGGAGTTCGCCATGCCGCACGGTGAGTCCTGGTTCAGCTTCCTTCCGTTCTACGACGCCTTCGAGCACTGGATGAGCGAGACGTTTCCGCCGAGCGTCATCGAGCACAACACACACATCGGTGTGCAGCACGTCCTCGCCTACGGCACAGTGGTGCTTTTCCTGATCTGCGTGGGTTTCTACGTCAGCCGGCGGCTGAAGAACACGGAAGCCAACCTTCTCCCTGAAGGCAAAGTCACATTCTACGGCTTTATCGAGGGCATCGTCGGCGCCACTTACAACATGGCCGCGGACCTGATGGGCCCGAAGCCCGCAAAATACTTCCTGCCTCTCATTGGGGCGTGCGCGCTCGTGATCTTTTTCTCGAACGCGCTCGGCTTGATCCCGGGCTTTCTTCCCCCGACCGACAATCTCAACACCACCTTTGCGATGGCGATGGTGATCTTCTTCGTCACGCACTACTACGGCGTCAAAGAGCACGGCTTCGTGAAGTATTTCGGACACTTCTTCGGGCCGAAAGTGCCCTGGTGGATCGCCTGGTTCATCAACCCGCTGATGTTCGTCATCGAGCTGATCAGCCACATCGTGCGTCCGGTCACGCTCGGAATTCGATTGATGGCGAACATGATGGCGGACCATCTCGTCCTGACCATCTTCATCGGCCTGTTCGCCAGCTTGAACCTCGTCTGGCTGCCGGTGCCCGTGGTGTTTTACATCCTGGGCTGCCTGGTCATTACCGTTCAGACTCTCGTCTTTTGCTTGCTCTCGGTGATCTACATCACCCTCGCGATCCAACACGAAGAAGAACACTGATTTTCCCTCTCGGAAGAGAGGCTTGAGGAGGCTCCCGAAAATGAAGAAATTGGCTCTTCGAATTGTCAGCTTTGCAGCACCACTCGCCTTCACCGCTACTGCGTTTGCGCAGGAGGGTGCCGCCGAGGACGGCACGGCGATTGCCGGCCGCGCGATCGGCGCCGGCTTGGGCATGGGAGTTGCGGCGTTCGGCTGCGGCCTGGGTCAGGGCCGTGCGGCGGCCGCTGCCCTCGAAGGCATCGCTCGCAACCCTAATGCATCAGGCAAGATTCTCGTCCCGCTGATTCTCGGCCTGGCGCTCATCGAGTCTCTCGCGATTTACGCGCTTGTAATCTCCTACCTGATTCAGCCCCAGTAGGCGTCGGCGTCCGTGCGGCACTGCCCTGGCGGGCGCTGCCGCCGGGCACCATACTGGTGTGAATGGGAACCGAGCAGAACGCTCCACCGGCTGACCCCGCTCCGCGCAGGGGCGTGCCGGGTGCCGTCAAGGTCGGCGCGGTGTTCGTCGTGCTCGTGGGCGCGGCCGCCTGGCTGCTCTCGGGCAGCGACAACCCCTTCGTCTACTCGAAGCTCGTCGACGAGGTGATGAGCGAGCCGGCTTCGTTCGAGGGCCGGCGCCTGCGCGTCGAAGGCGAGCTTCGCCAGGGCTCGATTCAGTTTCGAGAAGACCCCTGCGAGTGGCGCTTCATCCTCTTCAAAGAGGATGAAGAAATGCCCGTGCGCTTTCCGCAGTGCGTCGTGCCGGACACCTTCCGTGACGGCATGGGCATCCAGGTCACCGTGCAGGGCGAGCTCGACGGCGACGGTACGTTCCTCGCCAACCAGGTGATTCCGCGCTGCCCCTCGAAGTACGAGATGCAGCAGCGCATGGAAGCGGGCGAAGAGATCCCGTACGACCCCGACGCGCCGCTCCCGGGCCAGAGCTGAGGGTCTAGAGCAAGCACAAAAAGGCCCGCCTCCCTCGGGAAGCGGGCCTTCGCGATCGTGCTTGCGCAGCCTAGCCTTTGTCTATGGTGGCGTTGCGCTTCTCGTGGCGCGCGTTTTCACGCTCCTCGGCGGCGTCGATGTTGCGGAGCTGCTTTTCGTACAGCGCCTTGACGCGGTCTCGCCGGTCTTCGATCTGCTTCATCTGCGTTTCGTGACGGCGCTTTTCCTGCGCCATCAGCCGCTCTTTGCGCGCAGCTTTGGCGGCGGCAGCCTTTTCCTTCTGCTCGGCCTTGCGAGCCTCGGCGTTCGCCTTCTGCTCGGCTTTGCGCGCCTCGGCCTTGGCCTTGGCGGCCTCTTTGCGAGCCTGCGCGTCGGACTTCGCCGCCTCGCGCTTCTCCTCCGCGGCTTCCTTCGCTTCCTCGGCCTTGTCCTCGGCGTCTTCCTTGGCGTCTTCGGCCTTCTTCTTGGCCGCGTCCGCCTCCTTCTTCATGCCCTTCTTCATCTCTTCGTGATGGTCGGCGGCGGCCGTGGGCACGTTCGCGACCGACAAGCCGAAGCTCATCACGACAGCGATCAACAACGATGCAACGATTCTCATGTGTTCCTCCCCTTGGGTGTGAACCTCGACGAAGCTCCCTCCACCTCGATTCACTGCACAGGGTAGGCACGAATCAAAAGCGCCCCAAGGCGACACGACAATTGTTGACCATTGAGACTACACAGCCGTACAGTGCTGCGCATGAGCACAGTGGGGGGGACGGGGGAAGGCCGCGCCCGGCGCGGGCGGGCATCGGGTCGACCGCTTCGTCGCGTCGCCGAGCCGTGGGTGAGGGACAAAGGCGTGGCGGAGGTGGTCGAGCGCTGGCGCACCGACGGCACGTGGCGAAACGTCGCATGGAGCCATCGGCTCGACCCGACCGACCCAGAGATCGGCCCGCTCCCTTCGACGCTCGCGCCGGGCGTCGCCGAGTCGCTCCACCGCCGCGGCATTCGCTCGCTCTATAGCCACCAGCTTCGCGCGCTCGAGCTCGCCTCTGGCGGAAAGCACGTGGTGGTCGCGACGCCCACCGCGTCCGGCAAGAGCCTTTGCTACAACCTTCCCGTGCTGCAGTCGCTTTCGGAAGACCCGAGCGCGACCGCGATCTATTTGTTCCCGACGAAAGCGCTATCGCGCGACCAAGAAGAATCCCTTCGCACCTTCATGCGCGAGGCGGGGCTCAGCATCGGGGCGATCACCTACGACGGAGACACGCCAAACGACGCTCGCCGCGCGGGCCGCCAGCGCGCGGGCGTGCTTCTCACCAACCCGGACATGCTGCACGCAGGCATCATGCCGCATCACACCGGCTGGGCGCGCCTCTTTGCCAATCTCAAGTACGTCGTCGTCGACGAGCTGCATACGTATCGCGGGGTCTTTGGCTCTCACCTCGCCAACGTCGTGCGCCGTCTTCTGCGAATTGCGCGTTTTCACGGCTCTTCGCCAACCTTCGTGTTTGCGTCGGCGACCATCGGCAATCCGGCCGAACACGCGTCGCGCATCTGCGGCGAGCCGGTGGAGCTCGTCGGTCGAAGCGGGGCGCCGCAGGGTCCGCGCCGCGTGATCGTCTACAACCCGCCGGTCGTCAACGCCGAGCTCGGCATTCGGCAGAGCTACATCAAAACCGCCGTTCGGCTCACGCGCGACCTCGTGCGGGCGGGTGTGCCGACCCTCGTGTTCGGGAACACCCGCAATGGTGTCGAGGTCATGCTCAAGTATCTGCGCGATCGCCTCACAGAAGATGCGATCGACCCGTCGGCGATACACGCGTATCGCGGCGGCTATCTGCCGGACACGCGGCGGCGCATCGAAAGCTCGCTTCGCGCCGGGGACATTCGCTGCGTGGTCGCCACCAACGCGCTCGAGCTCGGCATCGACATCGGCGCGCTCGATGCGGTGGTTTGCGCGGGCTACCCGGGCACCATGGCGGGGACGTGGCAGCGCTTCGGCCGGGCGGGGCGGCGTCGCGATCTTTCGCTCTCGGTGCTCGTCGCCTCGAGCAATCCGATCGATCAGTACGTGGCGCGGCATCCGAGCCAGCTCGTTTCTGCGCCGATCGAACACGCGCGCATCGATCCGGACAACATCGAGATCCTCGTTCAGCATTTGAAGTGCGCGGCGTTCGAGCTGCCTTTCGAGCCCGACGACGTGTACGGCAACGTCCCGGACGACGCGCTCGGCGAAGCGCTCGACTATTTGGCCGACAACGGCGTCGTGCACCCCGCGCCCACCGAAGCGGGGTCGGTCTACCATTGGGCGTCGGACAGCTACCCCGCCAACAACGTGTCCCTTCGAAGCGCGAGCTGGGACAACTTCGTCGTCATCGACCTCGACGGCCACCGCACCATCGCCGAGATGGATTGGCGAAGCACCCACACCATGCTGCACGAGCAGGCGATCTATCAGCACGAGGGCGGGCAATTCCAAGTCGAGCGTCTCGACTTCGAAAACCACAAGGCGTTCGTTCGCCGCGTGAAGCCCGACTACTACACCACCGCGATGACCCACAGCCGGGTCACCGTCCTCGAGCTCGACCAAGAGGCGGCGGTCGACCGCGGCGAGGTGCCGCTCGAAGCGGGGCTTGGCGACGTCAGCGTCGTCGAAAAGGTCGTCGGCTACAAAAAGATCAAGTTCCACACGCACGAAAACGTGGGCTACGGCGAGGTGCACCTCCCCGAGATGCAAAAGCACACCACCGCGTTCTGGCTGACCTTCCCCGAGGACTTCGTGCAGAGCCAGCCCGAGCCGCGCGCGGTGGTCGTCGACGCGCTTCGCGGGCTCTCGAAGGCGATGCACGTCGTCGGCGCCGTCGGGCTGATGATCGACCCTCGTGACCTCGGGCGCACGCTCGGAAGCCGCAGCGAGGACGAAGCGCCGCCGGGGCGGGGTCAGGGTCCCGGTTTCGATCCGACGATCTTTCTCTACGACACGGTTGCGGGTGGCGTCGGGCTCGCCGCGCGGCTTTTCGAAGAGCGCGACGAGCTGCTTCGGCGCGCGAGGCATCTGATCGAGAGCTGCGACTGCGACGAAGGCTGTCCGGGCTGCATCGGTCCCGACCCGTCCGGGGACGACGACCTCGAAGCCGCCCGCAAGCAGCTCGTGCTTGGTTTGCTCGATGCCGTCGGGGTGAGCCCGACCCACTGATTTGTGATGAGTATCAAGCGAAGCCTCGCGCGACTCGCGCAAACCATGCCCCGGCAGCTCGACGTTGCGAGCGTGCGCGGTGCGCTGCCGGGCGAGCAGCGCAACACCAAGCACGGGGAGCTCCACCTGATCGACGAGTACCTCGAGCCGCGCCACCACCACGGGCGCGCGCCGATCGCCGATGCCCTCGGCGTGTGCACTGAGCGGCTCGCACAGCTCGCGCTCGACGATTCGCTCCGCGACGTCGACTTCAGGCAGGCACTCTTCCTCGACACCGAGACCACCGGCCTCGCGGGGGGCGCAGGCACGGTGCCGTTTCTGATCGGCATCGCCTGGTTCGAGGACGAATCGATGCGAATTCAGCAGCTCTTCTTGCCCGAGCTCGGGCGCGAGGCGCCGATGCTCCACTGGCTTCGCGAGCGGGTGAAGCAGAGCTCGTGTGTGGTGTCGTTCAACGGCAAGACGTTTGATTGGCCGCTTCTTCGCAACCGTTTCATCATGAATCGCGTAAAGGCGCCTGCGCTGCCGCCGCACCTCGACCTTCTTCACTGCGCGCGGCGCGTGCTTCGCTCTCGGCTGAAGTCCGTGCGGCTGGTGGAGCTAGAGCGCCGGGTGCTCGGGATGTATCGCGAAGACGACATCTCGGGCGCGCTGATTCCGCAGCTCTACTTCGACTACCTCGACGGTGGCGACGTGACGCCGATGGCCAAAGTGATCGAGCACAACGCCAACGACCTCATTGCCCTCGCGGCGCTGGTCGCGGAGCTGGTCGGGCACTTCGACGAGGTGCACGGAGGCGACGACCCGCGCGACCATCTGGCCTACGCCAAAGTCGCCGAGCGCACGGGCGACGGGGCGCGGGCCCGCTCGTTTGCCGATGCCGCCGCTCGGGGAGGCGGCGCGCCGGACTGTACGGTGGAGGCCCGCCTGATGATCGCGCGCATGGCCCGGCGCGAAGGGGATGTCGACGGTGAAGAAGAGGCGCTCCTCGCGGCGCTCGAGGCCGCCACCGACGACGCGCTTCGCGCGGTGGTTGGGCTCGCGCTCGCCAAGCTCTACGAGCATCGCCGGCGGGATTTCGAGCGCGCGCTCGAGCACGCGGCTTGGACGGGGCCCGCCGAGGGGGAGGATGCCACGGAGCGTCGCCTGGCCCGCCTCAAGCGCCGGCTCGCCTCGGCCAGCTGACCTTTTTGCAACGTGGGCGGGGCGCTGGCACGGGCTGGCACACCCGCGGGCGGCGGCAATGCCTGCAAAACCCGCGCTTTTCGAACGCGCGGGGGGTGGCATCAAAGTTGCTCTAGTCTTCGGCGGACCCCCTGCGCGTGGAGAGGAACATGACCCGACACTCTTTGGCTTGCGTAATCGTCGGCACCGCTGCTCTGGTAGCGGTGGCCGGCTGTGGTGAATCGAGCGCCCCCGCGGCGCCGCTCGAAGGCTTCGTCTGCGGCAAAGACGGACGGACCTACACGGTCGAAGACGCCTCAGGCGGAGACCGCGACGTCGAGCACCGAGGCCGCTGCGGTGAGCCGATGCGGTGCGACACGCCGGTCGACTGCTTCGTCGGTGACGCCTGCATGCCGATGGCGGGCGATCCAGACGCGCACTGGTGCATCCCAGGCCCGACCCGGTGCAACTGCCCGGGCGTGTTCGAGCCGGTGTGCGGGGGCGATCGGCGCAACTACATCAACGCCTGTGAAGCGGCGTGCGCGGGTGTCGGGGTTCTGTACGCCGGCTACTGCGAAGAGCCGCCCGGCGAGGGCTGCGTGCGAGCCGGGTGCAGCGACCACCTGTGCGTCGAAGAAGGCATGGACATCGCGAGCACCTGCGAGTGGCGTCCTGTGTACGAGTGCTACCAGCAGGCCACCTGCGAGCGGCAGCAGAACGGGCAGTGCGGCTTCACGCCCACCCACGAGCTCGTCGAGTGCCTCGAGCGGCACGGCCAGGGGATGTGCGAGGTCGACCCGCGCTGGCAGGACGGCTTCTTGGCCGAGTGCGAGAGCCCCCAGGTGCCGAGCATCGTGGGGCTGGTCCACGTGACGCCGTACGAGATGCTTCGGCTTGGCGAGCCGTTTGGCGCGGGCTTCGAGCTCCTCGAGCCGTCGGTGTTCGATGCCATTTTCGATGGCGAGGGCCGCTTGTTCTGCGACGGCGAGCAGACGCTTCTCGAGGGGAGGGCGGCGATGACCCCGCTCGGCGACCTCGAGTTCCTCTGCAAGATCCTTCCCGATGACCGCCCAGGCGAGTGCTACGACGATGGCGACTGCCCGCCCGGCCACTATTGCGAGCGGCACCACTACTTCCCGCCCGGCGACGAGGTCGACCCGAATCACCCCGAGCCGCCGCATCCTCCTGGGATGTGCGTCGACCTCTGCGCGCTGATCGACTGCGCGCCGGGGTACGTTTGTGAAGCGGGCGAGTGCATCCCCCAGCATCTCTTCTGCGGCGACGATTTCGATTGCCCGGTGGGCTGGATTTGCGACCGTGACGACGTTCCGTTCCCGGGCTCACTCGGCCCCGACGCGCCCGACATCGCCGGCGTGTGCGAGCGGTGCGGCTGCCCGGAGGTCTACGCGCCGGTCTGTGGCGCCGATGGCCAGACGTACGGAAACGCATGCGAGGCGCGATGCGCGCACGTTCGCGTGGCGTATGAGGGCGAGTGCCGGGACGAGTGCCCGGAAACCCACGTGCGCAACTTCGAGGGCGAGTGCGTGCCGAAGTGCTACGGGCCCGAGCAGTGCGAGGAGGGCACCCGCTGCAACGCGGCCGAGGTGTGTTTGCAAGACCCGGCGTGCCCGGCCTGTGACGTTTGCGTTGGCTGGTGCGTCCGAGAGCCCGACGAGTGCTTTCCAACGGGCTGTAACGGCGAGATCTGCGCCAACCAGCCGATGCCCTCTCCGTGCGTCGCGCTTCCCGAGTTTGCCTGTTACCAAGAGGTCGGGATCTGCGAGACCCAGCCCTGGGGCGGATGCGGCTGGACCCCCACGCCTGAGCTCGACGAGTGCCTCTCGCAGTTCGACTGCCGCGCGACCGGCTGCGGCGAAGGGACCTACTGCGGGTTCTGCTGGTCGAGCTGGGAGTGCATTCCCGACGGCGCCGCCTGCTGAAAAATTAACTTGCTCACTCTCGCCGGCCTGACGGTTGCACCATCGCCGTTGGGCCGGCGGGCTTTCTTTCTTGGCGTTGGGCGAGGCGCCGTCACGCCGGCTGGGCGACCTCGATCTCGGTGGTGACCGAGTTGGCGATGAAGCAGTGCTTGTGGGCGTTTTCGTGAAGCTCATCGAGCTTGGCCTCGGTGGGCGGCTCTCCGCTCCACGTGATTTTCGGGGTGAGCACAACGCGCGTGATCGCGACGCGCTTTTCGGCATTGCGCTCCATGAAGCCCACGGCCTGGTCTTCGTAGTCGTCGACCACGAAGCCGTCGCGGCACGCGAGCGCCAGGAAGGTCAGCATGTGGCAGCTCGAGAGCGCTGCGACGAAGGCCTCTTCGGGATCGACGAGCGCGGGGTCGCCGAGATACTTCGGCGCCGCCGACGCGTTGACCACGTGCCCCCCGACGAACTTCCAAACGTGGTCGCGGTTGTATTCCTTGTAGTCGAAGCCTTCGCTGCTTCGATTCCAGTGCACGGTCGCTCGATGCTCACTCATCCTCGCTCCTCCGACCGCGTAGCCTAGGGTCGTCCCAAACCCCGTCCAGGGAACCGGACCCGGACTCGGAACCGGGACCGGAACCGGACCCGGGTGGCCGAGACCGTTGGGCCGGGGCCGGGTGGCCGGGGCCGTTGGGCCGAGACCGGGTAGCCGAGGCCGTTAGCCGAGACCGGGTCGCCGAGACGGCCCCCGGTCCTCCGGAGCCGGACTCGGCCCCACGGACTCGGCCCCACCGCCTCGGACCCGGACCCGGAACCGGACTCCGACTCGGCCTCGGAAAAAGGGGACAGTCCCCTTTTTCACCCGCCCGTCACTGCCTGTGCGTCGACGTGCACGGGCGGCGTCGCGTCCGTCAGCCGGTTTTCCAAGAAGCCTTCTGGCAGGGACACCTTTTGGCGGCCGGCGGTTTTGCCCCTTGGGACGCGCATGGCGTCCGGGGGGAAGGGCTCGGCGGGGTCGGCGGCGCGTAGGACTTCTTCGAGCTCCGACAGCGTGGTCACTCGCATCAGGCGCGCGCGGAGCTTTGCACTTCCGCGGAAGCCTTTCGTGTACCAGCTGCTGTGTCGGCGGAACATGCGCATCGCGGGGGCTTCGCCTGCCCACTCGCTGAGGAGGGCGGCGTGCTCTAGCGCGATGTCGACGACGCCGCCGAAGGTCGGTGGGTCTTCGGGCTCGCGGCCTTCGAAGACGTCGGCGAGGTCGCGGAACAGCCACGGGCGGCCGAGGCAGCCGCGGCCGATCACGACGCCATCGCAACCCGTGGCGCGCATCATCCGGAGCGCGTCGTGCGCCTCCCAGATGTCTCCGTTGCCGAGCACCGGGATGCTCGTCACCACGTCTTTGAGCCTAGCGATCGCCTCCCAGCGCGCTTCCCCGTCGTAGAGCTGCGCCGCGGTGCGCGCGTGGAGAGCGACCGCTTTGCACCCTTCATCTTCCCCGACGCGGCCGGCGTCCTCGTACGTCAACAGATCGTCGTCGATCCCCATCCGGAACTTGATGGTGACGGGGATGTCTCCCGCGCTCCGCACCGCAGACCGAACGATGCTCCGAAGCAGCTGCGGTTTCGCCGGGATCGCGGAGCCGCCGCCCTTGCGCGTGACCTTGGGCACGGGGCAGCCGAAGTTCATGTCGATGTGGTCGACGTGGCCTTCGCCGACGAGCCACTTCACGGCCTCGCCGACGTAGTGCGGGTCCACTCCGTAGAGCTGGAGGCTCCGCGGCGTCTCGTCGGCCCCGAACTCCGCGAGCATCAGCGTCTTGGCTCGCCCTTCGACGAGGGGTCGCGCCGTGACCATCTCGCTCACGTAGAGCCCGGCCCCAAAGCGCCGGCAGATCGCGCGAAACGGCCAGTTGGTCACCCCGGCCATCGGCGCGAGCACCACCGGCGGCCAAACCGAAAGCGGCCCGATCGACACCGGCGAAAACTCCCCCGCCCGTGCCAACGCCACGTCGCGATTCAACGCACTCTTGTAGATCGGATTCATCGAAAACTATATAGGGGACAGTCCCCTTTTCGAGGTTCTGTCGAGGTTAGCCTAGACGAAAGATAGGAAAGGTGCCTGGCACCTTTTTCTTTAGTTGACGACGGAGAGGTGGCGGTGGCCGCTGGTGCGCAGGAGCTTCATGCGCCAGTCGACGCCGATGAGCTCGCCCTGCTCGAGCGGGAGCCAGATGTTTTCGCCTTGGATGGTCTCGCTCGAGAAGACGAGGTGGTTGACGTAGCCGGTTTCCGAGGGCGCCTCGCACTCAGGCGACAGGCTCGGGCAGGCATCGCGATCTGCGCAGCGCGTTTTGTACGTCGACCAGAAGAGCTCTTTGCCGCCGTGCGCTGCGACCATGGTCGTGCCGTCGGTCACGATCGTGGTGAGCAGTGATGAATCTTTTTTGGGGTCCTGGTCGCAGATCGCGCGCGTGTGCTCCAGCGTTGACTGGAGCGCCATGGAGGTCTCTTCGACGCCGATGCGCCCCGTGAGCGGGCCGTGCTGCGAAAGGTGGGTCAAGAACAAATAGAACAGCACTTCACTATCGGTGTCGCCGAGGATGTAACGACGCAGCATCGGCGCGATGCGCTGCATCAGCTCGGGCCGGTGCTTTTCGAAATCTTGAATGTCGCCGTTGTGCGCCATCACCCATTTGCCGTGCTGAAACGGGTGGCAATTGAGTACGGACACCTCGCCGTTGGTGGCGCGCCGCACGTGCGCCAGCACGGTCTCGGACGCGACGACCCCGCTCACGCGGTGAAACAGGATGTCGTCGAGCGCGGTGGCCGGGCTTCGGGTGATGTGCGGCGCCCCGTCGACGTAAAACGCCACGCCCCAGCCGTCGCGGTGGTCGTTGCTCTGGGCGCCGAGCGCATTGTCGGCGTCCATCAGCGAACGGTGCACCTGGCTTTGAATGACGCTCCGGAACCCGAAGAGGCGGCACATAGCTACCCATTTTGACACGAACCGCGGTCGCATGCTCGCTCTGCTGTTCACGAGCCGGGGGCGGTGTTACGGTGCGCGCCCGTGAAGCGATTCCGGCGTCTTTTCATCGCAAACCGGGGCGAGGTCGCGGTCCGTATCGCACGCACCTGCGACCGCCTCGGCATCACGCCCGTCTTCGCGGTGTCGGAGGCAGACCGGGATGCGCCCTATCTCCGCGATCGCGAGTCGGTGGTGCTCGGCCGGTCGCGCTCGAGCGAGAGCTACCTCAGCAGAGAGCGCGTCGTGCAAGCCGCCGTGCAGACCCGATGCAGCGCGCTCCACCCAGGCTGGGGCTTCCTCGCCGAAGACCCCCTTTTCGCGTCTCTATGTGAAGCGCACGGCGTCACCTTCATCGGACCACCCGCCGCCGTCATGCAGCGCCTCGGGCGAAAGACGCCGGCCAAAGCCGCGATGGCCGGCGCTGGGTTGAAGCTGATCCCAGGAAGCGACGGCGTGCTGCGCGACGCCATCGAAGCTCGCGAAGTCGCAGACCGCGTTGGCTACCCAGTGCTGCTCAAAGCCGAAAGCGGGGGCGGCGGCCGCGGCATGCGCGTCGTGCGCGAGCCGGGTGAGCTCGAGGCCGCCTACGACTCGGCGCGCGCGGAGTCCCTCGCCGCGTTTGCCGACGGGCGTCTCTATCTCGAAAAGCTGATCGAAGGCGGCCGCCACGTGGAAATCCAGCTTCTCGCGGATCGATACGGGCACGTCGTGCATCTCGGCGAGCGCGACTGCTCCGTGCAGCGCAACCACCAAAAGCTCATCGAGGAGTCGCCCGCCGTCGTGCTCACCGACGCCGAGCGCAAAGCCACGCTCGAAGCCGCCGTCAACGCAACGCGCGCCATCGGCTACGTCGGCGCCGGCACGATGGAGTTCTTGCTCGACGGCGGCGGCGAGCTTCGCTTCATGGAGATGAACGCGCGCCTTCAGGTGGAGCACCCTGTCAGTGAGATGCGCACGGGGGTCGATCTTGTCGAGGCTCAGGTTCGTGTCGCGGGCGGCGAGCCGCTTTGGTTCAGCCAGCAGGACATCGAGCTTCGTGGGCATGCGATCGAGTGCCGCATCAACGCGGAAGACCCCTCGAACGGCTTCGCCCCGAGCCCCGGCGTCATCGAACAGTGGAGCGTTTCCAACGGCGACCCTCACGTTCGCGTCGATACGCACGTCGAGCCCGGCTACGAGGTGCCGCCGCACTACGACAGCCTCGTCTGCAAAGTGATCGCCTGGGGCGAAGACCGCGACGAAGCGTGCGACCGGCTGGTCGAAGCCTTGCGGGGCATTCGCTGCGATGGCATCAGCACCACCATCCCGATGCACATCGCCGTTTTGGGCTCGAAGCCCTTTCGCGACAACGATTACGACACCCGCGCGGTGCCGGGGTGGGAGGCCTGATGGCGCACGTTCCGCGGGTTCCCATCGGACGTGCGCTCGAGTCCGTGGTCGATCGCGCGACCTTCGACCGCGAGCTCGCTGGCCACGCGCCGCTGACCGACCGCCTCGAGGCGCGTCGCGCGGAGGTTCACGCGGGCTGGGGCGAAAAGTATGTCGGCCGGGTGCACGAAAAAGACAAGCTCACCACCCGCGAGCGCCTCGAACGCTTGAAGGACCCGAACACCGAGGCCTTCGAAGTCGGCACGTTCGTCAACTACGGCGTCGACTTCAACGGGCTCCGCTCGCCCGCGGCCGGCGTGGTCACCGCGTTCCTTCAAATCGAGGGCCGCTGGTGCGTCGTCATCGCCAACGACAACACCGTGGCGTCCGGCGCCTGGTGGCCGCAAACGCCGGAAAAGATTCAGCGCGCGCAGGAGATGGCGCGCCGACTGAGGCTGCCCACCCTCTATCTCGTCGACTGCAGCGGCCTCTATCTCCCCGAGCAGAGCAGGAGCTTCGCGGGCGCTCGAGGCGCCGGGCACATCTTCAAGATGAACAGCCTGCTTTCGGCCGAAGGCGTGCCGCAGATCGCGGGCGTGTTCGGCGACTGCATCGCGGGCGGCGGCTACATGCCGATCATCAGCGACCGGGTCTACATGACCGAGCAGGCGTACATGGTGATCGCCGGCGCCGCGCTCATCAAAGGCGCCAAGAGCCAGCACATCACGTCGCTCGACATCGGCGGCCCCGAAGTGCACGTCCACCAGTCCGGCTGCGCCGACGAGCGCGTGCCCGACGACATCACGCTGATCGACTGCCTGAGGCGCGAAGTGTCACGGCTGCCGACGTCGGGCGCGTCGTTTTACCGCGGCGGCGTCGAATCGATGGAGCCCCTTCACTCCCCGGCCGAGCTCCCCGGTCTGCTGCCCGTCGACCATCGGCAGTCGTACGACGCGATGGAGGTCCTCGCGCGCCTCTGCGACCAGAGCCTCTTTTGGGAGGTGCTGCCATCGGTGGGGCGCGAAATGATTTGCGGCGTGGCGCGCGTCGGCGGGCTCTTTGCGGGGTTCGTGCTCAATCGCCAAGGGCTGATCGACGACCCAGAGGCAAGCGACCACCAGCGCCCGGGCGGCATCCTCTATCGCCAGGGCATCGCGAAGATCAGCGAGTTCAGCCGGGCGTGCAACAGCGACGGCATCCCGCTGATCTGGCTTCAAGACATCAGCGGCTTCGACATCGGCGCGGAAGCCGAGCGCCACGGGCTTCTCGCGTATGGCTCGAACCTCATCTACACGAACAGCACGAACGAGACGCCGATGTTCACCGTGCTGCTGCGCAAAGCGTCCGGCGCAGGCTATTACGCGATGGCCGGGCTTCCGTACGACCCGGTGGTGCAGCTCTCGACGCCGATTTCGCGGCTCAGCGTGATGGAAGGGCGCACGCTGGCGATCGCGACGTACAACAGCAAGCTGGACGACGACTTCGAGATCGTCACCACTGACCCGAAGGAGCGCGCTCGCATCGAGGCGGGCATGACCGAGGTGGAAGCCCGGATCGACGCCGACATGGACCCGTACGTTGCGGCACGGCAAATGGACACGGACGAGATCGTTCGAGTCGACGAGCTTCGGGGCTGGCTGAAGGCGCTCGTCGAGATGAGCTACCAGGGCATCGGTCATCGCAGGGTCAAGAACCCGCGAATCTGGTCGCTCCACGATCTCGACGTGTTGGCGTACGGGGGGCGTGCGTGAGTGAAGCCGGTCACGTGCTTCGCGCTCGCACGGACGACACCGGGCGATGTGAGCTCCTGGCTCCCACCGTGGGGATCTTCGAGCCAGCCGTTGCGGCAGGAGAAGCGTTGGCGGAAGGCAGCGCGATCGGAACCATCGAGGTGCTCGGGGTGCGGCGGCCGCTGCTCGTTCCAAACGGGGTTGCCGGGCGCGTCGATGCGGTTGCAGGCGAAGGCCAGGCCCGTGCGCCGGTGCAGTACGGCGACGTGCTGATCGGCGTGTCGACCGCATCTTTGCACGTCGCGACGGGCGAATCCGCGAGCGCCGCAGCACCGTCTGCCGGCGCGCTTGCTTTCGTGGCCCCCATGAGCGGGCGATTCTACGGGCGCCCATCGCCGAACGATGAGCCGTTCGTGCGCGCCGGGGACGTGGTCCAGCGCGGACAAACCGTCGGCCTTCTCGAAGTGATGAAGACATTCAATCGACTCGTCTACGAAGGGGAGGGCCTCCCCGAGCGCGCGGAGATCGCCCGCATCGTCCCCGAAGAGGGCGACGACGTCGTTCGAGGAGACGTGATCCTAGCGCTCGCAAAACCCGGGTCGCCGTGACGATTCGGACAAACGGGAGCCTCGCGGGTGTGCTCGCCGTTGCTCTGCTCGCCGGCTGCCGCGCAGCGCCGCCCGAAGACGCGTCGGATGCGACCGCGCGCAAGACGTACGTGTTCAAACACGACGGCATCGTGCGCGACGTGGGGATCTTCGACCCGCGGCCGGAGTCGGGTGAGGGCGTGCGCCCGCTGGTGCTGGTCTTGCACGGAGGTCTTGGCGAAGACGACGACACGGTCGCCCTGCGTTTCGGGACGCTCGACGCGCTCGCGACGGACGACGACTTCCTAGTCGCTTATCCGCACGGCATCGGCGGACACTGGAACGATGGACGACGCGTCGATCGGTACGTCGCGCATCGCGAGCGGGTGAACGACGTGGACTTCCTCGCCACGCTGATCGACGAGCTGGTCGAGAAGCGCGAGGTCGACCCGAGTGCGGTGTTCGTCGTTGGCGTGTCGGATGGCGCGATGATGGCGCACCGGCTCGCGTGCCTGCGCACGACGAAGCTTCGCGCGTTCGTCGCCGTCATCGGCGCGATGCCGCTCAACGTGGCAAGGCGCCGGTCGCGGTGTGGCAGCACGCCCCTGTCCGCCTTGCTGATCAACGGGACCGAGGACCCGATCGTCCCGTGGGAGGGTGGGGAGGTCGAGTTCGACGGGCAGAAGCTCGGCAGAGTGCTGTCGGCGGAGCGCACCTTCGGCTTCTGGCGACGCCACAACCAATGCGCAGAGGTCGAGTCGTCGATGCTTCCGGATTTTTCACCGCGCGACGGCACGCGCGTCGAGCGGCGCAAAGCCGTCGGGTGCGTGTCGGGCGCAAAGGTCGAGCTCTTCGCGGTGCAGGGCGCCGGCCACACCTGGCCGTCCGGCTGGCAGTACCTTCCCGAGACGATGATCGGCGCGACCAGCAGCGACATAGACGCGTCGGTGGCGGCCTGGCGCTTCTTTCAGAGCACGCTCTAGCGCCTCCGCGGTGGTGCTAAGGTGCGCGCATGTCGAAGCCGACGTTCGGCGATCACACGCTCTTCCCGCAGCTCGAGGGGGTCGCCTATCTCGCGCACGCCGCAATTTCTCCGCTGTCCGGGCCGGTGTGCGAGCGCATCGCGGAGGTCTCGGCGGACTACGCCTGCGGCGGCATGACCGGCTTTTCGCGGTGGGCGTCGCGGCTCGAGGAGGTTCGTGAGCAACTCGCTGCGCTGATCCATGCGCATCCGCACGAGCTCGCCTTCGTGTCCAACACGACCCACGGTGTGATCGACGTCGCGTTCGGGCTGCCGTGGCGCAAGGGCGATCGCGTCGTTTTGTTCGACGGTGAGTTCCCGGCCAACGTGACACCGTGGCAGCAGGCGGCCGATCAGTTCGGGCTCGAGCTGGTCTGGCTCACCCTCGACGGGTGCCACCGGTCGGTCGAAGAAGGCATGGCCGAGCTCGAACGCGGCCTGCAAAAGGGCGTTCGCCTCGTCGCCCTGAGCGCGGTCCAATACAAGACGGGCCTCCGCATGCCGCTCCCCGAAATGGCCGCGCTCTGTCATCGCTACGATGCAGAGCTGTTCGTCGATGCGATTCAAGCGGTGGGCGCAACCCCAGTCGACGTGAGGTGTGGCATCGACTACCTGAGCGCCGGCAGTCACAAGCACTTGATGGGCCCGGAGGGCGCGGGGTTCCTCTACATCGCGGAGCGCTGCGCAGGGGCCTTTCAGCCGCGCCTTGCAGGTTGGCTGAGCCACGAGGACCCGGCGGCGTTCTTGACCGGCGATGCGCCCTGCCTCCGCTACGACAATCCTCTCAGGCGCGGCGCGCAGGCGCTCGAAATCGGCACCAGCAACGTGATGGGCCTCGCAGCCCTCGGCAAGGCGGTGGAGCTCATCGCCGAGCTTGGCGTCCCGGAAGTCCACGCGCACGTCAATGCGTACCTAGATTCGCTCGAAGCCGGCCTCGTCGAGCGCGGCTTCGTCAGCCGCCGTGCAACCGCTCCGGCGCTCCGCTCGACGTTGCTCGCGGCGTCGGTTCCGACGGACGTTCGTCTTTCGAAGCTGGCCGGCGCGCTTCGAGCGCGCGGGGTCGTCTGCAACACGCCCGACGGACTGATGCGCTTCGCCCCGCACTGGCCGAACGCGCCCGAAGAAGTGCCGCGCGTCCTAGACGCCATCGACGATGCGCTGGCCGAGCTCCGTGGTTGAGCCTAGGTTTGCGACGTGACCGCGCAGAGCGATCGCAGCTTTTGGATCTTCAACGCTGCCGTCTCGTCGGTGGCCGTTGGCTTTTTGGGCTGGCTGCTGCTCGTGCGCGAGAGCGGCGGCGTCGATGCCGACCTGAGCTTCATGCCCGCGGTCAACGCGTGCCTGAATGCAGCCGCTGCAACACTGCTCGTGCTCGGGTATCGCGCGATTCGCGCCGGCCGCCGCGACGTGCACAAGCGCTTCATGACGTCTGCGTTTGCGGCATCCGCGGTGTTCCTCGTCGGCTACGTGCTCTACCACTACGCGCACGGCGACACGCCCTACCAGGGTGAAGGGGCGATCCGAGTCGTCTACTTCGCAATCCTGATCACCCACGTGTTGCTCTCCATCGCGATGCTGCCGATGATCCTCACCACCTTCTACCTCGCCGCGCGCGAACGCTTCGTGGCCCACAGGCGGCTTGCGCGGTGGACGCTCCCCATCTGGCTATACGTATCGGTCACAGGGGTGGTGATCTTCTTCATGCTGCGCTGAAGCCTCTTCCAGAGCCTCGAAGAACCGTGTACATCCGGGCTTCTCCGAGACGACTCGATGCACCAGGAGACTCTCAACGGAATCGTCACTCTGGTCGCGCTGGGCGCCGCGTCTCAGTGGCTCGCGTGGCGTCTGCGGTTTCCGTCCATTCTGGTGCTTCTCGTCGTTGGCTTCGTCGCAGGCCCGGTGACGGGGCTCTTCAAGCCCGACGAGGTGCTCGGCTCGCTCACGTTTCCGTTCGTGTCGCTCGCGGCGGCGATCGTGCTGTTCGAGGGCGGTCTCACCGCGAGCTGGGAAGAGATCCGCGGCGTGGCTACGCCGGTCCGCCGGCTGATCGTCTTTGGTGTGCCGATCACCTGGCTGGTTCTCACGGCTGCCGGTCATTTCTTGCTGGGGCTTCGCTTCGAGCTCGCGCTGTTGCTCGGCGCGATCCTGGTCGTCACCGGGCCAACTGTGATCGGGCCGCTCCTTCGGCACGCCCGTCCACGAGGCGCAGTCGGGCCGGTGTTGAAGCTCGAGGGCATCATCAACGACCCGATCGGCGCGATCCTCGCAGTTCTCGTCTTCCAAGGCATCAAAGCGGAAGAGGTCGAAGGCGCCTTTTCCGTCGTCGGCACCGGCATCCTCAAAGCTGCCGCGCTCAGCAGCTTTCTTGGTTTCGCCGCGGCCTTTCTCTTCGTGCGGTTTCGAAAGCACGATCTCCTTCCCGCATTCCTTCACAACGCGATCGTGATCCCGTTCGTGCTCGTCGTCTTTGCGCTTGCGAATTGGATTCAGGCCGAGTCTGGGCTGCTCGCGGTGACGGTGATGGGCGTCGCGCTCGCTTCTCAGCGAGAGGTCGACATGGAGCCGAGCCTCGAGTTCACCGAGCACGCACGCATTCTCTTGATTTCGGTGCTCTTCATTCTGTTGACGGCCCGCATGGAGCTCACAGACATCACCGGGCTACCGCTCTCCACGCTTGGTTTCGTCGCGGTGGCGATTTTCGTAGCAAGGCCGCTCTCGGTGTGGCTTTCCACTCCGCGCTCGGGTCTTAACAAACGGGAGCGAGTGTTTCTGAGCGCGATGGCGCCTCGCGGCGTCGTGGCCGCGGCGGTCTCGTCTCTGTTTGCCCTAGAGCTCACGGGGGCCGGCTACGAGGACGCCAAGCTGTTGATGCCGGTGACCTTCTCGGTGATCGCGCTCACGGTTCTGGCGTCGGGTCTTTCCGCGGTGCCGCTGACCAAGTGGCTCGGTCTTGCGCAGAGTCAGCCGCAGGGTGTGCTCATCCTCAGTGCCGGCCAGGTCGCCCAGACCATCGGCCGAGCGCTGGACGACCGAGGCGTGCGCGTGCTTCTCGTGGACGCGGACGCCGCGAAGGTCGAGCAGGCAACGCGGCATGGGCTCGAAGCGCACCGGGGCGCCATCCTCTCACGCCGCATGCTCCGAAACCTCGACCTCGATGGGATCGGGCACTTCCTCGCGCTGTCGCCGAACGACGACATCAACACGCTTGCGGCCACCCATTTCCGAGGCCTCTTCGGTGAGGCGAACGTCTATCAGGTCCAGCCCGGTTCCGCGCTCGAAGGCCCTCGCCCGGGGTACGCGGGCGAGCTTCGGGCGCAGAATGTCGCCGGGGGCGCAACGTTCGACCAACTCGAGGCCCTCGTCGCGGGCGGGGCGGTGGTCACCACGGTCTCGAAAGCCGACGTCTCTACGCTCGAGGGGCTCCGTGACCAGCTGGGTGCGGACGCTGCGCCGCTCTTCTCGGTCGGTGAGGAAGGGGAGGTCGCATTTGCCGCTGGGAGTGACGGGCTGCCGGAGTCGGACGAGCTGGTGGTGCTCTGCCCGCCGTGAGCGGTCAGGATTTCTTGAGCTTGCGGTAGCCCCACAGCACGATGAGCGCGCCTGCGATCGCGATCGCGAAGCTCCGGATGTTGAAACCGGTCACGTCTCCGAAGCCGAGGCGCGTTCCAATGAAGCCGCCAACGAGCGCGCCGACGACGCCGAGCAGCGTGGTGCGAATGAAACCACCGCCGTCTTCGCCCGGCATGATGAACTTCGCGAGAATCCCCGCCAACAGGCCGAACACGATCCACGAAATGATCCCCATCCCACCGCTCCTTTGACCGAAGTGTTGGGGAATCCGAGCGGTGCGCAAGCGTGTCGCGCGCATGCCGTTCCCCACTTTTCTTTCATGGGAAAAGGGCTAAGGTCCGGCCATGGGTGGAACGTTTCGGCCCCACGGTGTGTGGACTGCGCTCGTCACGCCGTTTTCTCCCGACATGCAGGTCGACTACGAGTCGCTGCGCCGGCTCGTCGAGTTTCAGGTGCGTGAAGGGGTGGACGGGGTGCTGCCCTGCGGCACCACCGGCGAGTCGCCGACGCTCTCGTGGCAGGAGCACGATGCGGTGGTCGACGCGACGGTCCGAGCCGTCGAGGGGCGCGCCGGTGTTCTCGCGGGAACGGGCAGCAACAACACCCAGGAGGCGATTCGGGCCACGAACCAGGCCAAGGAGGCGGGCGCCACCGCCGCGCTGCTGGTCGACTGCTACTACAACGGCCCGTCGAGCCTCGAGCTTCGCACCGAGTACTACGAGCGCATCCTCGAAAAAGTCCCGGACATTCCCATCGTGCCCTACGTCATCCCCGGCCGAAGCGGCTGTGCGCTCAGCGCCGCGGACCTCGCCGTCTTGCACCTGAACGACCCGCAACGCGTGCCCGCGGTCAAAGAGGCCACCGGCGACCTCGAGCGCATGCGCCTCGACCGCAAGCTCTCCGGGCCCGCGCTTAGCATCTTGTCGGGCGACGACGACCTCACGCTGACGATGATGCGAGACGAAGAGATTCGAGCCGGCGGGGTGGTCAGCGTGATGTCCAACTTCGCACCCGCGACCGTCGGCGGGATCGTCCGCGCGCAGGCGGCAGGCGACATCGAGGAAGCAGACCGCATGAGCGAGGCCCTCGCGCCCGTGCTCGGCCTCGTCACCTGCGCGGTCTCGACGCTGCGCGCGCTGCCCAACGGGCAGAGCACCGAGGTGGTCGACAAGTTCCGCAACCCGGTGCCGGTCAAGACCATGATGGCCGGGCTCGGGATGATCCCGTCTGCCAAGCGTCCTCCGCTCGGCAAGATGACCAACGCAGCGGTTGGCAAGTGTCGCGACGCGCTTCGTGAGACTCACGCGGCCGACCCTGGGATTCTCGGCCCAATCGAAGAGGCGTTTGGTGTTCGCATCGACCAGCGCCTCGCGGACGACAGCCTGTGGTCGACGCTCGCGCGCTGAGAGAGCCGTGTACCGGGCGCTGATTCGACCGCTGCTCTACCTGCTTCCCGCAGAGGCCGCGCATCACCTCGGATTTGGAGCACTGCGTCTCGTCGCCGCGATCCCCGGTGTCAAAGCACTGATGCGGCTGCTCTTCCACCGGTCCGATTTGCCAACCGTTCGAGCGCTCGGCCTCGAGCTCCCGAACCCGATCGGCTTGGCCGCCGGCTTCGACAAGGACGCGCTCGGGTACGAGGCGCTCGGGGCGCTCGGGTTTGGCTTCGTCGAGGTGGGCACGCTCACTGGCGAGCCCCAGCCGGGCAACCCGAAGCCGCGCTTGTTTCGGCTACCGGCGGACCGCGCGCTCGTCAATCGGTTGGGTTTCAACAATCGGGGCTCGGCGGATGCGGTCGCTCGACTGGCGAGGCGTCGCAAGACGGTCGTCGGAGTGAACATCGGAAAGACCAAGGCGGTGCCGGAGAGCCTGGCGATTTCGGATTACGTTGCGAGCGCGAAGCACGTTGGGCCGTATGCGGACTACGTGGTCGTGAACGTCAGCTCGCCCAACACGCCGGGCCCCCGAGACCTCCAGGCGGCCGACCGGCTCCGGCCGCTGCTTGCAGCAGTTCGTGAAGCACTTAATGAAGCGTCCGCGCGCCGCCGCGTGCCGCTTCTCGTGAAAATCGCGCCCGATTTGGCGGACGCAGACATCGACGCGATCGCAGCGCTCGCGGTCGAGCTGGAGCTGGACGGCATCATCGCCACCAACACGACGATCGCGCGCGAGGGCCTCCAAACCGACCCGGCCGAAGTCGAACGATGCGGCTCAGGCGGCCTGAGCGGCCCACCGGTCCACGCCCGCGCCCTCGAGGTGTTGAAGCGGCTGAAGGCCCGAGTCGGCGACCGCCTCACGCTGATCTCGGTAGGCGGAATAGAAACCGCAGACCACGCCTGGGAGCGCCTCCAAGCCGGCGCAACCTTAGTGCAGCTCTACACATCCTTCGTCTACGAGGGCCCGCTGCTGCCCAGCCGACTCGCAAAGGGCGTGGCGCAAAAGAGACGCGCGTCGGGTTGAGCAAAAAAGGGGACTGTCCCCTTTTTCTGGCATGGCGGTGTGTGGCTTGGCTGCCGCGGATGTGGTGGGGGGGCTTGCAGGATTGGGGGCGTGGTCCGGTTTCGTTAACACCGCCCCGCCCACCCCCACCCGTAATCCTCCCTCCGCGCCTTCGCTTCGCTACGGCTTGGCGGCGCATTCGCGCCGGGCTTCGCCGTTCCGGCTCGCGGGTGGTGCCATCAAGGTGGTTGCCAAGACTTGGGCGGATGGCGCCGTGTGTCTTCTGCAGGCTTCGATGTGGTTGCCAGAAAAAGGGGACAGTCCCCTTCTTCATCTGCGTC
>CAJIBU010000160.1_pt1 | contig 55399 bp, 50 predicted proteins | sample 9199451 | NCBI WGS metagenome assembly CAJIBU01 (sample SAMEA7708315, study PRJEB35096) | sediment metagenome | biome: marine neritic benthic zone biome [ENVO:01000025]; feature: sediment [ENVO:00002007]; material: shallow marine sediment [ENVO:03000034] sea grass bed [ENVO_01000059] ... | reverse complement strand
CCGTGTTCGCCGCGCTCCTTTCGGGGTGCGCCAGCGGACGGGTCCGCGGTGCGCAGGGCACGGAGGCCGGCCAGGCCAAAGAGTACGAGCCAGACAAGAAGGTGGACCCCCCCATCGGAAACGTCGAACGCACGTCAGGCTCGCTCACTCAACCCGAGCCCTACCCGGTTCTCGAGGTCGACCTCGAGCGCCGTCGTCCCTCGCCGGGGCCCTCGCCTGAACCGGAGCCCGAACCCGCCCCTGAACCCTCCAAGACCCAGTGAGTGCCCGATGTCCAAGCTCTGCAAGGCAACCGAAGCCGTCAACCACATCAACTCGAATCAGCGTGTCTTCGTTCACGGAGGCGCCGCTACGCCAACGGCTCTTCTCGACGCTCTGGTCGAAGAATCGCCGCGCCTGCGGGACGTCGAGCTAATTCACCTGCACACCTCCGGTGACGCCAAGTACGCAAACCCGGACTACGCGCGATCTTTTCGCGTGGCGAACCTGTTCGTCGGGGCGAACATGCGGCGGCAGCTCGACGGAGAACGGGTCGACTACCTGCCGCTCTTCCTCTCTGAAATCCCGCAGCTCTTTCGCTCCGGCCGGCGCGCGCTCGACATCGCGCTCGTGCAGGTGTCACCACCCGACAAGCGCGGCTACTGCAGCCTCGGTGTCTCCGTGGACGTGGCGAGAGCGGCCGTCGATTCGGCCAAGATCGTGATCGCCCAGGTGAATCGCCACATGCCGCGCGTTCATGGCGATGGCTTCGTTCACATCGACCAGCTCGACTGGCTGGTCGAGCACGACGAGCCGCTCCCGGAGGTGCCGGCCACGACGCCTAGCGATGAGGAGGTCGCGATCGGGCACCATGCGGCCGCGCTCGTGGAGGATGGCGCCACGCTTCAAATGGGGATCGGCGCGGTCCCTGACGCGGTGCTTGCCTCTCTGAAGGGTCATCGCCACTTGGGGGTGCACACTGAAATGTGGTCGGACGGCTTGCTCCCACTGCTCGAGTGCGGCGCGGTCGACAACAGCCAAAAGGTCGTGCATCCGGGGCGCACGGTGTCCGGCTTCGTCATCGGCACCCAGCGCGTGTACGACTACGTCGACGACAACCCGACGATTACCCAGTACGACATCGGCTACGTGAACAGGGTCTCGGTCATCAATCGAAACCCCAAGGTCACGGCAATCAACTCGGCGGTCGAAATCGACCTCACGGGACAGGTCTGCGCCGACTCGATCGGGCATCGGGTCATCTCGGGCGTCGGCGGGCAGATGGACTTCATCCGCGGCGCGATGACGTCCGAGGGCGGCAAGCCGATCATCGCGCTCACCAGCCGCACCCAAAAGGGTATCCCGCGCATCGTGCCGACGCTGCGCGCGGGGGCGGGCGTCGTGACCACGCGTGCGCACGTCCGTTTCGTGATCACCGAAAACGGGGCCGTCGACCTCTACGGCAAAACGCTGAACGAGCGGGCGCAGCTTCTCATTTCGATCGCCCACCCGGACGATCAGGAAGCGCTCGAGCGCGCGTGGCACGAGACCCGAAGCTGACCCACGCATCGGTTGCGCGCCCTCGAAACCGTCCGCAGACCTTGCGCCCGAACGATGATATTGTTGGCGTCTTGTGACGGAATGACTCCGATCTGCCCGTCATGCTTTGGCACGTCTCCTGCTTAGGAGATGCCCTTCGACCCGTGGCCCGAGTGGGCCTACAGGGGGTAGTGCCGTGGATTTGCCAAGCTGGTTTTCATCCAGGCCGGACACCTCGTCCGGCATTCGTCTGCTCGCGAAGTCGCCGGGCCCCGCCGGCGGTGCGTCGCAGGCGTCCGAGACGGCGATCCTCCCGGAGGCAGAATGGCTCGCCACCAACGCGCACGGCTCGTTTGCGATGGGCACCATCGACCGCTGTCCCCGCCGCAAGTATCACAGCCTCTTGACGGTTCGCGAGCCCGGCGAGGGGGAGCCGCTCAACGTGGTCGCCGAGGTCGAAGAATGGTTTCGCATCGGTGACGACAACATCGCTCTGCACAGCTACGACTGGGGAGACACGATCGAGCCGCGCGGCGTCGAGCATCTGGCTCGCTTCGAGCCCTTGCCGCGCTGGACGTACCGCGTGCGCGGGATGACGGTCACGCGTGAGCTCTGGCTCGAAGAGCGCGCCGACGCGGTATGGATTCGCTATTCGATCGAAGGCGCCGCGGAGCCGGTCGACCTCCGGCTGCGCCCTCTGATTCGGTGCCGCCCTCTGCACGAGCTGACCTTTGCGAATCCATTCATGAACGGAGAGCTCACGACGGAGGAAGACGGCTCCCTCCGCGTCACGATGCACCCGTACGAGGGTTTGCCGGACCTCGTGATGAGCCTTCACGGCGTCCGTGGAGCGTTTCGTGCGGACGGTCACTGGTACGAAGGCGTGCACTACGAGTGGGAGCGCGCTCGCGGCTACGACGACGCCGAAGATCTCTTCACGCCCGGGGAGTTCCGCGTGCCGGTCCAACACGATGGCGCATTCTCCATTCGCATCGGGACGGCGCCACCGCCGAGCCACGAGGCGCAGGTCCTTTCGACGGTCCTCGGTGGACGGCGCTCGTTCGTCCAGGAGCTCGAGGACGCTGCAGATGCGTTCGTCGTCGAGCTCGACGGCGCCCGTTCCGGAATCATCGCAGGCTACCCGTGGTTCGGCGAGTGGTCCCGCGATGCCCTGATCGCTCTACCCGGCCTCTGCCTCGCGCGAAACGACGTCGACCGCGCGCTGGACGTGCTCGAATCTCTCGCCGCACGTCGTGAGCGGGGCCTCATCCCGAACATCCCGAAGAGCGGGGACATCCCGTCGAACGCCGAGTCGATCGACGCCACGCTGCTCTTCCTCCGCGCCACCGCCCTGGTCTCGAAACGCAGCCGCAGCCGGCGTCTCACCGAGCTGCAAAACACCTGTTTCGAGCTGATTGACGCCATCGGCGAGGGCGCGGATTCACGCGTTCAGGTAGACGACCAAGGCTTTCTGTTCGTCGATCACGGCCCATGGGCGCTGACGTGGATGGACGCGCTCGTCGACGGACAGGCCGTGACACCCCGCACCGGATACGCGGTGGACCTCAACGCGCTTTGGCTGTTTGGGCTTCAGACCGCGCTCCGGTGGGCCAAGAAAGCGCGGCCGGCGTTCGTCGATCGCTGGGGCGAAACGGCGAAGAAACTCGCCGATCACTTCGAAGAAAAGTTCTGGCTTCAAGCTCAAGGCTTCTTGACCGATACCCACGACGGCAATCACCCGGACGGAAAGCTCCGACCGAACCAGCTCTGGGCGCTCGCGCTCCCAGGCATTCCGCTCGACAAGTCTCACAAGCGGCGGGCGCTCGACGCCGTGCGCACCAAGCTGCTGACACCGGTGGGGCTTCGCACCCTTTCGCCGGATGACCCCGACTACCGCCCGTTCTATCGCGGCGGCCAAGTCGAACGCGACCGCGCGTACCATCAGGGCACCGTCTGGCCGTGGCTGCTCGGGCTCTACGCCGACGCCGCGAGCGCCATCGAAGGGCCGAGGGCCGCGGCGGAGGAGATGATGCCAGTCCTCACGGCTCTCAGCGCACACCTGCGCACCGAGGGCTGCATCGGCCAGATTGGCGAAGTCTTCGACGGCGAGGCACCGCACCGCCCCGGAGGCGCCCCCGCACAGGCGTGGAGCGTGTCCGAGGTGCTGCGCGTCGCGAAGACGGCGGCTCCATGAGAGTTCTGATGCTGGGCTGGGAGTATCCTCCTCACATCAGCGGCGGGCTCGGAACCGCCTGTGAGGGGCTGACGACCTCGCTCGCCAAACACGACGTCTCCATCGACTTCATGGTGCCGCGACTGTACGGCGAGGAGAATGCCCCGCACATGCAGCTGCTCGGCGCGGCGTCGGGAGCATGGCCGATCGAGCCCCCCACCCCGGTCGCGACTCTCACTCGCACGATCGCGGCGGAGCCAATGCTCGCCACCGATCCGATTCTCGCCGCCGCCACCGACGCCGTGCGAACGGTCGCTCCGCAAAGCGCGGCGGGCGACATCCGTGTGCTCGAGGTGCCCGCCATGCTCAAGCCCTACCTCGACCGCGCGACCTATCGAGAGCTCGTCGAAACGAGCGGTGCCTCGACGCCTGCACTCGAAGCGGCGGCAGCCTCTCAAATCGTCCACCCGATTCCCGAGCCGGGCGCCGCGGCGACCAGACTCGAGCACGTGCACGTGCCCGGCGAAGATCTGCCCTTCGCCGAGCTCGGCGACACCGAAGTGCACTACGGCGACGATCTCTTCGGCGAAGTCGCACGATACGCGCTCTCCGCGACGCGCCGCGTGGCCGGCCTGAAGTACGACCTCGTTCACGCGCACGATTGGATGACCTTCCCCGCCGGCATCGAAATTGCTCGAAGAGCGGGCGCGCCACTGCTCGTGCACGTGCACAGCCTCGAATACGATCGCGCGGCGCACGGCGCCGACCGCGACATCATCGCGATCGAGCACCAAGGCCTCGAGCGCTGCACACGGGCCATCGCGGTCAGCTACTACACGCGAAGCCTGATCAACAAGATCCACGGCACCTCGCTCGACAAGATCTCCGTCGTCCACAACGGCGTCTACGCGCGCGAGACCGTCGAGGCCTACGCCGGCCAGCGTTCGTCGAGCGGCCCGGTCGTCTTGTTCCTCGGGCGCGTGACCTTTCAAAAGGGTCCGGAGTACTTCGTGCAGGCCGCAGAGCGTGTGCTCAAGCACGTCCCCGACGCGGTGTTCGTGATGGCGGGCTCCGGCGACATGCTCCCCCGCATGAAGGCCATGGTCGACGATCTCGGCATCGCGGACTCGTTCCGTTTTCCGGGCTTCGTCCGTGGCGCGGAGCTGGAGCGCACGTTTTCGACGGCCGACGTCTACGTGATGCCGTCCGTCTCCGAGCCGTTCGGAATCGCGCCGCTCGAGGCGATGAGCTACGACCGGCCGGTGATCGTTTCCAAGCAGTCGGGGGTCTCCGAGGTGCTTCGAAACGCCCTGAAGGTCGACTTCTGGGACGTCGACAAGATCGCGAGCCAGATCGTCGCCCTGCTGGAGCTTCCGGAGCTTCGCAAAACGATCGTCGAGCGCGCGCGCGAAGAGATTCGCCACATCCACTGGGACGCAGCCGCGGAAAAGCTGGTCCCCATCTACCGAAACGTCGTAGCGAGCTGAGGGAAGTCATGTCGTCTGTTTGTTTCTACTTCGAGGTGCACCAACCGTATCGACTGAAGCCTTACGGCGCGCTTCAGGTCGGACGGGACCACGATTATTTCGACGACGAGCTCAACGCAGAGGTCATGCGCAAGGTGGCCGACAAGTGCTACCTACCGGCCAACGAGTCGATGCTTCGTCTCATCGAGCGCACCGACGGCCGCTTTCGAATCTCGTACGCGATCACCGGCGTCGCGATCGAGCAGATGAAGCTCTACAGCCCCGAGGTGCTCGACAGCTTCGTACGTCTGGCGAAGACCGGCGCCGTCGAGATGGTCGCGGAGACCTACTATCACAGCCTCGCTGCGCTCTACGACAAGGAGGAGTACCAAGAGCAGATCGAAATGGAGATGAAGCTCGTCAAATCGGAGTTCGGCCAGGTTCCGCGTGTCTTCCGAAACACCGAGCTGATCTACAACGACGAGATCGGGCAATTCATCGCGGACCTCGGTTTCGACGCGATCTTGGTCGAGGGAGCAGACGACGTCCTGAATTGGAGGAGCCCCAACTTCGTGTACAAGGTCGCCGGCCGCGACATGCGCCTGCTGGCCAAGAACTACAAGCTTTCTGACGACATCGCATTTCGTTTTTCCAATCGTGCGTGGAAAGAATTCCCGCTCACCGCAGAGAAGTTTGCCGGCTGGATCCACGGGCACAGCGGCGCGGGTGACGTGATCAATCTGTTCATGGACTACGAGACGTTCGGCGAGCACCAGTGGAAGGAAACCGGCATCTTCGACTTCCTCGAGCACCTTCCAGACGTCCTCTTCGCCCACCCCCACTGGGACATCGCGACGCCAAGCCAGGTGATCGACCGGTACCCGGAGCTTGGTGAGCTTTCCTTTGACCGGACGGTTTCCTGGGCTGACGAAGCGAGGGACATCAGCGCCTGGCGCGGAAACGCAATGCAACAGCGAGCGCTCGCGGAGATCTACTCGCTGGGCTCCGAGATCAAGCGGCGAAACAACTCGCATCTCCTGGCGCTCTGGCGGCGCTTGCAGACCTCGGACCACTTCTATTACATGGCAACCAAGTCGGCCTCCGACGCGGAAGTCCACGATTACTTCAGCCCCTACGATGGCCCCTATGATGCCTTCATTCACTACATGAACGTCATGAAGGACCTCAACGGATCGGTGCTGACCCCGGTGCGAAGGCAGATGCGTGTATGAGCAAAGCGATGTTCTTCGAGATCTCTTGGGAGGTCTGCAACATGGTCGGCGGCATTCATACCGTGCTGGCCACCCGCGTGCCGGAGGTTCAAGAACGGCACGGTGAGGACGGGTACATCGCGATCGGACCCGACGTCCCTCGTGCGGAGGGCGTCGCCGCGGAGTTCCGGCCGGACGTCTGGGACCGGGAGCTTGCCGATTCGCTCGCCGAACACGAGGTGAGCGTCGTGATGGGAAGGTGGCTCGTCCCGGGCGAGCCTCGATGCCTTCTGGTCAACTACTCCCGTCTCTATGAGCGCAAGGACGAGATTCTCGGGACGTACTGGGAGGGGTATGCGCTCGACTCGCTGTTCGGCGCCTGGGACTACTATGACCCGGTGCTCTTCGCGCATGGCGCCGGCATGGTCATCGAGCACATTCGAGATCGGTTCCTGTTGCCGGCGCGGCGAAGCGCAATCGTACAGGCACACGAGTGGATGTCGGCGGGCGCGGTCCTCCATCTACAAACCGCGACGCCCGAGATCGGCACGGTCTTCACCACGCACGCCACCATGCTCGGCCGCTCGCTCGCGGGGCAACGCGCCGACCCCGACTTCTATCGTTCCTTGCCCGAAATCGACCCCGAGGCCACGGCCAAAGAGCTGGAGGTTTCATCGAAGCATTCGATGGAGTCAGTTGCGGCGCGCGAGGCCGACGTGTTCACCACGGTCAGCGAGATCACGGCGCTCGAGTGCGAGCATCTCCTCAAGCGCGCACCGGACGTGGTCCTGCCAAACGGCTTCGGCGCGAAGCCGGTCGAGGCCGAGCTCCGCGATCGAGCGCGCGAAGACCTCTTCAAGCTCGCCGAGCTGACCACGGGAGACACGTACGACCGCGACAAGACCCTCATCTTCGCGCTCGCCGGCCGATACGAGTATGTCAACAAGGGCGTCGACGTGTACCTCGAGGCAACCACGAGGCTCGCAGAAGCGCTCGCGGAGCGCGACGGAAAGCGCGTCATCGCGTACGCGATGCTGCCTGCGGGGCACGCCGAGCCAAAGCGAGAGCTCTGGGACCGCGCGCACGGTGCTTCGGCGGGCCGGCCCCTGCGCTGCACCCACGACCTCGTCGACGAAGCCAACGACCCCATCACCAACCAGCTCAACGCGCTCGGCTTCCGAAACGAGCCCGGCGCCCTAGTCCACGTGGTGCACGTCCCGATCTATCTCGACGGGACCGACCCGCTGATCCGCCAGAAGTACTGGGACCTGTTGCCAGGCGCAGACCTCGGCGTGTTTCCATCTTTCTATGAGCCGTGGGGATACACGCCGCTCGAGGCGATCGCTTTCGGCGTGCCTGCGATCACCACGGATCGCGCCGGTTTCGGCCGCTGGGTGGCGGCACAGGGGGATCGCAAAAGAACCGGCGTCCGCGTGCTCCCCTGCGAAGGCGTGCCGCGCGAGGAAGTGACCGAGTCGCTTCGGAGCGCCCTCCTCGAGTTCGTCGATCTATCGAACCGCGATCGGGACGCGCTTCGAGCTGCATCCCTCGAGACGGCAGCGCTCACCGACTGGTCGAGCTTCATGGCGCACTACGAAGACGCCCACCAGCGGGCGCTTTCGGCGGGCGCGGGGCGGCGGCGCGAGCTGCCCATGGAGCGACTCAGCGTCCCGGTCCCGCAGCCGACCACGTCGGATTCGTCCGGGGTCTTCGGGCTCTTCGAGAAGCCACCCGAAAAAGAGGGTGAGGAGGCAGCGCCCTACAGGCGTACGTTCACGGTGGCCAACGCCGTGCCGGAGGAGCTCGAGCCGCTGCTCGACATCGCCGGAAACCTCTGGTGGAGGTGGCACCCGGACGTTGCCTCTCTGTTCAAGAAGGTCGACCCGGCGCTTTGGTTCGAGCTCGAGGAGAACCCGCACGCCCTGCTCGACCGCGTGAAACCGGACCGGCTCATGCAGCTCGCCGGCGACCCGGAGTACGTGTCCGACGTCGCGCGCCTTCACGCGGAGATGGTGGAGTCCACGCAGATGCCGGACCCGCGAATCGCCTATTTCTGCATGGAGTTCGGGCTCGCCGGCTTTCTCAAGCTCTACTCGGGCGGGCTTGGCATTCTCGCGGGCGACCACCTCAAGGCCGCGAGCGATTTGAACCTACCGCTCTGCGCAGTCGGGCTCGCGTACCGGGACGGCTACTTTCATCAAATCATCGATCGCGACGGTCACCAGGAAGACCTCGGCGACACGAACGATTTCGAGAACCCGCCCTACGACCCGGTGATGGTGGGGCGCTACTCGCCTCTGAAAGTGAGCGTTCCGCTGCCGACCGGCCCGGTTCAGGTGCAGGCGTGGCAGCTCAAGGTCGGCCGGGTTCCTTTGTTCTTGCTCGACACGAACGTGCCCGAGAATCGGCCAGAGGACCGCTCGATCACCGACCGGCTCTATGGCGGTGATTCGACTCACAGGCTTCGACAAGAAATGATTCTCGGTCTCGGCGGCTACCAGCTCTTGGCCGAGCTCGACATCGACCCGGACGTCTTCCACATGAATGAAGGTCACAGCGCGTTCTTGCTGATCGCGCGCGCCGCGCACCTCATTCAGAGGCACGGCCTGCGGTCGCAAGAAGCATTCGAGTACATCCGAAACACCACGATTTTCACCACGCATACCCCGGTGCCAGCAGGGCACGACCACTTCACGGAAGAGCAGGTGCGGCCGTACCTCTCACGCTTCGAGCACGTGCTTCGGATGGACTGGGCCCGCCTGATGGCGATGGGCCACACCCCGAACGAAACGCAGACCAAGTTTGGGACCACGGCGCTGGCCGTCAGAAACGCTGGGCGAATCAACGGCGTGAGCGCGAAGCACGGCGAGGTCGCGCGCGACATGTTCCTGCAGTTTTATCCCGACTACGATGATGCGAACGACGTACCCTGCACGAGCATCACGAACGGCGTTCACGTGTCGACCTGGGTCGCGCCGCGCTGGCAGCGGCTCTTCGAGCGGCAAATGGGGCACGATTGGCGCAACCAAGCGGAGGACCCCGACCGCTGGGCTTGGCTCCGCGATCAGGACCCGGGCGAGATTTGGTCGATTCACCAGGAGCTTCGGGGCGACTTCGTCGCTTGGCTGAAGAACCACCTCACGGAGACGTGGTCGCGGCGCCGCGAAGACCTGTCGCTCCTCCGAGACACCTTGGCGCGGCTGGACGAGCAGAGCCTATTCGTCGGCTTTGCCCGTCGATTCGCGCCCTACAAGCGCGCCGACCTCTTGCTGACGCAGCCCGAGCGGCTCGCCAAGCTCCTCGACCGAAACCCTGGCGCAACGCTGATCTACGCTGGAAAAGCCCACCCCGCCGACGGACACGGGCAAGCGCTTCTGCAGAGGGTGTACCAGGCCAGCAAGCACCCTGACCTGGCGGGTCGCGTGATCTTCATCGAGAACTACTCGATCGACGAAGCGCGACGGATGCTCGCGGGTTGCGACGTGTGGCTCAATACCCCCACCCGGCCGCTCGAGGCCAGTGGCACGTCCGGCATGAAGGCCGCGATGAACGGCTGCTTGAACCTCAGCGTCGACGACGGATGGTGGCTCGAAGGGTACGAGGAAAACAACGGCTGGGTGATCGACCTTCCCGCCACCTCGATCCCGGACGCGAGCGCCTACGACAGAGCGGTCACGCTCGCGCTGCTCGAGGGTGAGATCGTGCCGATGTACGAGGACCGAAACGAGCACGGCGTGCCGCTTGCGTGGGTCGACCGCATGAAAGCGAGCATGTCGAGCATCATCCCCCGGTTTTCGGCGCGAAGAATGGTGACCGACTACGCCGATCAGTTCTACGAGCCTGCCATGAAGGACGCCGTCGCTCTGCGCGACGCAAACTATCGGCCGCTTTTTGCCATCGCGGACCTCGCCGAGTCGATTCGCACGCAATGGAGCGACATCGCGATGGAAAGCGTTCGCTTCGGAGGGCTCGCGAGCGACCAGCTCGTCGTCGGCACCACCGTGTCGGCGGAGCTCTCGCTGCACCACCCCGGTCTCGACGCGAGGGACCTCGACCTCGAAGCCGTGATCACTGCAGGAAGCCGGCTACACGACGCGTTCGCCAGGCAGGTGGTTCCGTTCGAAACGAAAGAAAGCGAAGACCGCAGCACGTGGCGCGGCGCCTTCACCGTCAACGCAAGCGGCGGCCACGAGCTCCGTTTCCGCGTCCGCCCAAAAAACCGAAACCCCTACCGCCCCGCCGCCCTAGGCATGCACATCCAAAAGTGGCTGTAGCCCGAACCGAGTAAACGATCGGGTCGCAAAAAATTACGACACGAGGCTCCGCCGGACGGCTCGGCTTGCAAAGGTGGCCGGATTCACTGGAGGGCTTTGGCCACGCAAGCCTCACCTCGGCCCTCGCGACCAAATCGAGGTGGTTGCTCGCATGCGATTTGGCACTCGGGACGCCGGCTACGCCCCATGTCGCAATTTTTTGCGCCCCTACGTGCCAACCCAAGGCGTCACCGCTTTCGTCTTTCGAGGTGGTACCCACGTTGGCCCGTGCCGTGCGGGCGCGCGGCTGGCTACATCACTCGGGCGAAGTCTAGGCCGCCGACGATGCCTGTGATGCCGCGTTCGTCTTCGATCAGGATGCGGCGGACGTTCATGCCGAGGGCCTGCTGTGCTGCGCGTCCGAGGCCCATCTCGGCGGGTAAAATCAAAATGCGGACGTTCATCGCGTGCTCGACCGCCGTTTGGGGAGGAAGTCGACGCGAATCGAGCGCGGAAGTCTGATCGAAGATGCCGACCGGGAAATCGCCCTCGACGACGACCAAGCCGTGCTTGTTGGAGAGGTCGAGTCGATCGACCGCCAGCGCCACCGGGTCGTCCGCTTTGACCTTGACCACGGCATTCGAGGCGATTTCGGAAATCGGCGTCTTGATGCGTTTTTCGTGGACCGCGCGCATCAAGTCTCGCGTGGAGACCACGCCCTGTGCCTGGCCGTCTTTGGTGACGAAGACGCGGTGCACGTGATTTCGAAGCATGGTCTTCGCCACCTTCGACAGGTGCGCGTCCGCTGGAACCGAGAGCGCAGGCGACTGCATGATCTCTTCAACCGGGCGGTCCGGGACGCGAAAAGTCTCGCCGGCGGTGTAGACCGCGGCGTGGAGAATGTCCGTGCGCGACACCACGCCCTTCAGCGCACCCGCGTCATCGACCACCCCGAGCGCGGATATTCCCTCTGCGGAGAAGATCTCATTCGCTGCGACGAGGCTCTCTCCGACGCGAATCGTCTCGACCGGAGAGGTCATGTATTCCGTCACGGGCATTTCGAAGTTAGCCATGCTTCGGCTCCTACCTTTCGTCGCTCGCAAAGCGAGCGGTGATTCATACGGCGATCACTTCGCCGAGATGCTTGACGAGCTCCGCGTTGGAGCTGTTCGCGAGATCCTTGTCGATGGACCCGACCACGAGCTGGCTGGTCGGCCCGTCGAGCGACGACCGAAGCAGACCGAGAAACTTCGGAGGCGCCACCAAAACGAGACGCTCGAAGCGATTTTGGACGCGGGCCGACCGCAGCTCCTCGGCGAGCGACTTCGCGAACGCTGACACGGCGCGCTCGTGAGGGCCGACGCTCTGGCTCATGGCGGCGCGCCGAGGGTCCCCGCTGTTTTTGCGAAACGAGCGGCCGGGCCGATCCGACACGAGATCGCGGTCGCGCTCTCGTCCCTCGGGATGCTCGACGGTTTCCACCTCTTGGATGCCCTTGTTGGGACCGTGATTTTCGAAAACGCGGGCGCCCGCATCGTGGGCAACGAGAATCCAGGTTGTAGCCATGAAGATGCTGTCCTAGCGGCAAGTCCGGACGCTGGCAAACGGGACGCATGCGATAGATTTGCGCGGCGAAGGGCCGAGCGGGGCTTCGGAACGTTGGTATAGTCCGCGGTACACCAAGTCCGATGGGAACGCTCAAAGCCGATCTCGAGGCCGCCGGCCTCGAGCTGATCGAGACGCACATCTCCTGGGTGTTCCTCGGGGAGCGCGAGGTGTTCAAAGTGAAACGAGCCGTCGACCTCGGCTTCCTCGATTTCACGACGCCAGACAAACGGCGTGCCGCCTGCGAAGCCGAGATCGCGCTCAACCAGCGCCTCGCCGCCGACGTGTACCTCGGCGTGGCGCCAATCTGCATCGACGCGGAGGGGATACACCGGATCGACGGCCCGGGGACCGTCGTCGACTGGGCGGTTCGCATGCGGCGCCTTTGCGACGACGATCGGGCCGACACGCTTCTTCGGGCAGGCCGTCTCGAGAGCTCGCAGGTCGACGCGCTGGCGGCGCGGATTGCCGCGTTCCATGCCGGCGCGCGGCGCGATTCGGAGACCGCGGCCTACGGTCGCCCAGCCGCCATCCGTCGCAACGTGGAAGAGAATTTCGAGCAGACGCGAGGTTCGATCGAGGAGTACCTGAACGATGCGCAGGCTCGAGAAATCGAGACCTGGCAGCTCGCCCTTCTGCGTGACGCAGCTCGTTTCGACGCCCGGGTAGAAGCCGGCCGAATCCGCGACGGACACGGAGACCTGAGGCTCGAGCACGTCTACCTACGAGATGACGGATCGATCACCGTCATCGACTGCATCGAGTTCAACGAGAGGTTTCGTTTCGGAGATGTATGCGCCGACGTTGCTTTTCTATCGATGGACCTCGCCTGGCACGGGCGCGTCGACCTCGCCGAGCGGCTCCTCGCCCGCTACGCGCGAGAGTCGGGCGACTACGACCTCTACTCGGTCGTCGATTTCTACGAGAGCTACCGTGCCTTCGTGCGTGGCAAGGTCGCGCTGTTGCTCGCGTCCGACCCCGAAGCATCCGGCCCGGCTCGCGAACGGGCGCGACGCGAAGCGAGGCGATACTTTCTTCTGTCGCTCGCCTACGAACGCCCGCCGCTCGTGCCGCCGAAAATCGTCGCGGTGGCGGGCATCATCGCGAGCGGGAAGAGCCACGTGGCGGAAATCGCCGCCGCCGCGATGGCCGCACCCGTCCTCGGCTCGGACCGCCTTCGGAAGCAGCGCGCAGGGTATGGCCCGACCGACTCGCTGCGAGACGACGCGTGGGCCGGGGCATACTCGCCCAAAGCGAGCGCGCACGTCTACGACGAGCTGCTTCGGCTGGCGGATGTCATCGTGTCGTCCGGCCGACCCGTCGTGATCGACGCGTCCTTTCGCTCGAAGACTGCGCGGCGAGCGTTTCGCGACCTCGCCTCGCGACACGGCATCCCCTTCTTGATGATCGAGTGTCAGGCCCCTCGCGAGGTTTTGAAGGGACGGCTTGCGGCGCGCGAGCGAGCCGAGCACCAGGAGAGCGACGCCCGCGTCGATTTGCTCGAGGAGTTCGAGAGGCGCTTCGAGCCGATCGTCGATCTGCCGCAGTCGGAGCACGTGCGCCTCGACACATCCAAGCCCGCCGCCGAGACGAAGGCGCGGGTCGAGGAGGCGCTCTTCGGCTAGCGGCAGCTCACGGGCGAACGGTGAGGACGGGCACGGGCGAATACCGAAGACAATACTGCGACACGCTCCCGAGCATCATCCCGCGAAGCCTTCCCTGGCCCCGGCAGCCGACGAACAGCAGCGCGGCGTTGAGGTCGGCGGCCTCGTTGCACAGCACGCGGCCGACCGAGCCGTCGAGCACTCGAATCACGGTGTCCGTCTCGAGCCCCTCGCTCACCACGAGCTGCTCGAGACGGGAGCGCGCCGCCGAGGCAAGCCCGTCGAGCACGCTCGGCCACTCGTTTGGAAGCATGCTCTCGGTGATGGGGTGTGGCACGACGTAAAAGAGCGCCACGCGACCGTTGATCGCCGAAGCGACCTCGCGCGCCCACCGCACGGCCTCGATCCCGTGCGATGAGAAGTCGACCCCCACGGCGATGGTGCCGCCCTCGTAGTCCTCGCGAAGGCGGCCGCAGGCGACCAGAACCGAGCACGGCGCCTGTCGAACCACCCGCTCCGCGGTCGAGCCGAGCAACCGCTCGGGGAGCCCTATGGCGCCCGCCGGGTCTCCGACGGCGATCAAATCGGCGTTCACCGAGACCGCCGTCCGTAGGATCGTCTCCCACGGCTGTCCCTCCTCGCACGATGTCTGGCAGCTCAGGCCGAGCTCCTCGCAGCGTCGCCGCTCCGACTCGAGCTCCTCCAGCGAGTTTTCGAATCGACCCTTCAACCGCTCTCGCAGCGCCTGCGCCGCAGAGCGCGCGCCGAGCGGCAGGTCGCGCCACGCATGCTCGAGGCCGGCTTCGCTCGCGTGCACCAGCCACAGCGTGGCATGCGTCGCCTGAGCCGTCGGGATCGCGAGCTGCATCGCGCGGTGCCCCGACTCGCCCAAATCCGTGCCGACGACGATGGTCTTGATGCGCATACCCTTGCCCCGTTCCGATACCCGAACGAGGAGCAAGCACCGTGCCAGATTTTGCGGTGAAAGTCTCGACCGTCGTCCGGTCAGACGCCTGGGTCGGAGAGCGTTCGGATCGCGAGCTCGACGAAGTCCGACTCGGTCAGCATTCCAACGAGCTGCCCGTGCTCCACGACGGGGATGCACCCGTAGCTGTGGGACCGAAGCGTCCGAGCCGCCTCGAGGGCCGGTGTGTCGGGATAGACCGTGCGTACTTCCTTGGTCATCACCCAGCGCGCCTCGATCCAGCGATTCATGTGCGCCTGCTCGTCCGAGAGCGTGCCCGAGAGGCTCCCTTCCTGACTTCGAAGCACGTCGCGATTCGAGATCAGGCCCACCAGCCGGCCGGGCGCCTCGACGACGGCGACGTGCCGGATGTCCTTTTTCACCATCAGGTCGACGACCTCGCCAAGCGGGCTCTTCGGGCCTACCGCGATCGCCGGCGTGGTCATCAGGTCTCGAACCAGGAGCTGCGACATGTCCGATCCCCTACCGCATCTTTCGAGGCCAGGCTTGTCGACCTGCTGGTAAACGCATATTCTTCGTTTGAAGAAATCGCGAGCGCATAATTTGCGCCTCCGTGAGGCGCATATCGCCGTATCCGTAGGGAAGTCGATGGGATCACAATTTGCAAACGATGACCCCGCCATGCTGGAACCGTTTAGCGAGCGCCTCAGCGCCCTCGACGCCACCTTCCTCGACGTCGAGTGCCCCTCCGCGCCGATGCACGTCGGCGCCGCCCTCCTCTTCGATGCCAAACCGCTGACGCTCGAACACGGCGGCTTGGACATCGAGCGGCTGTCTCGGTACACGCAGTCCGCGCTCGATTCGATACCCCGCTATCGACAGCGCGTGGAGTGGGTGCCTGGATACGGCCACCCCGTTTGGATCGACGATGACCGATTCAACATGCACTTCCACCTCCGCCACACGCGGCTTCCCGCGCCCGGCGAAGAGCGCGCGCTCAAGCGCCTGGTCGGCAGGCTCTTTTCGCAGCACCTCGACCGAAGCCGCCCGCTCTGGGAGTTCTGGGTAGTCGAGGGCGTCGAAAACGACACGTTCGCGCTCATCGTCAAGGTGCACCACTGCATGGTCGACGGCATCGCCGGCGTCGCACTCCTTCAAGCCCTTCTTCAGATGACCCCGGAGGCTTCCGAGCGCGAGCCAGAGAATTGGAAAGCGCGTCCCGCGCCGAGCCGCGTCGAGCTCCTTCGCGACGAAACGGCGCATCGAATCGACGGGCTTCGCAAGCTGTCTCATTTCATGCCTCGAGTTCGCAAGAACATCTCGGGCGTGTCGAGCGTGTTGCGCTCGGGTATGAAGCCCACCGCGAGAACGCCTTTCACCGAACACGACATCAGCCCCTACAGGCGCTTCGACTGGACCTCGTTTGCCCTCGACGACGTGAAGGCCGTCAAGAACGCGCTCGGCGGCACGATCAACGACGTCGTCGTCGCCACGACGACCGGAGCCGTACGCCGCTTCCTTCGTCGCCGTGGTTCGAACGTCGACGCGATCGAGGGCTTCCGCTCCGCTCTTCCGGTCAACATTCGCAAAGCAGGCGGCTCTTCGATCGGCAACCAGGTCGCGCTTCTTTTCGCCGACCTCCCGATTTCGGAGCCCGACCCGATCGAGCGCTTGAAAAAGACCATCCGCGTCACCACCGAGCTCAAAAAAGAGTCGAACATGACGGGCGGCGCCGAGCTCATCGAGGAGGTTGCCGACCTCACCACCAAACGAATCGTGTCCGAGCTCTATCGCGCCGCGATGAAGCTACGCACCTACAACCTGATCATCACCAACGTCCCGGGGCCGCCCATCCCGCTCTACATGCTCGGCGCACAGATGAAGGCGATCTACCCGATGGTGCCCCTCATGCAGAACCAGAACCTCGGCATCGCGCTCTTCAGCTACGCGGGACGGCTCAACTGGGGCTTCAACGCCGACTGGGAGTCTTTCCCGGACGTGCACGAGTTCGTCGACGACATGGAGGCTTCGTTCGCGGAGTACCAGCAGCTCGCCGCGGGACGCGTCCCCGAGGTCTCCACAGACAAAAAGACGGAGGCGCGCCCCTAGCGCGCTCGAAGGCAACGACCATGACGACAGCCATTCCTGCAACCGAAATGCCAACTCAAAACAAGACACCCACGAAGGCGCGAGCCAAAGGACGAATCCTCGTAGTCGACGACGAGGCCAACGCCAGAAACGCACTCGCGGAGCTGCTCGAGGAGGGCGGCTACACGGTGAGCACCGCCGCCGACGGTCGAACCGCCCTGCTGCAAATGGAACAGGTCGATCCGGACGTGGTTCTCACGGATTTGAAAATGCCCGGCATGGACGGCCTATCTCTGATCGAACGAGGCCGACAGCGTTCGCCGCACGCGACGTTCATCGTCATGACGGCCTTCGCGACGATCGACACCGCGGTTCAGGCAATCAAGCTCGGCGCCGAGAGCTACCTCACGAAGCCGCTCGAGTTCGACGCGGTGACCGCCCTCGTCGACAGAGCCCTCGAGCGGACGGAGCTCTCTCGAGAGGCCGCCCATCTTCGTGAGCGCGTCGACATGCGCTTCCAGTACGGGAAGATCCTCGGCGAGCATCCGTCGATGCAGCGTCTGATGAAGAACATCGCGCAGGTTGCTCACAGCCGGGCGACCGTGCTCATCCACGGCGAAACCGGGACGGGCAAAGAGCTCATCGCCGCGGCCATCCACCAGAACTCGAACCGCAAAGACAAGCCCTTCATCCGGCTCAACTGCGCCTCACTCAGCGAAACGCTCCTCGAGTCGGAGCTGTTCGGCCACGAACGGGGTGCGTTCACGGGCGCGGTGGCTCGGCGCGAAGGTCGCTTCAAGCAGGCGGACGGCGGCACGCTCTTCCTCGACGAGGTGAGCGAGATACCGCCCGCCGTGCAGATCAAGCTTCTTCGATTCCTCCAGGAACGCGAGTTCGAGCGCGTCGGCGGGAACGAAACCTTGAAGGTCGACGTTCGCGTCGTCGCGGCCACCAACCGCGAGCTGCGCAGCGGGTCGACGACGGAAGCTTCCGCGAAGACCTCTTCTACAGGCTCAAAGTCGTTCAGCTCGACGTCCCGCCGCTTCGCATTCGCCGAAGCGACATCCCGCTTCTCGCGCAGGCTTTTCTTCGCAAGTACGCCGAGGAAAACGAGCGCACTGTGCAAGGCCTCTCCGAAAAGGCCCTCCAGCATCTGATGATCTACCCGTGGCCCGGCAACGTGCGCGAGCTGGAAAACGCAGTCGAGCGTGCGGTCGTCATGTGTGAAAGCGATACCATCCAGCGCGAAGACCTGCCGACCTCGGCGCACGGCGACCTGAAGGATGGGTCGGTGATGGCGCTGATTCCCGGCATCACGATGGCGGAGCTCGAGCGCATCGCGATCCTGCGCACGCTCGATGCCGTCGACGGGTCCACGGCACGCGCTGCTGAGATCCTCGGCATCAGCCAGCGCAAAGTGCAGTACCGCGTCAAGGAGTGGGGCTACCAGTCGCCGAACGAGGACTAGCGTCCCGCGGGAATCCAGAACGCGGCTCGAGTCCCGCGAGGCAGGGGGGTGAGCGTGGTCTCGCCGCCGTGCAGGTCCACGATTCGCTTGACGATCGCCAAGCCGAGACCCGTCCCCGCTTCCTTGGTCGTCACGAACGACTCGAACGCGCGCTCCGCCACCTCAGGCGCAACGCCGAGGCCGTTGTCGATCACGGCGACTTCCCACTTGTCGTCGAGGCCGCGGCTGACGAGCTCGATCGTAGGCTGGCTGCAGCCCTCGACCGCCTCGACGGCGTTGGTGATGAGATTGTTGACCACCTGCTTGAGCCGGTCCCGTTCGGCGACCAGCTTGAAGCTGTCGTCCTCGACGCGTTCGATGAACTCGATGCCCTGCGACTCGATCTCCGGTCGCCGCAGCTCGACCACCTCCGACAAGAGCGTGTGCGCATCGCAGGTCACGGGCTCGAGCCTCCGCGCACGGGCGAGATTCAAAAAGTCGTCGAGCAGAATGGAGAGCCGGCGGAGCTCGTCTTGCACGACGTTGGTCCGCCGCTCGATCTTCCTGCGAACGACCGGGTCTTCGACCCGACTCGCGGTTCTCTGAAGCACGTCGAGCTGGAGCTTCGCCGCGTTGAGAGGGTTCCGCACCTCGTGCGCGAGCCCGGCGGTGAGACGTCCCATCACCGCCAGCGACTCCGCCTCGGCGGTCTTCTTGAGGACGTAGTCCTCGCGGTAGGTCTCCAGCATGATCGCGAGCTCGATGTCGCAGATTTGGTCGATCACGTCGTGATCGGCGACGTCAACCATCCCGTCGGCCGCACTCTCCGTGAGAGCGTGGTGAAGCCCGAACCGGATCACGTTCATCGCGGCGAGCATGTAGCGCTGCTCGAGGCCCACCTTCACGTGGACCCGGCCGATCCTCGCGTGACTCTCGAAGTAGACGTCGTCGTATGGCCCGGAGAACAGCTCGTCGAGCCACCGATCGAGTGAACCCTTCAGGCGCAGCACCTGCGCCTCGTCTTTCAACACGGCGCGGGCGGCCGGGTCTTTGAGGATGGCTTCGTAGAACCGGTCCACAATCGATTCGTGAAAAGGCCGCATCCTCGAGCGAAGAGCCTGAAGGCGCTCGGCGCAGGCCTCGTCGAAGCCGACGTACTCGCGGAGCGCTGGAAGTAGACGCCCTTCGGTCATGAGGCTTGGCTAGAAAAGTACGCCCTGTCTGTCAAGCGATGAGCGGCCCCGTCAGAATTCCGACAGTGGAGGAAGGCGAACCATGCTCACCGGGCAAGGCGCGCATTTCGCAAGCTCCTGGATGTCGTCCGGGGTGACCTGGTCGCTCGAAGCCATGAGCTGGAGGCCCACCAAGATGAGGTCGACCCCCGAGCGCTGGGCGCTTTGGAGGACGTAATCGGGCCACGAGCCGCCTTCGTAGAGCTCGGCTCGGCACCGCACCCCGCGGTCGGCGCACCATTGACGCTGGCGCTCGAGGAGCTGGCCTTCCTGCCGAAGTCGCATCTCCAGTCGTTTTCGCCAACCGTCACGGTTCACCTGAAGCGGCGGCTCCGTGCTCCTGCCGCCGGCCCAGCCGTAGGTCGACACCAGGATGACCTCCCCGTCGGACGGGCCCGCAATGAAGGCGGCGAACTCCACCAGCTTGTAGCTTGCTGAGGTCAGATCGGTGACCGCGAGGATCGTCGAGCTCGTTCCGTTCATCTGCGAGTGAAATCCATTGGCAGCAAGGGGTGTGCCATCCCGACAGACACGGCATTGTAGGGGTTCGAGGGTGCATGCGGCGAGCTCGCGCGCAGTTTTTGCGTCGGCAGAGGCTAAGCTTGCGCGTATGGGCGATTCGAGGCGCCACCGCGGGCCGCACCCGCAGGACCACGAGCTTTTCGGAGAAGCCGCTCTCCCGGTGCTGCAGCAGGCCACGAGCGACCTGAGCTGGTTGAGGAGTCACGGATACTCCAACGCGTCTTCGATCAAGCTCGTCGGCGACCGATATCAGCTCCGCCAGCGGCAGCGGGTCGCGATCGCACGATGCGCGTGCTCGGACGAGGCCAAGCGGACGCGCGCGTCGCGGGAGCGAGGGATCGACGAAGTCGCGGGGCGACCGCTCGTCATCGACGGGCTCAACGTGATCACGACCATCGAGGTCACGCTATCGGGCGGCGCGCTGTTTCTCGGACGGGACGGATGCCTTCGCGACATGGCCAGCTTTCACGGGAGTTACCGACTGGTGGCGGAGACGGAGCGCGCGGTCGAGATGCTGGTCGACGTGGTCGAAGCGATGAATCCGGCGAGCGCACGGGTCTACATCGATCGGCCGGTGTCGAATTCCGGCCGCCTGGCGGAGGTGATTCGACGCACGGCTTCCGCAAAGGGCTCGGCGCTCGCAGCAGAGACCGCGGACCGAGTCGACGAACGGCTCCAGGCCTCGCAGGCCGTCGTCGCCACGGCGGACAGCCGCATCTTGGACGCGTGCTCAGCCTGGGTCGGCCTCGCTCGGGCGGTGGTCGAGGCGCACCGCGCTGACCTCGAGCCGCTCTGGCTCCTCGAGCTGCCAGGCTAGACGCTCCCGGAGGAACTCGAGCGTTTCTTCGACCACCAGTGTCCTCTGGGGCTCCTGCAGGAACGCCATGTGGTCGCACTCGAGCTCGACGACACTGGCGTGACTGCAGGTTTTCGCCGAGCGAATCGTCGGTCCCGGGGGATTGATCGTGTCGATCGAGGACGTGAAGACGAGAATCGGGCGCGTGAAGCCGCGAAGACGGCGGCCCGGCAGATACGTCCAGAAGGTGAGCACCGTGCGCGCACAGGTCATGAAGTCGAAGTCCTCGGGGGAGATCGCCCGATAGCCCCGATAGGCGTCAGGCGACGTGAGTAAACCGAGCTCGCCCGGCTTCGCTGCGAGGGGCACCATCTGCGCCGGTCGGCCGAGCCAAGATCCGATCTGATCGGCGATCGCTCGGGCGATGGTCGAGACGAATACGGGCAAGCGCCAGCGGCGCATGGCGTTCATCGTGCTGCTCACGGCGCTGAACATCGGGGCGATGGCCACGACGGCGGCGACGCGCGGGTCGCCCGCGGCGGTGGTCAGGGCGTGGCCCCCTCCGAGCGAAAAACCCCAGGTCACCACGCGGTCGGCATCGACCTCGGGGCGCGCTCGAGCGAACTCGATGGCGGCGGCCCAGTCCTCCTGCTGCTTGCGATGGCAGACGAGCTGACGAGGGCTCCCCTCGCTGTCTCCGAAGCCACGGTAGTCGAACGCCAGAACGACATAGCCAGCCGCGGCAAAGGCCGTCGCGTACTCGCGAAGGCCGCATCGCCGGGTGAGCCCGAGCCCGTGCCCCATCACGACGCACGGAGCTGGCTCTCGGAGGTGTTTCGGGACGAACAACCACCCTCGGCACGCAACGTGGCCGCTGCGAAGCTCCACTTCGCTTTCCCGTACCTCCACCCCTTAAAGGTCGGTGATCCTGAGGGCATCGGCAATACCACCGCGATTTTTCTAACGATTTTCACCGATCTCGGCGGCCGGTGCTCTTCTGCTGGCCGATCGCGATCGCCTGACCGAGCAGGGTCCGAAGGTCCTTGGCGGCGCCTCGCACCACCTGAAAAAGACCGGCCACGAGCTGGGTGTTGTCCTGCGGGAGCCCCTGCAAATACGTAGGCGGAACCGAGGATGGGCTCGCCGGCGCGGGGGGGCTTTCCGGGTGGACGGCGGGCATAGGAGCGGGCGGGGGCGCAAACGGTCCCGACACGGTCGCGGATGCGGGCGCGGGGGCCGAAACAGTGACCGTGACGGGCATCGGCGCGGGGGCCGGCTCCGGGAGCGGAGCGGAAGACGAGCGGCTCTTGGCTTTGCGAACGCGCCGCTTGGCCGGTCGCGTTTCGCGGGACCCGCTCGCGGGCGCGCGACTCGTGGTCTTCTTCGCGGGCGCTTTGCTGCTGCGCTTCTTGGCGGTGGCCTTCTTCGCAGGCGCTTTGCTGGAGCGCTTTTTGCTCGACGCCTTTTTCTTGGTGACCTTCTTGGCCGACCGGCCGTTGGTGGGCCGCTTGGCGGTCTTCTTCACGGCCTTCATCTTTTTCGTCGACGTGCGCTTGGTCGCCATGGGCGCCTCCCGAAGGCCGCACCTTATCCGAAAGTCCGGCGAGATCAACCGTGTCTCGGGCCCGCTACTGCCCGACCACGTACACGAGCTCGATCTGCTCGGGGCGGGCGGGCTCTTTCGTCGTCGCGGGGATCAGCCCCACCTCTTCGTAGCCCACCGACTCGAGCACGCCGATCATCATCGTATCGCGCGTCGGAACCCTCGCGTAGACGTATTGAAGCGGTGTCCGGACGGCGTGACGGATCGCGTGCGTCGCGAGCATCCGGCCGAGCCCGGAGCTCTGCTTGACGAGACAGGTGGTGGCCTCCGCCGTGAGGCGCCTGCTCGCTGGGTCGGCGGCGGCCGCAGACAGCATCTGCCAGCCCATCATCGACCCCTGTCCATTCTCGGCGACCCAAAACTGAAAGACGTCGTCCTGCAACCGAAGCGCGCGCAAGAAGAACTTGCTCAGCCGCATCTCGGTCGGGAGGCGGCCGTCCCAGTATTCCGAGTGCGCTTCGCAGACCCGCAGCACCCCTTCCAAATCGGAAGCGCTGCCCTGGCGAATCAGAAGCCGGCTTGCCGGCGGAACCGTGGACGTTCGAATCACCGGACGTTCCGGTATATCCCCAACTGGGCCTCTCGGGCAATCCCCGGCTTCGGGACCCATGAAAAAGGGGGCCTTGGGCGCGAGCCTACTGGACGACGATGCAGGCGATCGGGTTCGAGACCGAAGCGTTGTCGCCCTCGTCGCACTCGTTGTACTGGCCGTTGCCGAGGCCGTCGTCGTCGGCCGTGGCGGAGACGACGATCGATTCACTGGTCGACACAGGCGGCTCGAACACGACCTCGAGCTGCTCGGTCTGGCCGGGAAGAAGCCAGCCGGTGGTGGGAAACGCACCGAGGTCGAAGTCTTCGCCGCCGCTCGACACGGAGACGTGCGTGAGGATGCCCGGAGGCACGCTCAGCGAACCCTGGTTTCCAACGACGACGGCGAGCGTGAAGCTCGTCGCGCTGCAGTCGAGCCGGACGATCTCCTCGACGACGAAGTTGGGCGCATCGAACAGGCCGCCTGGCTGCACGTTCTGGCGAAAGTTGTTGAGCCGCGACCTCGTCCAGTTTGCCTCGGGAACGCGCGGGATCTGACCGTCCTCGGTGACGTTGGTTACGCTGTACGCGTGCTGGTTCCAGATCCGCCGGGTGCGGACCCAGTTGTTGTGCGAATCCTCCCAGATTTCGATCCCGCCGAGACCCGCTGCGGTGTTGGGCTCCGGGATGACGACCTCGGACTTTCCGTCGTTGTCGACGTCGACGACGATCGGCATCTCCACGCGCGTATTGCTGCTGTGAGTCGCGTCCTCGTAGAGGATGGTGCCGTCGCGGCCATCGAAGATCCGGAACGTGTTTTCGTCCGCGTAGACCACCTCGGCCGAGCCGTCGCCTTCGAAGTCGAACACGCTCGAACCCGTCGCGCGGCTCGAGCAGTCGTCGTTTTCGACCATCCATCGCACCCACTCTCGCTCACACTCGGGCGGCAGCGGGTCGCCGGTGCATTGGAAGTCGAGCACCACGTAGGCGGTCGAGCTCGCGGTCCCCACCTCGGCAAAACCGTCACCGTCGAAGTCCGCCACGGTCGGCGGTCCGCTCTCGTTGGCCCCCGCGGTGTAGACCACCACCTGCGAGCCGTCGCTCATCACGGGGTTGCCCGCCGCGTCGTGCGCGCCGAGCGGCACCGCACCGCCGCAGAGGATTCGTTCGGGCGGAAGAAGGTCGCCGTCTTCGTCGTAGAGCGGCGCTCCGGGAACGTAGGCGGCCGGCGTGTAGGTCGGCGGGGCAACGTCGCCCGGGAAGCCCGGGATTCGCACAGGGAGCGGGATTCCCGCCACGGGCGAGCCATCGTGGTTCAGGACGAACACCTCGCCGAGACGCACGATCACCACCTCGCCCTCATCGTCCATGTCGAAGTTCCCCACGGCGTTGTAGCCGTCGCAGTCGAGCGAGCCGCCGCAGCTCGAGTTGGTCGTCGTGTAGTCGAAGGTCCAGCGCTCGGAGCCGTCGTACCGGTAGACCGTGTTGCCCGCGATCACCTCTTGAAGCCCGTCGCGATCGAGGTCGGCGACCGTGGAGACCGGCCCGAGGAAGGCGTTGTTTCCGATGCCGAGGTTGGCGCCGGGCGTCATTTCTTCGAGGTCGCGTCCGTCCCAAGCCAGTGCACCAGGCGGAAGGCCCGCGTCACCGGGTCCCATGCCAGTTGCTCCGTCGAGGACGACGTTGCCGACGATCACCTCCGGCCGGCCGTCTGCGTTCAGGTCCGCGATCGACGGTTGCGCCCCTCCGCGGGTGTGCATGTTGGTCGGCAGGTCGTCGTTCTGCCACATCACTTCCCAGGCCGAACCGTCGTCTGCCGTCCGCCTCCAAGCGACCGTCCCACCGTTTTTGAAGGTGGCAACGATTTCCGGAACGCGCTCGCCGGGCTCGTCGTCCGAATGCAGATTGCCGAGAGCGATGCCGGTGGAGTTTCCAATCCAATCGCCGGTGCCGAGGCCTCTGAGCGTCGCGAGCGTGTCCATCGAGCCGTCGGGATTGCAGGCCCCCGAGACGATGCGGAGCACACCCCGCGAAGTGCAGCAGCCGTTGGCCGAGTAATCGAAGCTGACGAAGACGATGTCCGGGGTGTCGAACGTGTCCGTCTTGCCGTCGCCGTTGTCGTCGGTGAGATTGGCAACGGCCGGGGTCATCACCACTTCAGCCATCTCCGCGATCGCGAGCTCATCGGAGCTCGCTCCTGGAGCCGCTTCGGGCGGGGTCCAGCGGCATCCGATCGTGGGCGAGAACTCGCCGACCGGCGGACGAAACTCGCAGACCTCGACCGAGCTTCTCGGAATGCAGACGCCCTGGCTGGGCTCGCAGAGCTCGTCGATCTCGCAGTCCTCGCCGACGGTGCACTCGTTCGACACCGGCACACAGGTGTCGCCAAGGCAGGTCTCGTCTACCGCGCAGCAGAGCTCGCTTTGCGCACCGCAGAGTAGAGACGGGTCGCTGCACGCCGCAGCGCATGCGCCGTCGAGACAGACTTGCTCGCTCTCGCAGCACTGCCCTCCGCACTCCACCGCATCGCCGCAACCCGCAACGCACGCGCCCGCCTGACAGGCCCGCCCGACGGGGCAGCAAACGGCGGTGTCTCCGGACACACAGGCCGCGACGTCACCGCAGATCGAAACGCATCGGCCGTCCGGCGCGCATTCCTCTCCAACGGGGCAAAGACACCCGGAGCCGAAAAGCCCCTCGCTGCCTCCAGCGCCACCTGTCCCGACGCGAAACGATCCCGGCGCCGACGCGTCGCCGCACCCCATCCATCCCAGCCAAAGCCAGACCAACCACCAACGGGCCCGCATGATTCAAACATAACTGTAAATTTACAGTCAAGCCAGCGAGTCAGCGCGGCGTTCGGGACCGACATCCCGTATAGTCCGGCCCGATGACCCGTGCCCGAGACTCGCTGATGCCGCTCGTCCGGAACGGGCTCGATCGCGCGGTCAACCGCCTGTCCCACATCGGCTACGGGGTGCTCCCGTGGGTGGTCCAGAGCTGGCGCCAGGTGCAGGTGGAGCGAGACGTCCCGTATCAGACCACGAAGAAGCGGGCGCACCTGCTCGACGTCTATCGGCGCCGCGACTCGGTCGGGAACCTCCCGTCGATCCTCTACATCCACGGCGGGGCCTTCTCGATGATGTCGAAAGACACCCATCGGATCATGGCGTACGTGCTCGCGGCCCAAGGGTATCAGGTGTTCAACATCAACTATCGCCTCGGCCCCGGAAACCCCTACCCCAAGCCCTTGAAGGACGCGATGGCCGCACTCGAATGGGTGCTCGACAACGGCGCGAAGTACGGCGCCGACGTCGAACGGCTGGCGATCATCGGCGAGTCCGCGGGAGCCAACCTCACCGCCGCGCTCACCTACTGCGCGACGCACCCGCGACCGGAGCCGTTCACGCGCAGCGTCTTCGAACGGCAGATCGAGCTTGCGTGTGTCGCTCCCCTCTACGGCGTGCTCGACCTGCACGACGTGCGGCGCTTTTGGCGCGATCCCGAAAAGAGCCGCCGCATGGCGAGCTGGATCAAGGGCGAGATTCAAGGCACCGCGTATTCCTATCTGGGGCGCCGAGTCCGGAGGGCGCTTCAGTTTCCCCTGGCGAGCCCGCTTCGTCTCTTCGAGCGTCCCGTCGTCGATGGAAGCCGTCCGCTGCCGCCCTTCTTCACCACGGTCGGCACGGCGGACCCTCTCCTCGGCGACACCATCCGCCTGAGCGAGGCGCTCGAGCGGCGCGGCACGGAGTGCGAGCTTCACGTCTTTCGAGGTGAGATCCACGCGTTCAACGTGCTTCTTTGGAGGGCGGCCGCACGCGAGCAGTGGGGCGCACTCTTCGACTTTCTCGATAGACACATGCACGGCCGGCAGGAGACTGCGCCCGCCGAGAGCCCGCACTACGTTTCGCTCGCCGAGACGTTCGTCGAATAGCCCCTGGTTTCCACGACGTCGGCGTACGGGAGCGGCTCGATCGCCCTGCCGCGCCGGCGCGCCCAGGCGCGCGTGAACACCGCCCCGAGCAAGAAGATCTGCGTCGTGTAGTAGATCCACAGCAAGAGGACGATCAGCGAGCCTGCGACGCCGTAGATCGAGGCCGGGCTCGCATAGCCGAGATAGATGCCGATCAGGAAAGAGCCGCCAAGCACGAACATGCAGGTCACCGAGGCGCCGACCCACACGTCCCACCAGGAGATCACCGCGTCGGGTAGATACCGATAAACGAGGGCGATCAGCGGCGCGAGCACGGCAAACGCGCTCGCAAACTCGGCGGCGGTGAGCATGTATTGGCTTTCGCCGAGAAAGTTTGCTGCCGCGGTGGCAGCCGAGTGCGCCAACACGAGCACGACGAGCGAGCTCCCAAAGACGAGCACCATCGCAAACCCGACGAGCCGCCTTTCGAAGAGGTGCAGGGTCTCGGAGCGCGTCGCGTGGATGACTAGCTTTGGGCGGATGCCCCACATGTGGTTGAGCGCGCGCCGAAGCATCACGAAGAGGCGCGCGGAGACGTAGAGCATGAAGAGCCCGCCGATCGCCGGCGCCGCCCAGCTCGTGGCCTGGTCGCCGAGGCGCACGATCGACTCGACGAGAAAGCCCGCCATCTCGGGGCCGACGATCGCGCCGATTTGCTGCACCAGCTCGTCGCGCGCCTCGGCCTCGGGCATGACGAGCGACGCGATCACCAGCGCCAGCACGCCGAGCGGTGCGATGGCGAGGGACGCATAAAAGGCGATCGCTCCGGAGAGCAATCGCCCGTCATGCGACACGAAGTAGCGCCAAGTCTCGAGCAGAAGCGAGACCATTGCGGCTCAGTAGCGGTAGTAGTCCGGCTTGAAGGGGCCCTGCACCTGCACGCCGAGGTACTCGGCCTGCTTGGGGGTCAGCTTGCTGAGGTTTGCCCCGAGCTGCCCGAGATGGAGCTGCGCGACCTTCTCGTCGAGCTCCTTCGAAAGAACGTAGACTTTGCCATCCTCGTACCGGTCGCGCTCGGTCCAGAGCGAAAGCTGCGCGATCACCTGGTTGCTGAAGGAGTTGCTCATCACGAAGCTCGGGTGGCCGGTGGCGCAGCCGAGGTTCACGAGACGGCCTCGCGCGAGCACGATGATGCGCTTGCCGTCCGGGAAGATGAAGTGGTCGACCTGTGGCTTTATCGGCTCCTCGACGACGCCGTTCTTCGGGTCGGTCAGCCAGGCCATCTGGATCTCGGAATCGAAGTGGCCGATGTTGCAGAGGATCGCCTCGTTTTTCATGGCCTTCATGTGCTCGCCGGTCACCACGTCGCAGCAGCCGGTCGCGGTCACGAAGATGTCCGCGATCGGTGCGGCTTCTTCCATGGTGACCACCTGGTGGCCCTCCATCGCGGCCTGAAGCGCGCAGATGGGGTCGACCTCTGTGATCAGCACGCGAGCGCCTGCACGAGCGAGCGCCTGCACGCAGCCCTTGCCGACGTCGCCATAGCCCGCAACGACCGCGACCTTGCCGGCGATCATCACGTCGGTGGCCCGCTTGATACCGTCGACCAAGGACTCGCGGCAGCCGTAGAGGTTGTCGAACTTGGCCTTGGTCACCGAGTCGTTGACGTTGATCGCCGGGCACTTGAGCGTGCCGTCGCGCTCCATCTCGTAGAGCCGGTGCACGCCCGTAGTGGTCTCTTCCGAGAGGCCGATGATGCGGTCCGGCCCTTCGAAGAGCTCCGGGTATTCCTTGTGCACGATCGCGGTGAGATCGCCGCCGTCATCGAGGATGAGGTTCGGCGCCTTGCCGCCCTCGAAGGCGCGGATCTGCTGCTGGATACACCACTCGTATTCCTCTTCCGTCTCGCCCTTCCAAGCGAACACGGGAACACCGGTTGCCGCGATGGCCGCGGCGGCGTGGTCCTGCGTGGAGAAGATGTTGCAGCTCGTCCAGGTGACCTCGGCGCCGAGCTCGAGCAGCGTCTCGATGAGCACCGCGGTTTGAATCGTCATGTGGAGGCAGCCGGCAACGCGGGCGCCGGCAAGCGGCTTCTTCGCGCCGTACTCCCGGCGAAGCGCCATCAACCCGGGCATCTCGTGCTCGGCGATTTTGATTTCCTTGCGACCCCAGTCGGCGAGCGAGAGGTCGGCGACTTTGTGCTTCAGGTCTGGGTTTGGGCTCATGATGGTTTTGTCTCCTCTTGTTCTCCGCTTCGCGCTGCAAGCACCTGCCACTGCAAGTGGGCATCGGGGCCCGGCCCGTAGCGCGCTCCGGGAATTGCAAAAACTTCGGGGTCGATCAACCCGGCGGACCGTGCGAAGCCGAACAGCTCCGCGCGGTCGAAACCGAGCCAAAGGTCTGCCTGACGCTCGCGCATCTGCTCGTCGCCATGCGAGCGGTAGTCGAGCACGATCACTTGGCCTCCGGGCCGGACGAGCGAACCGAGCAGGGACACGAGCTGCTGCGGGCGCGGGGCGTGGTGCAAGAGGCGCACTGCGAACACCGCATCGGCGCCGCCGAGCTCGCGCACTCGCGTGACGACGCCGGGATCGTCGTAGTCCGCCTGCAGCAGCTCGACGTTGTCGTAGCCGCGACTCGCGAGCCTCCGGCCGGCGGCCTTGAGCTGCTCGGCGGAGCGGTCGACAGCGACGACCCGGTCGAACAGAGGGGCGAGCAGCTCGACGAGCGCGCCGTCGCCGGTGCCGAGATCCACGGCGAGCCCGCGCCTTGGAACCAAGGCCCGAAGCGCGGTGAGATACGCCGACCACTCTGCGGCCGACTGCGTTTCGATTGCGGGCTGCTCGAAGAACGCACGGGCATCGGCATCGCGCGCGTGCACGACCGCCGCCACGCGGTCGAGGCTGCCGTCCTCGGCGCAGAGCTTTCGGCCAGCGCGGATCGCGTCGGCCAGCACGGGGTCGCCGTTGACCTCCGACGACACGCGAGCGAAGGCGCGGGTGCCCTGGCGACGCACCGAGACCAGCCCGGCCTCGCGGAGCAGCTTGAGGTGCTTCGACACGTTGGGCTGGGCTTCGCGCGTGAGCTCGGCGAGCTCGCCGATCGACAGCTCCTCCTCCGAGGCGAGCCCCAGCAGACGAAGCCGCCTCGGCTCCGCCAGCAGGCGGTAGAGCTCCCAGCGAGGGGCGTCGGTCGCAGCAACCGGCATCCCTTTCATATATTCCCCCATTCGCATAGACGCAAGTAAGGTCGCCCCACATTCTGGCAAACGCCTGAAACTAGGCGTTTTTTTCTTGAAGCGCGCGTCTGTAGTAGGCCTCGGCAAAGGCGCCCCCGCGCTCGCAGGCGAGCTCGAGGAAAGGCACGGCGTCGGCGGGCCTCCCGAGCTCGACCAGCACCGCCCCCTCGAGCGCAGGGTCGGCCGCGCGATGCCCCGACATCGAGCTCAGCGCCTCGTGCGCCTCGCCCGGCTCGCCGTTGATCAGGCGGCCCCAGGCGAGCAGGTGAAACGCCTCGTCGAGCTCGTCGGTCGACCCTGCCTGCGCAACGAGCTTCGACGCAACGCCGACGAGTGTCTCTCCGTCTCCTCGCTCGAGCGCAGCGAACGCCTGCTCCACCGGGCTCGGCTCCGGCGCCGCACCTGGCTCGAAACCGAGCCGCTGTCGTTCGATGCGGTAGGCCTGGTACGTGCTGAAGCCGAGCAGGATCAGGAGCATGACGAGCGGATACTGGTTGAACCTGATCGCGATCACCAAGGCCACCCCGATGAAGCCGAAGGACACGTAGCACGCGAGCAGGCGTCCTCGCGTGGGGGAGACGAGCTCGAGGGCGGAGGCGACGATGTTGCCGCCGTCGAGCGGGAGGATCGGCACGAGATTGAGAAGGCCCCACCCGAGGTTGACCCAAATCAACGAACGAAAAGCGTAGCGAGCGAGCGACGGGTCCGGAAGTCGGAGCAGATCGAGAATCACGAGCGCAGCGGACCCGATCGCGATCCCAACCGCTGGCCCCGCGATGCTGACCAGAATGCTGCGCCCGGGGCTCAGCGGTTCGCGCTGCTCCCACCACGTGACGCCGCCGAGGGCGATGAGCTCGATGCGGGGCTCCCGGCCGTACGCGCGTCCGACGAGCGCGTGCCCGAGCTCGTGCATGAGGACGCCTTGAAACACGACAGCGACCCAGATCAAGAGCCCGGACCAGCTCTGCTCGTTTTGGAGGGTCCAAAGCATGAGCGCCATCAGCCAAAACCACAGATGAATGCGGATCGGAATGCGGAAGAGTCTGAACTGGAGGCTCATCGGTGGAGACTATGGGTCCGGCCCAGGGCCTGGGCCAGGCTTGCTGGTCAGCGCCGCCTTGCTTCTTCGGCGATTCGCTTTTTGGTCGCGGCCCAGCCGCAGATCTTGCACTCGCCGAGATCGTGACCCCGCGCGGGGCAGTGCTCGCGTCCGAAGTAGATGATCTGCAGGTGCCTTCGTATCCACGTGTCTTCGGGGAACACCTTCTTGAGGTCGGCCTCGGTCTGCTCGACGTTCTTGCCCTTGGAGAGCCCCCAGCGGGCCGCGAGCCGGTGGATGTGGGTGTCGACCGGAAACGCCGGGCGACCGAACGCCTGACACATCACCACCGACGCGGTCTTGTGCCCGACCCCGGGAAGCGCCTCGAGGGCGTCGAGGCTCGCCGGAACTTCGCCGCCGTGCCGCTCGAGCAGCAGCTCGGACGTCTTCTTGAGGTTCTTGGCTTTCGTCGGGGCGAGACCGACGGTCCTGATCAGCGCCAGGATCTCGTCGGCCGAGAGCGCCGCCATCTCTTCCGGGCCGGCCGCCTCCGCGAAGAGCGCGGGGGTGACCTCGTTGACCTTCTTGTCGGTGGTCTGCGCGCTCAGCATCACCGAGACGAGGAGTGTGAACGCGTCCTCGTGGTCGAGTGGAATTGGCGGCTCGGGATAGAGTCGATCGAGGATCGTCCCGATGCGGTTGGCTTTGTCGCGCCGGTTCATCGACGCTCAGCGTTCGACGGCGTCGGCATTGATCGCGTACTTGCCAACGATTTGCGCACTGCCGAGGACATGGCCCTCGATGGCCCCGAGCACGTCGGCCGCCGTGAACCGACCCTCGACGGGAGCTCGGTCGACGTCGAGCGCGTACGCCGCGAAGCGGTAGTGGTGAACGAGGCTGTCGTTGAAGGGCGGACAGGGGCCGTCGTAGCCGTAGTAGTCACCGGCCATGTCGGGATCGCTCGCGAACCACCCGGTGTAGTCGTTGATGCCCTGGCGGGTTCCGGAAGGCCCGTCGGGGCCGTCCTTACCCTTGGCGGTCACACCGTCTGAAAAGGCGCCCGCGGCGATAGACGCGCTCGGATCGAGGTCGACGATCGCCCAGTGGCTGAAGTCCGCCCGCGGAAGGTCGGCTGGGACCGTGCGCCCCTGCTGATTGACGTCGTCGGGCTTGGTCGGCGCGTCGCCGTCGATGCAGAGCACCGCGATCGACTTGGTGCCTTCGGGGAGGTCGGACCAGCTCAGGTGCGGGTTCTTGTTGTCGGAGAGATCGATCGTCCCGTCCGCGCTTCGCTTGCCGAGCGCGAACTCGGCTGGAATGAAATCACCGTCGTTGAAGCTCTCGCTGCGAAGTTTCATGGGTCGGAGATCAGCACCGCGAGCACGCGGTGTCAACCTCGCCTAGCGCGGCGAGGACCCCTCCACTATCAACCCGGCGTGCGGCTCTTGTTCGTCTCCCATTCTTTCCCTCCGCGCGACGCGCCGATGAGCAACGTGGGCGGCATGCAGCGCGTTGCGACCGAGCTTCACGACGCGCTCGAGAGGCGCCCCGACGTACAGATGAAGACGCTTGCGCTGCGCTCGAGCTGGAAGTGGGTGCACGTCAAAGCGGTGCCGTTTCTGCTCTCGCTCGCGGTCCGGCTGAAGCGAGAGTCCGCCGGCGTCGACGCGATCCTGTTCACCAGCATGACCACCGCCCTTCCGCTCCTCATCGCTGGTCCTGCCCTCAAACGGCGCGGCGTGCGGCTCGGCGCGATCGCCCACGGCCTCGACGTCACAGACCCGAACCCCCTCTACCAGCTTGCGATTCGCCGGCTCTGCGGGCTGCTCGACGTCGTCATGCCGGTGAGCCGTGCAACCGGTGAGGAGCTGGTGGCGCGCGGGCTGCCTCGGGATCGAGTGAAGGTGGTTCCGAACGCCGTAGACCTCGCCCGCTTCGAGGGCGTCGCCCTGCGGCGCGATGTGCCGGGCGGCTCGACGATCGCAGACGCGCCCCGTCTTCCTCACGACGCGTTTCTCCTCGTGGCCGTGGGGCGGCAGGTGCGGCGCAAGGGCTTTGCGTGGTTCATCGAGCACGTGATGCCGACGCTCCCCGAGCGCGTCGTCTTCTGGCTCGCCGGTGACGGACCCGAACGCGATGCGATCGACGCGGCGATCGCGCGGACGGGCCTCGAGACGCGGGTCGCCCGCCTCGGCAAGATCTCCGAGGCCGACCTCGTGGAGCTCTACCGGCGCGGGCAGCTCTTCGTGATGCCGAACGTCGTCGTCCCGGGCGACATGGAGGGCTTTGGAATCGTCATGCTGGAAGCCGGCGCCTGCGGCCTCCCGACGCTGGCCTCCGACCTCGAAGGCATCCGCGACGTGATCGAAGAGGGCGTCAACGGCTGGCTCGTCCCCGCCGAAGACGCGGACGCGTTCGCCCGACGAATTCGCACCCTTCTCGACGACCCGGCCGGCCTCCACGCCGCCAGCCAGCGCACCACCAACTACGTCGCCGCGACATTCCAATGGAACGCGACCGCAGACCGCTACCTAGACGCGCTGAAGTGACAGGGTCAGTGCCAGCGTCAGTGACAGTGTCAGTGTCAGCGCCAGTGACAGTGCCAGCGCCAGTGCCAGCGCCAGTGTCAGCGTCAGCGTCAGCGTCAGCGCTCCTGACCTCCCCGTCGTCCCCGTGCTATTCACACGCGGTGATCCTCGAGCACTTTCCCGTCGCGCCTCTTGGTTGCAATTGCGTCATCGTGGGTGACGAAGAGCGCGGGACGGCGATCGTCGTCGACCCGGGGGGGGAGGCGCAGCGGATTCTGAGTCGGCTCGAGGAGCTTGGGCTGACTTGTGAGGCGATCGTGCACACGCACACGCACTTCGATCACATCGGCGCAACCCAGGCGGTGCAAGAGGCCACCGGCGCACCGACGATGATTCACGAAAAGGACCTGTTTCTCTACGAAGGCGTGCAGATGCAGATCGACAGCTTTGGCGTTCCGCTCCGGGCGCCCGAGATGGCCGAGATCGACCGCTTCCTCGCAGACGGCGACACGGTGCAAACCGGCGGGCTGGAAGCCGACGTGGTGCACACGCCCGGACATTCGCCCGGAAGCATCTGCCTCACCGTCGCAGGCGACCGTCCCGTCCTCCTGGCAGGCGACACCCTGTTTGCGCGAAGCGTCGGCCGAAGCGACCTCTGGGGCGGCAATGCATCTCAGCTCATCGCTTCGATTCAAAAGAAGCTCTTCGCGCTCCCCGACGAAACCCTCGTCATCTGCGGACACGGCCCGAACACCACCATCGGCGAAGAGCGCCGCCTCAACCCCTTCGTAGGCGGCCCCTAGTCCGGACGGTCGCTGACCTTGGCGCTGGCACTGACGCTGGCGCTGCCACTGACGCTGGCACTGACACTGGCGCTGGCACTGCCGCTGCCGCTGGCACTGTCGCTGTCACTGCCACTGGCGCTGCCACTGGCACTGCCACTGGCACTGACACTGCCACTGTCACTGACACTGCCACTGACACTGCCCCCTGTCACCGCCCCCTCACTCCCCGTCCCAGAGGCGGAGCGCGCCGCGCATCGCCTCCGCTAGGGTGAACACGCGCGCGTTTGCCGGCAGGTCTCGCTGGAGGTTCTGCACGTTCCCGCCTCCGAGATGGAGCACGTCGTAGTTGAAGATCGGCTCGAGCTGCTCGAACGCGCTGAAGACGCGGGCGGTCCACTCGACGGGCCCAACGCGTTTGAGCTCGGTGTCGCGGACGAGGTCTTCGTAGGTCTTCCCGTCTCGAAGCGGGTGGTGCCCGAGCTCCAGGTTCGGAACGAGCGCACCCTCGACGAGGAGCGCCGTGCCCATCCCGGTCCCGAGCGTGATTACGAGCTCGACGCCTTCGCCGTGCGCAACGCCGAGCCCCTGGAGGTCGGCGTCGTTTGCGGCACGCACGGGGTGCTGCAGAAGCTGAGAGAGGCGGCCTTCGATCGGCGTGCCCCGCCAGAGCTCGTTGCCGAGGTTGGGAGCGTTCATCGCAACCCCGCCCTTCACGACGCCGGGAAACCCGACCGAGACGCGCTGATGCGGCGGCAGCGTGTCCGCCATGTCGCGGACCAGTGCAAAGACGGCGTCAGGCGTCGCGGGGTTGGGCGTGGTCTCGGCGATCGTCTCGGTGATGGGCGCGCCCTGCCCGTTGAGCACGGAGAGCTTGACGCTGCCGCCGCCGATGTCGACTGCGAGCGTGCTCATGGCTGCGGCCGTTTGTGCGACCGATAGAATTCGATCAGCTGAGTGGTGGACGAGTCGTGTGAGCCCTCTTCGTCACCGAGCTCCGGGAGAATCACCTTGGCGAGCTGCTTGCCGAGCTCGACCCCCCACTGGTCGAAGCTGTAGATGTTCCAGATCACGCCCTGCACGAAAATCTTGTGCTCGTAGAGCGCGATCAGCCGGCCGAGCGCGCGCGGCGTCAACCGCTCGACCATGAACGTGTTGCTCGGCCGGTTGCCTGGGAACGTCTTGTGCGGGACGAGCTCTTCGACGCGCTCCGGGGATGCTCCCGAGGCCTCGAGCTCGCGGCGCGCCTCGTCCGCGGTTTTGCCTCGCATCAGCGCTTCGGACTGCGCGATGCAGTTCGCGACGAGGATGTCCTGGTGCTCGCCGAGCGGGTTTTGGCTCTGCGCCGCCACGATGAAGTCGCACGGGATGAGATGAGTGCCCTGATGAAGCAGCTGGTAGAACGCGTGCTGTCCGTTCGTCCCGGGCTCGCCCCAGACGATGGGGCCGGTCGTGTAGCCCGACACGACGTCGCCGTCGCGCGTCGCTCGTTTGCCGTTGCTCTCCATGTCCGCCTGCTGGAGGTACGCGGGGAAACGGTGGAGGTACTGGTCGTACGGCAGCACCGCATGTGCCGTCGCGTCGAAGAAGCCCTGGTACCACACGCCGAGGAGCGCCATCACCACGGGAACGTTTTCGCGGAACGGCGCGGTACGAAAATGCTCATCGACGTCGTAGGCGCCGGTCAGCAGCTCTTCGAAGCGGTCCATGCCGATCGCGATCGCGATCGAGAGCCCGATTGCGGACCAGAGCGAATAGCGGCCGCCGACCCAGTCCCAGAACTCGAACATATTGTTCGTATCGATGCCGAACTCCGCAACGGCGGACCCGTTGGTGGAGAGCGCGACGAAGTGCTTGGCAACTGCAGCCTCGGACCCGAGCCGCTCGACCAGCCACGCGCGCGCGGACCGCGCGTTGGTCAGCGTTTCCTGGGTCGTGAAAGTCTTCGAAGCCACGATGAAGAGCGTGGTCTCCGGGTCCACCCGGCGAAGCACTTCACTCAAATGCGTCGCGTCGACGTTGGAGACGAAGTGCACCCGAAGACCCTGCTTCCAGTAAGGACGCAACGCCTCGGTGACCATGACAGGCCCGAGGTCCGAGCCGCCGATGCCGATGTTGACCACGTCGGTGATCGCGCGCCCGGTGTGGCCGACCCAGGCCCCGTCTCGGACCGCCGTCGAGAACTCGCGCATTTGCCCGAGCACCCGCCGCACCTCGGGCATCACGTCGGTGCCCTCCACCGTGATGGTGCGGTCGCCGCGGTGCCGAAGCGCGGTGTGCAGAACCGCGCGCCCTTCGGTTCCGTTGATCGGCTCGCCGGCGAACATGCGGCGGGTCCACTCTCGGACGCCGCACGCGTCGCAGAGGTTCGTCAGTAGATCGAGGGTCTGCTCGGTGATTCGGTTCTTCGAGAAATCGAAGAGGAGGTCGCCGAGCGCGAGAGAGAACCTGGACGCGCGCTCCGGGTCCGCGTCGAACAGGTCACGCATCGCAAGGTCGCCGACCTCGTCGAAGTGCGCCCGGAGCGCCTTCCACTCGTCGGTCTTGGTGGGGTTGCCCATCGGCCAAGAGTAACCCCGCGGCCGATGCCGCGCATCGACCCTGCGACGCGCCCTGCGATCAGGCGATCACGCGATCAGCGGGGCGATAACGAGCGCCACGACACTCATGAGCTTCACGAGGATGTTCAGTGAGGGGCCGGCCGTGTCCTTGAAGGGGTCGCCGACGGTGTCGCCCACGACCGAGGCGTTGTGGGCCTCGCTTCCCTTCGGGTGCACCGAACCGTCCTTCATCTTGTAGCCGCCGCCCTCGAAGGACTTCTTCGCGTTGTCCCAGGCGCCGCCCGCGTTGGACATGAAAAGGGCCATCAGCACGCCTGAAACGGTCACGCCGGCGAGCAAGCCTCCAAGCGGCTCCGCGCCCATCGTGAAGCCAACGACGACCGGCGTGAGGATCGCCAGGGCGCCCGGCGCCATCATGCGCTTGAGCGACGCCTCGGTGGAGATCTTGACGCAGCGCGCGGTGTCCGGCTTGGCGGTGCCCTCGAGCAGCCCCGGGATCTCTCGGAACTGCCGACGGACTTCCTCGATCATCTCCATCGCCGCCACGCCGACGGCCTGCATGGCCATCGACGAGAACAGGAAGGGCAGCATGCCGCCGAGGAACAGACCCGCCATGACGAGAGGCTTCGAGATGTCGATGCCCGTGATGCCGGCGGTCTGCGCGAACGCGGCAAACAGAGCGAGCGCGGTCATGGCGGCCGAGCCGATCGCGAAACCTTTGCCGATGGCGGCGGTGGTGTTGCCGACCGCGTCGAGCTTGTCGGTGCGCTCGCGGACCTGCGGGTCCTGGCGGCTCATCTCGGCGATGCCGCCGGCGTTGTCGGCGATCGGGCCGTAGGCGTCGACCGCGAGCTGGATGCCAGTGGTGGAAAGCATCCCGAGCGCGGCGATGGCGACGCCGTAGAGGCCGGCCACCTCCGCGGCGATGACCACGCCCGCGGCGATGACGATGATCGGGAGCGCCGTGGACTGCATCCCGATGCCGAGGCCCGCGATGATGTTGGTCGCGGTGCCGGTCTTGCTCTGCTCGGCGATGCTGTCGACCGGGGGCTTGTTCATCGACGTGTAGTACGAGGTGATGAGACCCACGGCGACGCCGGCGCCGAGGCCGGCCACGGTGGCCCAGCCCACGTTCATGAACGTCACGAGCTTGCCCTGCGGGTTGGTCGCGCCGCCCTCGGGCCACATCAGGTATGCGATGCCAAAGGTGGCAAGGACCATCACGCCCGCCGCGCCGAACGCGCCGGTGTCGAGCGCGTGCTGCGGGTTGCCGCCCTCTTTGGTGCGCACGAAGAACGTGCCAACCATCGAGCACACGATGCCGGCGCCCGCGATGACGAGAGGCATGATCACGGGGCCGATCGAGTCGCCGCCCATGACCTTGTCGAAGCCGAGCGCGAGAACCATCGCACCGATGATCGCGCCGACGAACGATTCGAACAGATCGGCGCCCATGCCGGCGACGTCGCCGACGTTGTCACCGACGTTGTCGGCGATCACGGCCGGGTTGCGCGGGTCGTCCTCGGGAAGGCCAGATTCGACCTTGCCAACGAGGTCGGCGCCGACGTCCGCGGCCTTGGTGTAAATGCCGCCGCCCACACGCGCGAAGAGCGCGATCGACGACGCGCCCATCGAAAACCCGGTGATGACGTTGACCGTCCGGGTGAGCTCCCAACCGAGCACGTTATTGAAGAGCAGGTACAGCGACCCGAGGCCGAGCGTCGCAAGGCCGACGACCGTCATGCCCATGACGGTGCCGCCGGAAAACGCGACGTTGAGCGCTGGCGCGAGCCCGATTCGGGCGGCGGCGGTGGTGCGGACGTTCGCGTTGGTCGCGACTTTCATCCCGATCCACCCGGCGGCCGCCGACGAGACGGCGCCGGCGACGAATGCCCCCGCGATTTGCCAGCCTCGCATGGGATCGCCGAAGTACGCAAACGCGAGGACCGCGCCGACGGCCAGCACGAACAGCGTGAGCACCCGGTATTCGGCTCGAAGAAACGCGAGCGCCCCCTCTTGGATGCGGCCCGCGATCTCGACCATGTTGGCCTCGCCAGGATCCTGTTGAGCCACCCAGTTCGCCTTCATCCAGGCGAAGAGCAGAGCGAGCACGCCCGCTGCGGGGGCTGCGTAAATCAGATTTTGCATTGTCCCTGAACCTCGATTCGGGCCCGGCCGCGGTTGAGGGCTGGCGGGCGGCGCCCTTTCTACAAGAAATGAAAAACAGGTCAAACGCAGAAGCTGACCCGACCTTCAGGTCCGCTTTTTGCAGGGAAATCAGGACGCTCGAGCGTCCGCGATCGCCTTGCGCGCCGCATCGAAGTCCGAAGGCCCCTGCACGCTGACGCGGCCAGCGCGTTTATCGATGCGAACCAGGAGCCCGCTGAGGACCCGGCCGGGCCCGACCTCGACGAACAAAGAGACGCCGTCAGCGATCATGCGCCGCACGCTTTCCTCCCACAGGACCGGCCGGCTTACTTGCCGCACCAAGGCGCTGCGCGCGGCTTCGGCGGTGGTGACGGGCGTCGCGTCGACGTTCACGTAAACCGGCGCCGATGGATCCCGAAACAGGACCCGCGCGATGTCTTCGCCGAGACGCTGCTCCGCCGGCTCCATCAGCGTCGAGTGAAACGGCGCGCTCACCGGCAGGCTGCTCGCACGCGCGCCGGCGGCTTTCAGCTTGGAGCCCGCTTCACTCACAGCCTCGGTCTCGCCCGCGATGACGATCTGCTGCGGCGAGTTGTAGTTCACCGGTTCGACGAGCCCGGGTACCTCGGCGCAGATTCGCTCGACCAGGGTGCGGTCCGCTTTGAGCACGGCCGCCATCGCGCCCTCTCCGTACGGGACGGCTTCCTGCATGTACTGGCCCCGCTGGCGAACGAGCGCGATCGCGTCGGCGAGCTCGAGCGTGCCCGCTGCGACGTGCGCGGAATACTCGCCGAGGCTGTGACCGGCGACGACGTCGAAGGGCGCGTCGAGAGATCGAAGGATCGCGATCGAGGTCGCGAGCACCGCGGGCTGCGTATTGGCGGTCAGCTTGAGCTCGTCTTCAGGCCCCTCGAAGCAAAGCTCGGACAGCGGTTCCCCGAGCGCCTCGTCTGCGGTGGCGAAGACCTCGCGCGCTGCGGGCGACGCATCGAACGCATCCCGCCCCATGCCCACCTTCTGGCTTCCCTGCCCGGGAAAGACGAACGCAACCTTGCCCATCGCAACTGCACATAGCACGATCTGAAAAGGGGACGGCTTGAACGAAACGTCGAACGCAGAGGATCGAGAACACCTGAGCGCGCTGTCGATCGGTCACTTCCTGCTCGCGGGGGTTGCACTGCTCGGAGGCATCCCGACTCTCATCCTCGGAGTCACCGCTTCCAAAGTCGTCGACGAGCTCGGCACCGACATCGCAGCCGGCATGGGGCAGGTGACCGACCAGACCGGGTCGAACCCCTTCGGGGCGAGCCCGGACGCGATGCTCCAAGACTTCGGCACGATGGTGACGACGTTCATCGTCCTCGGCCTGTTGCTGGCCGTCATCAGCACGGTTCACCTCGCGGTGGTCGGGATGAAGCTTCGCCAAAGGCGCTGGTGGACGTTCTGCTACCTGACCGGCTGGGGCGAGTGCATCATGTTTCCGTTCGGAACCATCCTCGGCATCTTCACCATCGTCGTCCTCTCCCGGCCGTCGGTGAAGCGGCTGTTCGGTGTGGGCGGGCCGCCGCTCGATTGACAAGGGCACGCGCGGGCCTTAGCCCCTATCGATGGTGGAAGCGGAGACTTTGGAGCAGCGGATTCGCGAGGGTGTAGGCGAGGTGACTCACCTGGCGATCCGCGATTTGACGGGCACGAAAGACCACTGGGAGGCCGTCGTGGTGGCGGGGGCTTTCGCCGGCAAATCCCCGATCGAGCAGCACCAGATGGTCTACGCCGCTCTCGGAGAGCTGATGGCAGGCCCCGTCCATGCACTTGCGCTCAAGACCTACTCGCCCGACAATTGGCCCGCAGACGAGGGATGACGATGGAAGACACGATTCGAGAGCGTATCCAAGGCATCATCGACGGCAACGACGTCGTTCTCTTCATGAAGGGGACGAAGCACTTCCCGCAGTGCGGGTTCTCCGCCACGCTGGTCGAGGTGCTCCGCCGCTCCGGGTCCGAGTTTCAAGACGTCAACGTGCTCGAGGACCCGTCGATTCGCCACGGGATCAAAGAGTTCACCAACTGGCCCACGATCCCGCAGCTCTACGTCCGCGGGAAGTTCGTCGGCGGCTGCGACATCGTTCGGGAGATGTACGAGAAGGGTGAGCTCGACGCCGTGCTGTCTGCGAAGGAGAGCTGACCAAGACGGCGGTCGCCCCATGGCGGAGCTGCTCGGCGGAAAATACGAAGTGCTCGAGCTCGCGGGCGAAGGCGGCATGGCCAAGGTGTATCGCGGCCAGACCCACGGTGCCGCGGGGTTCACGCGGCCCGTCGCGATCAAGCGGGTGCTGGCGCCGCTGAGCCAAAACCCCGAGTTTTTGAAGATGTTCGTCGAGGAGGCTCGGGTGGTGTCCGAGCTGGATCACCCGAACATCGCGCAGATTCACGACTTCGATCGTGACCGCACGGGGGAATACTACCTCGTCCTCGAGTGGGTCGACGGCCTGACGCTCGGCGAATGGCGCGACGCGTATCGGAGTCGAGGCGAGCACGCGCCGTGGGACCTGACGGCCGCCGTCGCGATCGAGGTGCTCAATGCTCTACATGCTGCCCACATCCGCACGGACGCGGACGGGAACGCAGCGCCCGTCTTTCACCGGGACGTCACGCCACAAAACGTGATGATCAGCAGCTGCGGCGTCGCGAAGCTCACCGACTTCGGTCTCGCGAAAGCCATGGACCGAAGCTCGATCACGCAACCCGGCTTCGTCAAAGGCAAGCTTTCGTATCTCGCGCCCGAGCTCACCTATGAAGCGGACCCGAGCGCACAAACCGACGTGTACAGCGTCGGCGTGGTTTTGTGGGAGGTGCTCGCGGGCGAAAAGCTCTTCAAGGACAAGGAGCCCCGCGAGCTGATCGACAGCATTCGCGACATGAGCATCCCGGACCTCACCGCATGGCGCGACGACCTTCCGGACCGCCTGCTGGCGATCATCGACAAGGCGCTTCGCCGCGACCCCGCGGACCGCTACGGCTCGAGCCGCGAAATGGCACGCGACCTGGCAGCCCTCCTGAGCGAGCTCGCAGAAGCCACCGACGCCGACGTCATCGCGAAGAGCGTCCAGGGGACACTCTCCCCGCCGTAACCGCCCCGAAATCACAGCGCTTCTGCGGCAAAGATCGCAGCGCGGTCGCTGCGATCTTTGCCGCAGAAGCGGCGTGATTTTCGGCGGTTACGGCGGGGAGAGTGTCCCCTACAGCAAGTTGAAGCCTAGGCCGGCGGCTACCGAGAGGGCGACGAAGGGCGGGGTCATGCCGATGACGGCGGCGATCATGTAGTCGCGGAAGCTGACGCCGGACATCGCGAGGGTGTAGTTGACCGGGGGGATCGCCCAGAGGAACAGGCGGATGACGATCATCGAGCGTATCGGCTGCTGCTCGAGCCGGTCGAGGGGGCGCTGGAGGAACGGCCTCTTGATCGCTTCGCTCTTCAAGGGCTGGCCGCCGATCGTGCGCACGATGACGAAGGAGACCGCGACCGAAATCGTCGCAGCGATCACGGACGCCACCGACCCCCACACCGGCCCATAGGCGAGCCCGGACACCATGACGAATACGAAGCCAGGAATGTACAGAAGCTGGCCGATGCAAAACGTGACGACGAACACGACGAAGCCACCGATGCCCGCTTCGCGCATCGACGCGCGAATCCCCTCCACGGTGAGCTGGTCGGTGAAGCCCGTCATTCGACCGATGGCGTAAATCCCGACCAGAAAAAGCGCCAGCAGCGCCAGACGAACCCCCGTGCTCACGCGCCGGAGTAAGCCACAGTAGCGCCCCCGGGCACAACCGCCGGTCTTGCGCTCACGGCCCGATCAGCATGTCGAGCGGGTTTCGGGTGACCCGGTTCGAGCCGTCGAGCGAGTTGATGTCGATGCGGCTGAGGTCGATTCGCGGCGAGAACACGGTGGCGTGGAACGAATCGACCGCTCGCTGCACGTAGCTCCGTCCAGTTTCGTCCTCGACCATCTCAGTTTCGCTGCAGCCCCAAGAAGCGCCGGTCCGCCCAAACAAACAGATCTGCCCACCGTCGACCTGAACGCGAAGCCCGTTCGATGCGCGGCGAAATCGCGGCGACCGCATCACCGCTTTTGCGAGCCGACGGTCGAGCGCCGCGTCACTCGACGTGACCTCGACGGGCAGCGACCAGCCGAGCCGCCGAAACAGACCCGGGTCGGTCCCGAGCACCTGCTCGTAGAGGTCGGCTGTCTTCCCCGGGTCGCGGAGCGACTTCGCCAGCACCGCGCGAACGCGTTCACGAAGCAGCGCGTCGCCCGGCTGAAGCCCTTCGAGCGCGCGCGCCGCGTGTTCGGTCGCCTCCTCGTAGTCGCGCTGAGCCAGGGCGGCCTCCGCGAGCACCGCATCATAGTAGGCATCGGCTCCCTCGCGCCCGTCCTCCCGCGCGACCTGGTCGACCGCGGCCCGCACCACACCGGGGCCGAGCGTGTCGACCAGCTCGCCGAGAAGCCAGGGCGGCATCACGGCGCTTCGCGCGGTGCCGATCGCAAAGGTCCCGACGAGCCGCGTTTCGTCGTCGAGGAAGCGTGCGGCTTGGCGTGCGCTCAGCCACGCCTGAAAACGCAGCCACAGCGCGCGCACACCCGCCCACCAACGCGCGTAGAACGGCTCGCCGACAGCGCGCTCTACCGTCATTTCGGCGAGCATGAGCCGCGACTGACGATCGAGCAGCGCGACGATGCTTCGGTCCTGGCGCGCGTCACGGCTGTTGTGCGCGCGGCGATCGGGCAACACCGAGGCCTTGTCCGTGATACGCAGCGCCTCGTCGGGCTCGCCCATCAACAGCAAAAACGATGCGAGCGCCCGGCGCGCCTCGTTGCGATCCGAATCGCGGACGTGTGCGGGACGCGCGGCACGGTGCTTCGGCACCTCTCGAAGCGCCGACAGCGCCTCGGCAAACCGCCCTGCTCGCATGTAGAGGTCGGCAAGCTCGATCCACGGATTGCCGTACCAGGAAAGGCCCGTCTTCGAGGCCTCCATCAAGAGCCGCTCGGCCTCGTCGAAACGAAACACCGACCTCGCCGCCTCGGCGTAGTTGCCGAGGTCGACGGCCGTCGCACTACCGAAGCTCGCCCGGCCGAACGCAACCGCTTCGGCGCAGGCCTGGTAGCTCTCGAGGTCGTCGCCGGCTTCGAACTCGATTGCGCAGAGCGCGTTCTTGGCCCGCTCCACCTGATAGGGGTCGCCGGTTTTCAGCCCGTCCTCGGCAGCCGCGCGCGCTTGTTCGAACTCGCGCTTCTTCATCAACGGCCACGCGAGCTCCGCCTTGAGCAGCGGCGTGTAGAGCTCGTTGTACCGATACATGAAGGCGAGCTGCTCGTCGTAGTGCTCGAGGTCACCGTGCGCCCGGGTGAGCGCGAGCAGGATGCGAGCGTGCCACCGCCAAGGCTGGCTCGGGGTGGGCTTCACACCTTCTTTCGCCTCGAAGAGCTCGAGTGCGCGCGTTTCATGGAAGAGCGCCTTTGGGAAGTTCGCTTCACCATAGTGTTGCGCCGAGCCGAGCACGAGGTGGGCCACGAAGGAGTCCGGGTGCTCGGCGAGATACTTCTCCGCGTCCTCGCGCGCGCGCACGTACCGCTGGCGCTCGACCAGCTCCCAAAGCGCAAGCTCCTCGGCACGCGCTTCTTCCCCTTCCAAAAGAAGAGGCGTCGCCATCTCCTCGGCTGCGGCAGGCGACGCGCACGCCGTCGCCGCTGTGATTGCGAGTGCGAGGTGGACGGCCCTCTTCATGCTCAGCTGCGACGCAGGCTCGCTCGGGCGAGCTTTTCGATTTCGACGGCGGTGGACTCTGCGATGAGCGCATCGACGTCTTCGACGCCCGGCGCGCACTCGAGGCGATGCTTGAACACGAAGGGCGCGAGCACCTCGATGTCTTCGGGCGACACGAAGTCACGCCCATGAATCACGGCTCTTGCCTGCAGCGCAGGCAGCATCAGCACGAGGGCGCGCGTGGAGGCGCCCTGAAGCACGCGGGAATCGCTGCGAAGAAGCCGAGCGAGGTCGACGAGGGCTTCTTTGACGACCGGGGCGACGTGCACCCCGCCGCGCGTGTGTCGACGCGCCGCTAAAATTTCGTCGCGCGTGACGCCTGGGTAATCGCGAGCAACTTCGAGGCTCGCGCGCGGATACTGATCGAGGACCTCGAGCTCCGATGCCCGGTCGATGTGCCTCATCTCGATTTTGAAGAGAAACCGATCGAGCTGCGGCGTGGGCAGCGGGTACGTGCCGGCGAGGTCGAGCGGGTTTTGGGTGGCGATGACGAAAAACAGGTCGTCGAGCGCATAGGATCGGTTGTCGACGGTCACCTGCTTCTCGGCCATGGCTTCGAGCATCGCGGCCTGGACCTTCGGCGACGTGCGATTGATCTCGTCCGCCAGCACGATGTGCGCAAAGACCGGCCCGCGCCTGAAGGCAAAGCGGTTGGTTTCGACGTCGAAGATGTTGGTGCCGGTGATGTCGCTCGGCAGCAGGTCGGGGGTGAACTGGATGCGCCGAAACGACGCGACCCCGCCCGTGCCATCGCCTTCGTCGAGCGCGTTGCCGAGCGCGCGGGCCAGCGTGGTTTTGCCGGAACCGGGGTAGTCCTCGAGGAGGACGTGCCCGTCGGCGAGAAGCGCGACCAGCATGAGCTCGACGACGTCGTCTCGGCCACGAATCGCCGCCCGCAGGCGAGCGCCGAGCCGCGCCGCGACTTCGCGTGCGCCCGAGAGGCTGTCTTCGATGGGTTGGTGAATGGCTTGCTGCATGTGCGCTATCGGCTCCGTCTAAACAAGGATGGCATCATTTCGACCTCAACCAAGACCACGGTGTGATCAGGCCTGCGAATCGTTTCCAGCCCGGGAATCGCTCGCGCAGATCGCGCCGGACTCGTTCGGCCTCTTCGCGGACCTCCACGGGGTCCGGCGCCTCGCCGCCAAAAGCCGCCGACACGTGGGCACGGGTGAGCGCCTCGAAGGATGGCAGCAGGTCGCGAATCCGGCTCGCAAAGGACTCGCGCGACTCACCCGTCTCCCGAAGGAGCTCGACCTCGCCGATGCGGTCGAGCTCCGCGCGATACGCGACGCGAGGCAGCGCAGCGCTCGACGCCCAACGCGGCGACAGCCGGCGCCAGACCTTGATCGAATAGAGAACGAGAACGAGCGAGACGAACAAGAGCGCAAGCCACGTGCCTGCCGTTGCGGTCACGCGCCGCGCGAGCTCCTTCAGCTTCGGAATGTCGGTGGCCGAAAGCGGCAGGGGCGAGGCGCCGCGGGCGAGCTCTCCAAGAAGGCGCTGGAGGTCTGCATCCATCGGCTGCTACGGGGGGTCGAGCGCGCGCTCGGGGTACACGTCCAAGACCACCCAGCCGTAGCCGTCGACGTAGACCTCGGGCCACGCATGCGATGCGGCTCCTGAAAGCAAGAGCGACGACCCGCCCTGACGCGCGGATTCGCTGACCGCGTAGCCGGTTGCAACGCGCGCGGGCACGCCGAGGGCACGCATCAGGTACGCGGCCGCGTGCGAGAAGTGCACGCAGTAGCCGGTGAGGTCCCCGAACAAAAAGCTCGCGGTCGGGTCGCCAGCCCCGGTGTGCTCGTTGGCGAGGCTGTAGATCCCCTCTTCGCCGAGCCACGCGGTCACCGAAAAGGCTTTTGCGATCGGGTTTTGCCGTAGGTCCTCAGGCAGGCTTTCGACGATTTCCTCCGCGAGGCTCACATACCTCGGATCGGGCGGCGCTTCGGTATAGTGCGCCCACTCCTCTCGCGACCAGTCCGGCGCGCCGAGGGGCGAGTCGAGCATCGTCGAGTAGTCGGCGGTGAGCACACCCGACGTCGCGCGATAGACGCGCCGAAAGCGGTTGGGTGACGGGTTTTGAAGTGGCTCCACCTCGACGGGCGCCTCGAGGGCGAACGGCTGTGTGTGGTCCGCCATCAGCGCGATGGTGGTCTCGAGCGGGCCGCGATTTTCGTTGATTGGAGGCGCGCTCTTCAACTCCATGCGCCTCGTCGGGAAGTACGGAATCAGGTCGTCGTCGATGTCGCGGCGCCCCGACACGACGAGCTTGCGGCCGTTGTACTGACTGAAGGCGCCCTGGCGAAAGTAGTAGACTCCGCTCGGAGGCGAGTAGTCGTCGTGAAACAAGACGACGGCCACGGGGACGCGAGCGCCGCCGGTGTCGTAGCGGTTTCGGAACTGAAGCTCCGTGTTGGGCATTCCGCCCGTCTCCCGCTGCTGGTCCTTTCCGGCATCGCCCTCGGACTCTTCGGGACGGAGCCCGAGGCCTCCGCCGCCTTCCGGTGGGGAGGGCATGCCGACCATCGGGGTGGCCAACACGATCATCGCGAGGAGCGCGCCGATGACCCCGAGGTTGAGCACCGCGCGCCCGAACCGATTCTCTCGAAGCAGCAAGACCAAGCCGAGCACCGTGGCGGTGCCGCCAACGAAGAGAAAGAGCCAAGTCGGGTCCCAGCCGAGCGCGATGACCGAGTCGGCGAGGTAGAACGGGCGATTGATCGCGCCGTGGCGGTGCGGCAGGAAGAGCTGCGCGAACGCCACCGCAACCAGCAGTAGCTCGAAGACGGCGAAGATCGCTCGACGCAGCGAGCAGGCCCGCATCGTCGCGCTGACGACCGTCGCGACCGAAACCGCTGTCCACGTCCCGGCGAGGCGTAGCGCAGTCGCGGGCCCGAGCAGCGCGGCGAGCCCGGACACCTGCGTCAGCAGCGAGCCGACCGAGGCGCAGACAGCCGCCAAGAGCACGCCGCCAACCAAGATCGCGGAAGTGCGAAACCGGCTTCGCCCGAGCCGCGACCCCAACAAAGCACCGGCGAAACCTCCAACGAACGCCGCCCCGACGGACTGGAGCGGCGCCATGGTCGCGACCAACACGGCCCAGGCGAGCCCGTGAATCAGCGCGCGGCCCACCTCGGCGAGCGCGCTGGCGACGCGCGCCCCGCGAGAGACGACGTGTGCGGTCATGCGGCCCTCCGGGCCGGCGCGACTCTCACGGCGTCGCCGAGCACGCGACCGCTCACGCGGTCGATGATCACCACCTCGCAGCGAAGCTCTCCGAGGGCCCGACCCACCCGTTCGAGCTCGGTGCGCTCGGCGCCAGGCGCACTGACGGGCAGAAACAGCCACCGGCGCCAGCGCGGCTCCGCAACCCGTTCGTGCACGGTGTCGACCGCGACCACCACGCGAACGCGCCCGTATCGCCGTATCGCGAGAGTGCGGAGGGCGTTCAGCCAGTCACCCATGGTCGGGGGTGCAAACACGACGAGCGCCGCGGGGCCCTTGGCGTCCACCTCCGCCAAGAAGCGCCCGAGGCCGCTCCCGCTTCGGCCCTCGAACGCCGATGATCGCATGACCTTTTGAATCGCCTCGCTGCGGTCGCCGGTGGCCTCAGAGGCGCCGTCTGCGCCGAACTGCCAGTCGGCCCCGAGCGCCTCCTCCTCGATCGCCGCGCGCGCGGCCGCTGCTGCCGCCTCGTCTTCCGGGCCGGCAACGAGATACGCGACGGTGCGCCGGGCACGGCTGAGTGCACGCTCGGGAACGCGCACCATCAGCTTTCGCGTGCGTCCGAAGACCTTCCAATGGATGAAGCGAGCGGAATCGCCGGGGACGTAGCGGCGAAGCTCGACCCGATCGCCGTCGTCGAGGCCCATTGGGTGGGGGTGCTCCTCTCCACCGGTGAGTGAAGTGAGCACCGGCAGCCTCCGGAGCCCCCCGAGATGGGGGAGCACCTCGATCGGCCCTGGCTGCTCGCGGACGAATGCAATCCGCGACAACCCGAACGCGTCCTGAATGACGATGCGGCGCGAAACCGACTCGAAGACGCCGCGCTTTCGAAGAGACGCGCGCTCGCGCCGCCGGCCGCCCGACGCAGGCGCATCGACGTCGGCGGGCGGGTGCGCCCACGACCAATCCACCTGCACGAGCGGAAGCCACCAGAGCGACGGCACCGAGAATCCAGTCGGATAGGCGAGCCCCGTCTCGAACCGGGTTGCCGCCCAGTGCGGCTCGCTGCGCCTCAATGCGATCGCTAGCGCCACCGCGGCCCCAGACACCGCCAGCACCGAGATCAGCAAGAGCCCTGCGCCCCCGTAGCCGACCACCAAGAGCACGAGGTCGAGCTTGGCGAAGCCGAAACTATAGAGCGCGATCCCCGCGACTGCGCCGAGGGCCATGCCGAGCGCGCTCAAAGGCCAAAGGTCGGCAACGCGACGCAAGGCGCGACGAATGCGCGCGCCGCGCTGGCCGGCCAAGACCGGCTCGGGGGCTTCGGAGCCGGAGCTCATGAATCGGATCGTGCCATGCAGGCTCTATTCAACAAACACCGGAAGAAGCGGTCCATTCCCACCCTTGGAATAGACACGGGAGAAGGGCGGTTGGGACGCTCGGAGGTGTCTTGACAGGCGTAGCGCCGAGGCTACCCTCCGCCAGCCCCAGCAGTAGCGGGCAGCGGAATCACGACGCGAGGGATTAGATGAGCGATGTGATGATCGATGCGCGCAGCTTGACGAAGCACTACGGCTCCGTCGTCGCGCTCAAGGACGCGAGCTTTCAAGTCAAGCGTGGCGAAGTCGTTGGTTTTCTCGGCCCGAACGGCGCCGGCAAGACCACCACGATGAAGATCCTGACCTGCTTCATCGCCCCGTCCGAAGGGACCGCCAGCGTCGCCGGCGCGGACATCTTCGAGGACTCGATCGCCGTCCGGGATGCCATCGGCTACCTGCCCGAAAGCACCCCGCTCTACACCGAGATGCTCGTATTCGAGTATCTGCAGTTCGTCGGCCGGATGCGCGGCCTCAGCGGAGCCGGGCTCGATGCACGCCTTCGGGTCGTGGTTGACGAGACGAGCCTCGGCGACGTCATCGGCAAGGCGATTGGGGAGCTTTCGAAGGGGTTTCGCCAGCGCGTGGGCCTGGCACAGGCGCTGATTCACGAGCCGCCCGTGCTGATTCTCGACGAGCCGATGAGCGGTCTCGACCCCAACCAGGCCGCCGAGATTCGGGAGCTGATTCGCGAAATCGGGAAGGAGCGCACAATCATCCTTTCCACCCACAACCTCGCCGAGGTTCAGGTCACCTGCGGCCGCGTGCTGATCATCTCTCGAGGTCGGCTCGTCGCCGACGACACCCCCGAAGAGCTGGCCGCTCGCGCAGGCAAGGCTCGGTTCGTCGCAACCGTCGCGCAAAACGGCAAGAGCGCCGCCGAGGTGCAGTCGGTCTTCGCCGCCATCGAGCACGCCGACACGGTGAGGCAACGTCCGGACGGCGGGCCCGGCGAGCTCGTGGTCGAGGTGACCCCGAAAGGCCAGCAAGACCTTCGAAAAGCCATCTTCCAAGCGGCGGTCGCGGCAAATCTCGTGCTCCTCGGCCTCGAGCAGCGGGGCGAAAACCTCGAAGACGTTTTTCGGCAGCTCACCACGGGCGACTCGGACTCATGAAGCACGTATTGACCATCGGCGGACGCCAGTTCCGAAGCTACTTCAACGGCCCCGTGGCCTACATCGTGATCTGCATCGTGCTGCTCGCGCTGGGCTTTTTCTTTTGGAAGACGTTCTTCCTGTTCGGACGCGCGAGCGCGCGCGAGATGTTCCGCTGGCTCGGCCTCATCCTCACGCTTGCGCTGCCTGCGCTGACGATGGGACTCCTCGCGGAAGAGAAGCGTACCGGCACCATCGAGCTGCTCATCACGATGCCGGTCACCGAAGCCCAAGTGATCCTCGGCAAGTTCCTGGGCGTGTTCGGGCTCTACGCGGTGATCCTCGTCCTCACGCTCTCGTATCCGATCAGCGTGTCGACGCTCGGCAACCTCGACTGGGGCCCAGTCTGGGGGGGCTATCTCGGTCTCGTTCTTCAGGGCTCGGCGATTCTGGCCATTGGGCTCATGGCCTCGAGCTGGACCGACAACCAGCTCATCGCGCTCTTCGTCGCGCTCACCCTGAGCCTCTTCTTCTGGGTGCTCGACAAGTTCTTGGCCCTCTTGCCAACGAGCGCCGCGTCTGCGCTCGAGTGGCTCTCGTTCGACTACCACTTCCAGAGCATGGCGAGAGGCGTCGTCGACCTCCGTGACGTCTTCTTTTTCGTCTCGGTCACGGTGTTTGCGCTCGCCGTCGCGTTTCGGGCGCTCGAAGCGAGGCGGTGGAGCTGACCATGTCGTCGAAGGCACAAAAACGCGCCGCGAGCGAGTCGCTCATCTTCCTGCTGTTCGTCGGCGGCATCTTGATTCTGCTGAACGTGCTGCTCGCGTATTTCCCGTCGCCGCGCCTCGACCTCACGCATAACAAGCTCTTTTCGCTCGCCGAAGGGTCGAAGCGTGTCGCGGCCAACCTCGACGACCGTCTCGAGATCACCGCGTACTTCACCGAAAACCTCCCGCCTCCGTTCAACGCGACCGAGCGCCAGGTGCGCGACCTCCTCGCCGAGTATCAGGCTGCGTCCAACGGCAACATCATCGTTCGGTTCGTGAACCCGGACGACGAGGAGAAGCAGCAGGCCGCGCAGGCCGATGGCGTTCAGCGCGTCGCACATCAGAAGATCGAAGAAGACCAGGTCGCCGTGGTGGAGGGCTACCGCGGGATGGTGCTGCGCTACCTCGACCAGAGCCGTTCGATGCCGGTGATCCAAGACACCGCGGGCCTCGAGTACACCGTCACGTCGGCGATCAAAGAGCTCGTGGGCGACAAGAAGCCCATCGGACTGGTGAGCGGTCACGGCAGCCCAAGCCTCGACCAGGGGCTCACGAGCCTGCGCGACGTGTTGAAGCTCTACGACATCCGACCGGTCGACGTGACCCAGGAAATCGACACCGAGCTCGCGACTTTGCTCGTCATCGGGCCGCGCGAGTCGTTCAGCGACGAAGAGCTTCGGCGCATGGACCAGTACGTGATGCGCGGCGGGTCTCTAGGCGTCTTTGGCGGAGCGATGGCGATCGAGCTCACGGGCGGCACCGGGCCGTCGGCGCGCCTGGCAAACACCCGGCTTGAAGGGCTGCTCGGCCCGTGGGGCGTTCGCCCGCAGCCCAAGCTCGTCGCCGACGCGCAGTGTAGCCGGGCGCCCATGCGCGGCCCGCTCGGGCTCCAGGTGTTGGTCCCCTACCCGCCGATCCCAGTGCTCCAGCTCGACCCGGAGCAGCTCGAGCACCCCGTGATGTTTCGGCTAGCGTCGCCGATGCTGCCCTTCGTTTCGCCGCTCGAGGTGGGCAGCCCGGCCGACGGCGTGACGCTCACCGTGCTCGGGCGCTCGTCGAGGGACTCGTGGTCGATGTCGGGGCCCGCGATCTCGCTCGAGCCTCGCAACCCGCGCGACTGGCAAATGACGAGCGACGCCGGTCCGTTCGACCTGATGGTGGCGATCGAGGGCGAGCTGCCGTCCGCATACGCGGCGCCGATCAACGAAGAGGCCGAGAGCGCGATCCAAACGCCGCCGTTCGCGGAAAGCGACGTTCGCGTTCTCGTCGCGGGCACCAGCACCTTCCTCGAGGACAGCTTCATGCCCCCTCGACAGCCGCAAGCGCCGGTGCAGATGAACGCTGCCCTGGCGCTTGCCCTCAACGCGATCGATTGGCTCGCCGCCGACTCGGACCTCATCGCCATTCGCGCCAAGACGATGGAGGAGCCGGCCCTCGACATTCCCGATTCAGTTCTCGCTGCCGAGAGCTCTGCTCTCGACGCCGCCGAGCAGGGAGACGAGACCGCGGTGAAGTCGGCGCTCGACGAGCGCAAGGCTGCGATCGAATCGTGGGACGCGAAAAAGCGAGCCTACCGCTGGCTCAATACGCTCGGCATCCCGCTTCTGGTGGCTCTCTTCGGGCTCGTTCGGTGGCGGCAGCGCTCCAGGAAGAAAGAGACGCTCTCACTCTGAGATTGGGGGAACGGTCGCGATGAATTGGCGAAAGAATCGGATTGGGGTGGGAGCCGTTTTGTTCGTCGGCCTGCTCGCGCTGACGCTGTGGTCGGTGAACCAGCGGGACGCGCAGCCGAAGAGCGAGGCGGACATTCCCTCGGTGGACATCGACCCCGAGGCGGTCACCATCCTCGAAATCACGCGGCCCGGAAGCGAGCGCGTGGTGTTGACGAAGACGGGCGACGTCTGGCGCGTTACGGAGCCGCTCGACGCGGATGCCAACCAAAACAACGTGAAGTCGGCGCTCACTCGGCTCGGAGACCTGCGCCTGACGCGCGTCGTCGCAACGAAGCCCGACAACTACGAACGGCTGCAGGTCGACGACGCCAACGCGGTGCGCGTGGTGGTCAAAGAAGGTGAGACCGCACGAGCCGAGCTCGCGGTCGGCAAGTACGGCGGAGGCGTCACGATGATCCGCGTTGGCGACAGGCCGGAAGTCTTCGGGGCCAGCGGCTCGCTTCGCTATGCTTTCGACCGCGAGCTCAAGGCGTGGCGCGACCGAAAGGTCGTCCAGCTCGACGCGAGCACCGTGCAGTCGATTCGGTACGACAGCCCGAATGGCCGCTTTTCATTCGCTCGCAGCGGCACGGCTTGGGTCGCCGAGGAGGGTGCAAAAGAGCTTGGCGATTTCGACCCGAAGCAGGTCGACGGGCGACTTTCCTCCGCGGCGCGGCTCACCGCATCCGGATTTGCCGAAGGCGACGTCTCGCCGGCGCGCGCAGGCCTCACCGAGCCCGCCGCGAGCGTGACCATGACCACGTCGGGACAAGACGCCGAGACGGTCGTGCTCGAGCTCGGCGCCACCACCGACGACGGGAGCGAGCACTACCTCTGGCGAAAGGGCAACCCGACGATCTACTTGGTGTCGAGCTATCTCGCCGAGCGCCTCCAGCCCGACGCCCCGGCGTTCGAAGCCAAAGCGCCGCCTCCGGCGCCGACGCCACCGCCGGGTGCGGTTGGCGCACAGCAGCAGCCGCAGCTGCCGCCCGAGGTCATGGAGCAGCTTCGAGAGCAGATTCGACAGCAGCAGGCCCAGCAGCCTTCGCCCTAGCCTTCGGAGCCAAGCCGAAGGCCCGCGACCGCGACCGCGGCCCACCCGACCATCAAGAGGACGCCTCCAAACGGCGTGATCGCGCCGAGCTTGGTCTGCCCCGTCAGAGTCATCAGATAGAGGCTGCCGCTGAACAGGGCGATGCCCGCGACGAACGACCAGCCGGCCACCGCCCCCGGGGTGCCCGCGCCGCGGTGAACGAGCCACGCGGCGATGGCCAAAGCCAGCGCGTGCGTCAGATGGTAGTGGGCGGCGGTGGTCCACCATTCGAGCCGCTTCGCACCATCGGGGAGCTCGCCGAGCCGCGACCGAAGCCCGTGCGCGCCAAACGCACCGAGAGCCACCGCGAGGAAGCCCAGAACCCCTGACAGAGCGATGAAGATTCGCGTCATGATCGACAAGGATGCGTCAGGTGGCGGGCCCGAACCAGCCGCGCAAGCTAGCACCCCGGACCCGAACGGGGTAGGCTTTGATCGACCCGGGGTGTGGGAGACTCGACTCTGAGATGAGCGCAGATTTCGGCGTAAACCAAGGACTGGTCGAAGAGCAGTTTCTCCGTTGGGTCGACAACCCTCTCGCCGTCGACGAGGCGTGGAGGGAGTACTTCGAGAGCTTGCCGCCCTCGGACTGGCCACAGATCACGAGCGCGGGAACGATCATCGCGCCCGTGACGGCGGTCGGCACGCTGAGCCCCGCGCCGGTCCCGTCGGACGGCAACGGCGCGGGCGCCGAAGCGTCGGCCGACAACGGCATGCGCAACTCGCTCTTTTTGCCGCACACGGCGGAAACCACGCTGGCTCCCCCGATGGCCGAGGAGCGCACGTCGTTTCCGCCTTCGGACGAGGTGCTGGCCGCCAACGAGCTGCAGGCACGGCTCTCCGCGCTGATCAACGCCTACCGCGTGCGAGGTCACCGCTTCGCTCACCTCGACCCGCTCGGCCTCCACGACATCCCCGCCCAAGACGAGCTCGTGCTGAAGCGCTACGGCCTCGACCGAGTGGACCCGGATACGATCTTCGCCACGGGGAATCTCGCCGGTCCGGCAACCGAGCCGCTGCGCTCGGTCCTCGCGCGTCTCAAGGACACCTACTCACGCACCATCGGCGTCGAGTTCACGTTCTTGCAAAACGCGGAGGCACGCGACTGGCTCCGCGAGCGCATGGAGAGCACGCGCAACCACATCGACTTGAGCCGAGAGCAGCAGCTCCGCATCCTG
>CAJIBU010000022.1_pt1 | contig 62936 bp, 50 predicted proteins | sample 9199451 | NCBI WGS metagenome assembly CAJIBU01 (sample SAMEA7708315, study PRJEB35096) | sediment metagenome | biome: marine neritic benthic zone biome [ENVO:01000025]; feature: sediment [ENVO:00002007]; material: shallow marine sediment [ENVO:03000034] sea grass bed [ENVO_01000059] ... | reverse complement strand
GGCACTACCCGCACTGCGAGGCTCCCGATCGTTTCGTCGAGGCGCTCACGGAGTTCATCGAATCCACCAGGCCTGCTCGGATCAAGGTGACGCCCAAGCCATAGGGCTACGGCTGAAGGATTCGTTTCCGTGACACCTTGATCCGAGCAGGCCTGGTGGATTCGATGAACTCCGTGAGCGCCTCGACGAAACGATCGGGAGCCTCGCAGTGCGGGTAGTGCCCCACCCCTTCGATGATTTCGAGCCAGCTTCCGGGGATTGCCGCGTGCGCTGCGTGAGCGTGCTCAACGGGGATGATGCGATCTTCCGCACCCCAAATGATGAGCGTCGGCATCCCGGCGGCCAGGTAGAGCTTGTCGGTCGCGCTCACCGATTGACCACGTGCGTCGATGACGGCGCGCAGCGTGCGCAGGAAGGCGCGACGCCCATCGACGTCCCCGAGCGAAGCGTAGCTCCGCCAGAGCTCGGGAATCACGGTCGCGTTCTCGAGCTTCTTTCGGAGCGTGACGCGGCCGATCGTTTCGACGATGCGTCGGACGGGCGGTGCGCAGGCCACGAGTAAGACCGCTTCCGAACCAGGAAGCGTTAGCATCCGTAGGAGAGGATTGACTTCGGAACCGAGCCCACCGGCATCGACGAGCACCAATCGTTCACAGCGCTCGGGGTACTGATACGCAAACTGCATCGCGATCCCGCCCCCGTAGGACTGCCCGACCACCGTGGCGCGTTTGTATCCCAAGGCCACGATCAAATCGCGTAGCGTGGAAGCCATGGCGCCAAGCGAGTAGTCGCCCTTCGCTTTGTCGGACTCACCGTGGCCCAACAGGTCCGGGGCCAACACGGTGAAGCGCTCGCTGAGCGCCGGCATCACCTGCTTCCAGGTCGTCGCGCTGCCGGCCATCCCGTGAATCAGCAGCACGAGCGGGCCCCTGCCAGCAAGTCGATACTTCAGGCGCCCGCCATGGATCGTGAGCTCGTGCTGCTCCATCGTATCAGGCTCCTGCCACAGTAACGCCGCGCAGCCTGTTGTGATCGCCGTCAGCTACGCTTCTTGCCTCGAAGGCCTCGACGGCTGCCCTTCGGCCTCGAGGGCCTTTGGGACGCGCCCGGCCGTCCGCCACCGCCGCCGAAATCTCGGCGAGGGCGCTGTGGCCGAGGACGATCCTCGGCGACGTCGAGTCGCAGGGCTCGGCCAGACACCTCTTGGCCGTTCATGGTCTCGACGGCCTGCGCAGCCTGCTCCGCAGTCGCGAAACGGACGAACGCAAAGCCGCGAGGGCGGCCCGAGGTGCGATCGGCCGGGATGTGGATGTCCTCGACCTCCCCGACCTCGGAGAATAAGTCGCGAAGGTCCTGTTCGGTTGTCGCAAAGTCGAGATTGCCTACGAATATCTTATTGGACACGATTCTGTTCCCTTTCCATCCGGCTGAGCCGCTTGTCGATCAGCCTTTCGATGCTGGCGAGGTGGGGCCGCTCATCTGGACCGCAGAACGACCAGGCCACCCCCGACGCGCCCGCTCGTGCGGTGCGTCCAATCCGGTGCACATACGTCTCTGGGACGTTTGGAAGGTCGTAGTTGATCACGTGGGTGACCCCTTCGACGTCGATGCCGCGCGCCGCAATGTCGGTCGCGACGAGCACTGAAAGACGGCCGCTTCGGAAGGCATCGAGCGCGCGAGTCCGCGCACCCTGAGACTTGTTTCCGTGAATCGCCCCAGCGGGGATGCCGGCTTTTTCGAGGTCGCGAACGATGCGGTTGGCGCCGTGCTTGGTGCGACTGAACACGAGCGTGTGCTTGACCTCAGGCTCGTTCAGCAGGTCGGCCAGAAGCCGTCTTTTGCGAGACTTATCGACGAAAAAGACGCGCTGTTCGATCAGCTCCACGGTGGAAGAGACCGGCGCGACCGCCACGGAGACGGGGTCTTCGAGAAGCGTCTCGGCGAGCCGTCGGATCTCCGGCGGCATCGTCGCAGAAAAGAACAGCGTCTGCCGGTCGGCCGGCAGCGCCTTGGTGATTCGGCGCACGTCGGGCAAAAAGCCCATGTCGAGCATGCGGTCCGCCTCGTCGAGAACGAACAGCTCCACATCGTCGAGGCGCACGGCCCCGCGGCCCATCAAATCGAGGAGCCTGCCGGGGGTCGCCACCAAAATGTCGACGCCCTTTCGGAGCTCGGCGATCTGGGCCTTGTCGCTGACCCCGCCAAAGATGACGGTGTGCCAGAGATTGAGGTCGTGGCCGTACGTGTTGAAGCTCCCCTCGATTTGCGCTGCGAGCTCGCGCGTGGGCGTCACGATCAGCGCGCGAAGCGTCGGCTTCTTGCCAACCCGCGCATCGACCTGCTGCAGCACCGGCAGGGCAAACGCGGCGGTCTTGCCGGTCCCTGTCTGCGCGCAGCCGAGAATGTCACGCCCCGCGAGCGCGGGCGGGATGGCCAGCTGCTGGATGGGCGTCGGTTCCGTGTAGCCTGCTCGGCTCACGGCGTCTTGTAGCTCGGGAACGAGCCCGAGTTTGTCGAACATCACCAGCGACCGAACGACCCGCGATTGTCCGACCGGCGGTCATTGGCCCGGTCGACGCGAATGGTGCGCCCGTCGAGCGTGGTGCCGTCGAGCGTCTCGATGGCACGCGCAACGGCCTGCTCATCCTGGAACGTCACGAAGCCAAACCCGCGCGAACGCCCGGTGTCGCGGTCGGTGACCACCTTGGCCTCGAGCACGTCGCCGCAATTGGCGAACGCAGTCTGGAGCTCCTCGCTGGTGGTGTTCCAGCTCAGGCTGCCTACGAAAATCTTCTTACTCATGTTGTTTCTCTTTCATTGGCGCGCACCCCGGGCGTGTTTGCCCAGGCCCCCGCCTCATCTAGTTGCTGTAGCTTCTACGAGCCTCAAACCGCTGTTTCGAATCACGGCGCGGTTCTCGCAGGAACAGACAACGTGCCGAAGGCTCACGGTGAGCCCCCGCGCCCTACCGAGGGCTTTCTGGAGTCCACCCTAGCAGCTCCGCAGGGGCTGTCGAGAATGGCGCCCTCCCGCCTCCCCCGGCATCGCGAATCCCCTAGACGCGATCGGTACAAACGCCGTGCTCGCACACCATTCCGTCCGCACACGCGCCGCAGCTCAGAATGCCACCGCAGCCATCGGTGGGCTGGCCACATTCGAAGCTCAGGAGCTCGCAGCTCGCCGGGGCGCACTGCCCGGCCGCCTCCCAGGTTGGGACCGAAACACCGAGGCCTTCTCCGCTCGAAGACCACAATCCCCAGCCAATGAGCCGGTCGCTCACGCTCGCGCTCGATCGAAACGCGGCATCTTCGATCAAGACCTCGCGTGCCCGCAAACAGCGACCGATCTCGACGTCATACGTTCGATTCTCGATGTCCGCCGTGACGACGATCGTGTACCACACGCCAGGTTCGTAGGGGAAAGACACGTCGCTGCGATAGTCGTTTCCATCGCGCGCATCGACATACCCGTCCTCATTGAACCGCACCAAAACCTTCGCATCGGAGAAATCGAGGACCTCTTGTCCGCCAATCGCCACGATGCCGTTCAAGCTCGCGACATCGGGACGCGCCCTGATCCCGAAACGCAGCGCGCCGAATGCGGGCTCAGAGGCAGGGGAGAAACGCCAGCCCTTCTGCGCTTCGACTTCGGAAACGAAGGACTCGCACGCGGATACCGGAGGATCGATGGGAGCCGAGCCGCTGGGCTCGCCAGGGAGCTCGCGCGGCCCATCACCCGGCTCGTTGGCCGTGTCCTCGACACCGCCGCCGCACGCGCCCACGAACGCGGCGAGCGCAAAGACGCCAACACGAATGCAATGATTGTCCCCCATCACGAGCTCTACCCCATCTTTACTGATTAGCTGCCGGGGGTGTCTGGGGGCCACTCGGCTCTACACTTGATTACAGGAGCGCGAGCTCCAGCGCTCGAATCAGCCGAAGAGCTTCCGTGAGATGCCTCACGAAACACGGAACCGATCGGGCTAAGCTTCGCGGATGGCAAGACTGCTCGTCTACTACGCCCATCCGGGCCACAAGCACTCCCACGTCAATCGCTATATGGCGAAGGCGGCCAAGTTGGTGCCGGACATCGAGGTGGTGGACCTCTACAGCGACTATCCTCGCTTCGACATCGACGTCGACATCGAGCAAGCGCGCCTGCTCGCGCACGACGTGATCCTTTTCCAGTTCCCACTCTTCTGGTACTCGACGCCGTCGATCCTCAAAGAGTGGCAGGACCTCGTGCTGGAACACGGATTCGCCTATGGGAGTCGCGGAGACAAGCTTTCTGACAAGACGATGATGCTGGCGATCACCGCCGCCGGCCCGGCCGAGGCGTACACGCCGCAGGGCTATCAGCACTACCCCTTGCGAACCTTTCTCGCGCCCCTCGAACAGACCGCGCGCCTCTGCAACATGCGGTTCCCGGCGCCCTACGTTCTGTTCTCCTCGTTGAATGCGCCGGACGACGGGCGGGTCGAGCCACACATCGACGGATACCGCGCGCTGCTCGAGGCCATTCGCGACGACCGCTACGACTTCGATGCGGCCTCTGCACGCGACTTGGTCACGTACGACACACTGCCCATCCGGGCGGGGAGCTGAAACATGGACGGGTTTTTGCTGCTTGCGTTCTTGTTTCTCGTCGCCGGCGTGGTCGCGGTGCCCATCGCCTCGCGCCTCGGGCTCGGCTCGGTGCTCGGCTACCTGATCGCGGGCATCGCCATCAGCCCGCTACTCCACAGGCTGGGGGTCGACGTCGTCAGCATCCAGCACTTCGCAGAGTTCGGCGTCGTGATGATGCTGTTCCTCGTTGGGCTCGAGCTCGAGCCGCGAATCCTCTGGTCGATGCGCCATCGCGTGCTGGGTCTCGGCGGGCTGCAGGTGACGGTCACCGCCCTCGCGATCGCGGGCATCGCTGTGGCGTTTGGACAGCCCTGGCGAATCGCGCTCGCGATTGGTCTCGTCTTTTCGCTCTCGTCGACGGCGATCGTGCTTCAGACGCTCAACGAAAAAGGGCTGATGCAGTGCGATGGCGGGCAGGCGAGCTTCTCGGTGCTGCTGTTCCAGGACATCGCCGTGATTCCGATGCTTGCCTTCATCCCGCTGCTCGCCTCACCCGAGCTCGCAGGTGCGGCCGCAACGCATGCAACCGAGGCGGAGCACGCGAGCCTCAGCTTGGTCGAGCGGCTCGACGGCTGGCAGCAGGCGCTGGTCACGGCGGGCGCCATCGCGTTCGTGGTGGTGGGCGGCCACTACCTCACACGCCCGATCTTTCGCTTCATCGCCGCCGCGCGCCTGCGCGAGCTTTTCACGGCGGTGGCGCTGCTCCTCGTCATTGGGACGGCTTTGCTGATGACCGCAGTCGGGCTGTCCCCGGCGCTAGGGACGTTCCTCGCCGGGGTCGTGCTCGCCAACAGCGAGTATCGCCATGAGCTCGAAAGCGACGTCGACCCGTTCAAGGGGCTGCTGCTCGGGCTCTTCTTCATCACGGTGGGGGCGTCCATTCGCTTCGACGTGCTCCGCGCCAACGCTGACGAAGTGGCGGCCATGACGCTCGGACTCATGGCTCTCAAGGCGGCTGTGCTCTACGCGTTGGCTAGGACGTTTCGGATCACAGGCAGCGACCGCTGGCTTTTCACGCTCGGCCTGGCGCAGGCCGGGGAGTTCGGCTTCGTGCTGCTGTCGTTCGCGGTGGGCAGCTCGGTCATCCCCGGCGTGCTCGCGGACAAGCTCCTGCTCGTGGTCGCCCTGTCGATGCTGCTGACGCCGGCGCTGTTCATCCTGTTCGACAAAGTGGTGGCACCGCGGTTCGCGGAATCCCAGGCAGCCGAGGCCGACGAGATCGACCAGAAGGGCACGGTCATCATCGCGGGCCACGGCCGCTTCGGCGGCATCATCAATCGCATCTTGAAGTCGTCCGGGTACCACACCGTGGTTCTCGACTATCAATCGGAGCACCTCGAGATGCTGCGCGCCTTCGGGGTCGAGGTCTTTTTCGGCGACGCGACGCGGCCCGACCTGCTGCACGCCGCGGGGATCGACGAAGCAAAAATGCTCGTGATCGCGATCGACGACAAGGAGAACGCCACCGAGCTCGTGCGGTACGTGACGAAGAACCATCCGCACGTCTACATCGTGGTGCGGGCTTTCGATCGCCACCACGTGTACGAGCTCTGGGCGGCAGGCGCGCGCGACATCATCCGCGAGACGTTCGACAGCGCGCTCCGGGCTGGCCGTTCGGCGCTCGAGGCGCTCGGCGTGCACCCTTATGATGCTGAACGCCAAACGCGCGGGTTCGTGATCAACGATCGGCATCAGATGCGCGACCTCGCCCCGCTGTTCAAGCCCGACGTGCCGGCGCATCAGAACGTCGAATACGTCGAGCGCGCCAAGGTCTACATTGACCGCTATCGCGACGCGATGCACGGCAGCAGCGCCGCGTTCGGCAGCCGCCTCGACCGCGGCTGGGTGCCACCGACGCTTGAAGATGTGGAGGCGGAGGAGGAAGAGGCCGAGGGAGCGCGCGGAGGGTAATCCACTGCCAGTTGCACGCCTATCGCTCGTTCCGCCGATCGAGTAGTCTCCGGCGTTCGGTACTATGAATCTCGCGACACCTCCTTCATTCGACACCCATGGAGCTTCGGCGTCTTCGTCTTCCTGGGGCTGGTGGTCGGCGCTCACTCTCCTGGTCATGGTCGCGGCATGCACTGTGAGCAGCGGCGAGTTCCAGATGACCGAAGACCGGACGACAACCATCACGGTGGAGGTCCCGAACAGGCTGATAGCGAGCGTCGGGTACTCCGTTGGTTGCTCGGGTTCGCAGGCGAAGGTTGGAATGTCCGACGTCGAGCCGGAGCTGGAGACCATCGCCCAGGGCCTTCTCGAGCCGGTCGGCGTGGGGGGAAGCGGACGCGTTCCCCCTACCGCCGTGTGGCGCGTTCTCATCGACCTCGCCCCAGCATCGTGTTTCGTCGACCTCGAAGCGCGCGACAGCCAAGGTGAGGTCGTTTGTAGCGCGACCGAACCGCTGAGGGTCGACAGGTCGGCGTCAACCCAGAAATACGTTCTGCTGTCCTGCGAAGAGCCGCTTGGCGAAGCTCGTTTGACCATCGAGTCACCAGCTACGCCCGAGTCCGATGAAATCGGGACCATCGCCTTTACGGCAACCTGTTTCGGGAACGAAGATATCTTTCTGACTCCGGAACCCCAATTCCCCATCGTCCTGGAGGGGTCGCTCGAATTGGGGGGCGAAGACGAGTTGGACCTGGGGTCTGGCCCCGTCCCGGTACAAGTGTGGCACGAGCGGGTCCGTGAAGTTCCGCCGGGCCCCTGCCTGTTTGAGTTCACGGCACTCGACATGGACGAAGAGCCGCTCTGTCAGTCGCGGCGCGCGTTGGCGATCAACGCCCATGCGGTGGCGTCGCTGCACACCTTGATGGTTTGCCCGCGCTGAGACCGCGACCTGCGCCTACTTCCTGCGGCGGCTACCGGCCGCCGCAGCGGAACGAGGTGCCGTTGCTCCAGCCTGCCCGTATCGTCGTGGTGGCGCTGCTGCCCACGTCGGCGTATTCGACGCAATCGAGCGGAGAGCCGTCCCCGGCGATCGCATTGAGCTCCACGCGGCACGTTCCAGCCGGAGCGTCTTCGACTTGGCCACGCCAGTAGCGCTCGTCGCTGCCACCGCTGTCTTCGAGTGAACCCGCTGCGAAGGGCTGGGATGCGCCGCCGCAGTAGACCGTGAAGTCGATCGCCGACGCTTCCGTAAACACGACGGCGGTCACGTGCAGCCGACCCGTGGTAAGCCATGGGACTACCAGGCCCCCCTCGACTTCGAAGTCGGATGCTACGTCGCGCGCATAGAGCTCGTAGCGGCGCCCGTCGGGGCCAACAACCGGCGCGAAGCCAGCGTACCGAGCGCCGATCTCTTCGGCGACCCAGGCATCGCGAATCTCCCGTACCTGCGCTGCGTCTTCGCCGTTCGCGACTCGAGCTTCAGGCGGGAGCCCATCGTAGGTGGGCACCACGGCGACCGCGTCAGGATCACCGAGCGGCCATCGGGGCACATTTTGGAACAAGCGATCGGAGTATTCGATTTCGCTGTTGTCGACCAACACATACCGCATCGGTCCGTCGAGCGGCTCACTCCATGGCTCGAGCCGGTCGAACAGCTCTCCCGGGAGCTCTAGGAGGTCGTGTCTGAAGTCGGCTGGCTGGGGTTCGAGTTGCGAGCACGGGTGCAACTCGAGGCTTCGCCTGCCCCAGCGGAAGCTGGTGGGCCCGATATGGGTCGCGCACGACCGGCTGTACTCGGGCTCGAGCGCTTCCCATTCCTCGAGAGCGAGGAAGGCAGACAGCTCTTCGGCCTGCGCGTCGGTGAGGGTGCCGCCCAACATGACTCCGTTGCTCGTCGACATTGCGAAGCGGCACGATGGATCAATGGCGACGTATCCACCCAGCTCGAACATCACCCACGCTCCGAAGGGAATCAGGCCGCCTCCGCCCGACCGAACCAAGAAGCCGGTGCCACCCTCCCCACACACGGCACCCGTGGTCTTGGTGGAAGGCTCCGCTCCAGCGTCGGACGGTGCGTCGCTGCAGGATGCAACCGAGAGCATCCATAGGAAGGCGAATACGAGTCTCGGTATTCTCCGGCTCACTCGATCGGTGTCTCCTGATAGCTGGTGTTCATCCACTTCCCCTTCTTGCGGACGTTGATCGAAGTTGAGTGCACCTTCAGGGGGAGCTTTTGGTCTCCGCACGTCGCGTCCTGCGCGGCAGTGTACGACAAGACCGCAACGTTGGGTGCGAGCCCGCGAACGGTGGCGCTCGTGAACTCGAAGCTCTTGAGCTCGCATCCGCCTTCACGCACGGAGTCGGCAATCGCCGCGCGGCCCACCATCATGCCGGCGCCGGCGACGATCTGCACGGCATCCTTCGTGAGTGCCTTTTCAAAGGCCTTGGCATCGGCTTTGCCCCAGGCGGTCCACATCGCTTTGTCGAGCTTCACGAGATGGGCCTCGAGATCTCCCGCCGCGCCGCGCGGGCTCGCGGTGAAAAGAACCAAAGAGGCAGCGGCAAGCGCACGGAATGGCTTCATAGCGACCTCCTTTTCTCGAGCCCCCGATGCTACGAGCGGCGGCCTTCTGCCGTCAAGGAGGTCGTTGCGATCTTTGGCTCAAACGGCGTGTAAGTTCGGTGCTTTACGAGGGGGAGAGTGTCCCCTATCTAGGCTGGGTGGGTTTGTGGCAGGCGGTTGTCGTCTTTTTGGTCAGCGCGGGGGTGCTGGTTTGGGCGGGGTCGAAGCTCGCGGGGTATGCCGATCAGATCGCGGAGCGGATGCGGATGAGCCGGCTGTTTGTCGGGACGTTGATGCTTGCGTTTGCGACGTCGTTGCCGGAAGTCGTCACGGACATCACAGCGGCGCGGGCGGGGGCGCCGGATTTGGCAGCGGGGGATTTGTTCGGCTCGTCGATGGCGAACATGGCGATTCTCGCGGTGGTCGACCTGCTCTATCGGGGGCGCGTCTGGCCCTCCGTCGAGCTCGGACACGCGCGGGTTGCGGCTGTTGCGATCGCGCTCACCGCCATTGCGGCGCTTGGCATCTTCACGAAGGCAACGTTCAGCATCGGGTGGGTCGGCGTCCCGACGATTCTGATCGCCGTGCTCTACGCGGTTTCGATCGCGTGGTTTCGCCGGATGCCGCTCGTTGCTCGGCCGGGCCTCGAGCAGCCGCGGATTCCGATGCAAAAGCCCGTGGGCTGGAGCGAGGAGGCCGCCGAAGTGTCACTCACAGGGCTCTGGGGGCGTTTCGCCACGGCGGCCCTGCTGATCTTCTTAGCGGCCCCCGTGATGACGCTCAGCGTGAAGGCCATCGCAGAGGCAACCGGCCTTGCGCAAACTTTTTTGGGCGCGGCGCTGCTCGCCGTCACCACCTCGCTTCCCGAGCTCGTCGCATCGATCGCGTCGCTCCGCATTGGGGCCTACGACATGGCGGTCGGCAACTTGTTCGGGAGCAACGTCGCCAACATGAGCGTGTTCTTGTTCGCCGACCTCGCCTACACCGACGGCCCGATCCTCGCCGCGGTGTCCAACGGGCAACTCGTCTCGGCGATCGGCGCAATCCTCTTGATGGCGATTGCAGTGGCCGCCATCGTCGGCGAATCGGAGCGCACGCGCCTCCGCGCGCTCGAGCCGGACGCCATCGTGCTGTTGACGGCCTACGCCGCGACTCTGATCGCCGTGGCAACCTACGGCTGAGCGACGCGGCGGCCGCCGGTTTTCGCCGGCGACCGCCAGTCACGCGACGTTGCAACGCCAAGCGGACGAGGGTCTGGTCTCGGGCACGGCGCTTGCTTCACGTACGGGCGTGCTCCCATCGATCGCCACGGGTTGGCTAACAGGCCTGTGGCTTGGAGCGCAGTTTCGGCCCGGGGCCGGCCCGCTGCTCGCCGGGAGCGCCCTGCTCCTCTCACTCTGGGTCGCGATGGATGGGCGCGACCTTCACTCGCGTCTTTGGAGCCTGGTGTTCGGCATCCTGGCGCTGTGCTCCGGGATGGGCGTTGCAGGGTCGGCGCCCCTACCCTGCAGTCTGCGCGGCCTCGCGGAGGGCGTGGCGGAGGTGGAGCGGATTCGCCACCGCATCGACGACGTGCGTGTCGCCCTTCGCATCGTCGACGGCCGGCTCGTCTCCACGGGACAGCGCCTCGAAGAAGGCGTCCGCATCACGACCAAGCTCGAGGGCGCCGCGCCACCTCCGAAAGGAAGCGTCGTTGCGTTCTCCGCCGAGCTCCGCCCGCGGACGACGCTTCGCAACCCATCTCCTCACCCTCGCCTCCAGCCCTCGGCGGCGCTCGGCTGCTGGGCACGCGTCGACCACGTGGACGGCCTGCAGCCGGTTCACGTGCCGCGATGGAAAGCCGCGCTCTTCGAGCTGCGTTCGAAGGTGCGCGCACACATGGTCGACCGACTGCCAAGCGAGGTGGCGGGCGTCGGTCGCGCACTGGTGCTCGGAGACGGCGGCGCGCTCGGTTACGAGCAGCGCAAGACGATTGCGGCAGTCGGTCTCGCGCACCTCTTTGCGGTGTCCGGGCTGCACGTCGCGCTCGTCAGCGGCACGCTCGTGCGCGCTCTCGGCTGGCTGCTGAGAGGCGTGACGGTGGGGTTCGCATCCACGCGCCTTGCCGCCGCGATCGGCCTTCCGCTGACCCTGCTTCACGCCCTCTTTGCCGGGGGCTCGCCGAGCGCGTGGCGCGCGGCCTTCACCGCAGCGCTCACTTGGTTCTTGGTGGCGGCCGGGCGGCGCGCCTCTGCCACGTCGGTCACCGCCACGGCCGCCCTCTTGCTGTCCGTTCCCGACCCGGCAATGGCCACCAGGCCCGCGTTCCTGCTCTCGATCGTCGCCACGTCCGCGATCCTGAGCGCGCCCCGTCGCCAAGGCCGCCGCCTGCGCGCGGCCGCGACGATTAGCGCGCGCACGCTCGTCGCCACCACGCCGATGGTGTGGTGGTGGTTTGGCGGCGTGCCGCTCGTCGGCTGGCTCACCAACATCGTGGTGCTGCCGTTCGGGAGCTGGGTGGTGATCCCGTTGGCGCATGCGTTCGCGCTCACCGCGGCCATCCCGGCGGCGGTGGAGCCCGTCGGCGCGGGGTTCGTGGCGGCCGTGCACGCGCTCCTCGCGCTCTGCGACGCCTTCGTGCCGTTCACCGTCACCCGCCGGCTCCCCCCGCTGGACCCGCTTCAAGGCGTGGTCGTCCTCGTCGCGTGCGTGCTGCTGCTCGTTGCACGGGCGTGGCGGACACGGCTCGCGATATTGCTCCTCGCCTCGCTCGCCTGGTGGGGGGCCGACCGGGCGCTCGTCGCGCGCGAGCAGCCCCGAGGCGAGCTGAGGGTCACGTTCGTCGACGTCGGCCAGGGCGACGCAACGCTGGTCGACTTCCCCGACGGCCGCGCCGCGCTGATCGATACCGGCCAAGGAGACCGGCACCCGGCCGTGCGCGAGCTCCGCGGTCTCCTGGCAGCCCGCCGGCGGGCCCATCTCGATCTCGTGGTGATCTCGCACGGCCATCCGGACCACTACGGCGGCCTCGCGGCGCTTCTCGAAGACGTGACCGTCGGCGAGCTCTGGCTCAACGGGCAGCTTCTGATCGAAGAGCGCGACGGCGCCATGCACGCGCTCGTGTCCTCCGCGCTCGAAAAGGGCGCGCGCGTGCGGTTCGCGCCCGAGCTCTGCGAAAGCGGCCACCGTTTTGGTGGCGCGCTGCTCGACGTGCTCTGGCCATGCCCGAGGTACGACCCGACGCTCGGGCTCAACGACAACTCGCTCACGCTCCGGCTGCGTTTCGGAGAGCGCACCATCCTCTTCACCGGCGACCTCGAACGCGACGCCGAGCTCGCGCTCGTGCGCGCGGGGCGTCTGGCCACCGCCGACGTGCTCAAAGTGGCGCATCACGGTTCCAAGACCTCGACGTCGCCGCCGTTCCTCGCCGCGGTGTCACCTGCGGTCGCGGTGATCAGCAGCGGTGCGGGCAACCGATACGGCCACCCGAGCCCCGAGGTGGTTGGCCGGCTGCACGAGGCGGGCGCGCGGGTGCTTCGCACCGACCGAGGCGGTGGCGTGATCGTCTCCACCGACGGGCGCTCGCTCCGCCTGAGCCGGTAGTCACGCGCCGAGCGGCTTTTCGAACAGCCGATACCGCTTGTAGATCTTCGCGCCCATGCCGCGAATCGCCGCGTTGATCAGCCGGTTGTCCTCGAGCGTCCAGCCGAGCTCTGCCCACTGGTAGCCCGCCTCGGTGCCACGGCGCACCAGCTCGGCGATGACGGCGGTGGCAAGCGGCGCGTAGCGCTTCTTCCCCCAGAGCTCGGTTCGCACCCCGAGCAGCATCAGGCGAGCCGACTTGGGTTTTCGAAGCTTGAGCCGCCAAAGGAGCTTCCCGACGTTGGCCGGGCTCAGCTTGCCGCCGAAGTCGCGAATCGCTTCGTTGAGGTTCGGGAGACAAATGCAGATCGCGGCCGCCTGCCCGTCGACCTCAGCGACGAACGAAATCTGCTTGTCGAGGATGAGCGCGAGGTCGGCGGCCATCTTCTTGGCCTCGCCGTCGGTCGCCGGCACGAAGCCCCAGTTGTGCTGCCACGCGTCGTTGAACACGTCGAGAATGTCGTGCACCTCTTTCTTGAGCTTCCTCGGCTGCACCGACTTGAACCGCACCTCGGGAAGGCTCTGAATCGTGTCCCACGCGCGCTGCGCCCGAGTCGGCAACGGGGCGATCTCGTACTTCCATCCGTAGCAGTCTTTGACCTTTTGAAGGCCTGCACCTTCGGCGACCACGCCCTGATGAGGGCGGTGGTGCGGCGACATGATCGTCGGCGGGTCGTCGAACCCCTCGACGAGCATGCCGGTCTCCTCGTTGATCGAAAGCGAAAACGGACCGCGCATCACCGCCATGCCGCGCTCGGCGAGCCACGCGCCAGCCGCATCGACGAGCGCCGTCGCGACCTCCTGATCGTCGATCGTGTCGAAGAAGCCGAAAAACCCCGCGTCGTCTCCGTGGATGCGCAGGTGCTCGTGGTCGATCTGCGCCGAGATGCGGCCCACCGGCTTCCCATCCTTGCTCGCCGTGAACAGCGCCACCTCGGCGTGTTCGAAGAAAGGGTTCTTCTCGGGGGTGAGCCGGTCGGTGATCTCCATGCGAAGCGGCGCCACCCATGCCGGGTCGTCGCGATACACCTCGTACGCCACGTCGATGAAGTCATCGAGGTCGCGCCCTGGCTGATGCTCCTTGATCTCGACGCTCATGCCTCGAGGGGCCCGACCATTTCCTCGGGCTTGACTGCCTCGTCGAATTGCTCCCCGGTGAGCAGCCCGAGCTCGATCGCCGCCTCGCGCAACGTGGTGTCGTTCTTGTAGGCGTGTTTGGCCACCTTGGCAGCGTTGTCGTAGCCGATGAGCGGGTTCAGGGCTGTGACGAGCATCAGCGAGCGCTTCAGCTTGTCGTCGATGGTTTCGAGGTTCGGCTCGATGCCGACGGCGCAGTTGTCGTTGAAGCTCCTCGACGCATCGCCGAGCAGCCGCACCGACTGCAGCAGGTTGTAGGCCATCACCGGCTTGTACACGTTGAGCTCGAAGTTCCCCTGCGAGCCGGCGATGCCGATCGTGACGTCGTTGCCCATCACCTGCGTGCACACCATCGTCATCGCTTCGCACTGCGTGGGGTTCACCTTGCCGGGCATGATCGAGCTTCCCGGCTCGTTTTCCGGGATTCGGATCTCGCCAATGCCCGAGCGCGGGCCGGACGACAGCCATCGCACGTCGTTTGCGATCTTCATCAGCGCCACCGCGAGCTGCTTCAAAGCGCCGCTCGTGCCGACGAACGCATCGTGCGCGGCAAGCGCGGCAAACTTGTTGGGCGCAGACACGAAGGTGTGCCCGCTGAGCTCGGCGATCTTCGCAGCAACACGCTCCGCGTACTCGGGGTGAGTGTTGAGCCCCGTCCCCACCGCCGTCCCGCCGAGCGCGAGCTCTCGAAGCTGCGGCACGGTGGCGTCGACGGCCTGGAGGGCATGATCGATTTGCGCGACCCACCCGCTGATCTCCTGGCCGAGAGTGAGGGGCGTGGCGTCCTGGAGGTGGGTGCGACCGATCTTGACGATGTTCTTGAAGGCCTCCGCCTTCGAATCGAGCGTGTCACGAAGCCTTTGCACCTCGGCAACCATTTCCGCGAGCGCCACCACCACGGCGATGTGCATCGCAGTCGGGAAAGTGTCGTTCGAGGACTGCGAGCGGTTGACGTGGTCGTTCGGGTGTACGGGCTTCTTGCTTCCCATCTCCCCGCCGGCGAGCTCGATGGCGCGATTGGAGATCACCTCGTTGACGTTCATGTTGGACTGCGTGCCCGAACCGGTCTGCCAAACCACGAGAGGAAAGTGGTCGTCGAGCTTGCCCTCGATCACTTCGTCGGCGGCTCGGACGATGTAGTCGCAGATGTCTTTCTCGAGGTTGCCGAGCTCCTGATTGGTGAGCGCGGCTGCTTTTTTGAGAATCCCGAAGGCCCGCACGATTTCGATCGGCATGGTTTCCTTGCCGATGCGGAAGTTCTGGCGCGAACGCATGGTCTGAGCGCCGTAGTACTTGTCGGCGGGCACCTCGATGGGTCCCATCGAATCGCTTTCCAAACGCGTCGTCATCTGACCTCCGGGCGCTGGCTTACCCCGGACTTGACCCGATGTCGATTCCTCGTAGGAGCCCGACAGGATGCAGCCGGCGCGACCGTTCGTGACGCCCCGCCCTTGCCCCGCCTGCGGCAGCGAGGTGGACCCGCTCCGCGCGCCGCGCGTGATTTGGCTCGAGGACGGGCCGCGGTTCTTCTGCGGGCAGGCGTGCAAGGAGCGCTTCACGCTTGGTGAGCGCGGCTTCGATGCGACATCGAAGATCGCGCTCGCACCCGCCAATCCCGCCAGGCCCTCGGTGCCGGACCTCGTGCGCGAAGCCACGCGAACCCGCGAGTCGGGCGAGCCCTCCGAGACGGGGGCTCAGCCGCGTCCCCGGCGCCTCGATTCGAGCCGCTCCCTCCGCTGGGTGGCTCCAGCCGGGCTCGCGCTCGCAGCGGTGGCCGCCGTTCTCGAGCCCGAGGCAGGAGCGCGTCGATGGGCGCTTCTCGCCACGGGAGCCGCCGGTCTCGTCGTGTTGATTCGTGCCGGCCTCCGCGCCGTCGCGGCCGCGCCTGTTCGAGCGAGGGCCCGTGAGCTCGTCGAAGCCCTGCCCTTCCGCGCGCGTGTGCACACCACCGCGCCCGGCTCTTACGAAGAGGTGCGCGCGTCCGATCTACGGCGAGGCGACGCGGCGATCGTCTTGGAAGGCGAGCTCGCGCCCGTCGACGGCGTGATCGAAGAAGGAGCCTGCGCGGCTCTACACTTCCCTCGGGCGACTCACGCGCGGCCGTACGTCGAAGGCGACTTCATCCTCGGAGGCACTCGCGTGCTCGAAGGCGCCATCACCGTGCGCGCGCTCCGCACCGGCGACGATCGCGCTCTTCGCCGAGCGGTCGGCATCGCGGGGCGGCAGCGGCAGGACCAAACTCCCGCGTCACGGCTTCGCTTCGTCATCGGCCGCTGGGGCTGGGCCGCCTTCGCGCTCGCGGGCGCGGCGCTCTTGATTTGGGTAGGGCCCGATGCGGCCGCCGCGTTCCTGCTCGGCGTGCCCGCGCTTGCGATGGTGGCCTCGCTCGATGCGCCCCTTCGGGCCGGCGCCGTGGCCGCCGCAAAGCGGGGGATGTTCTTCGGGAGCTCGCGCGCCGTGCGAGACGCAGGGCGCGCGCGGACGACGGCGATCCTGCTTCGCGGCGCGCTGACTGCCGGTGAGCCGGAGGTGCAGCAGGCCCTTGCGCTCGGCCGGATGGACCTCTCCCGCGTGCTCGCCGTCGCCGCAGCCGCAGAGCACGTCGCCGAGGACCATCCGATCGCGGGCGCGATTCGCCGATACGCGGCCGAGCTCACCCCCGTGACAGCCACGGTTCGGAAGGAGCGCGTCCACGCGGGGCTCGGCGTCACCGCGGTCACGCCGCAGGGCGTCCCCGTGGTCGTCGGCCGACGGCAGCTGATGCTCGACGAGGGCATCAGCATCGCGGGCGCGGACGGAGACGCGGCACACATCGAAAACGAAGGGCTCACCCCGATTTTCATCGCGGTCGACGGTGCCCTCGAGGCGCTGGTCGCGGTCCTCGACCCGACCCACGTGGGAGCGCGCGACGCGGTGGAACGCATCGCAGACCTGCCCTGCGACGTCGTGGTGCTGTCGGGCGACGACCGCCGCACGGTCGAGCGTATCGCCTCGCAGCTCGGGGGGCCTCGGGTGAAGGCGCCCCTCCTGCCGAGCGAGCGTGCGGACGAGGTGCGCGCGCTCCGCGACGGCGGCGGCATCACCGCCGCGATTGGGCGCGGTGGCGAAGACGATGCCGTTCTGGCGGCGGCCGACGTGCCTATCTCGCTGCGGCTCGTCGGTTCGGCGCTCGAGGATCGCGGGGTGGTCGTGGCGAGCCAGGACGTGCGCGACGCCGCGGGCGCGCTCTGGGTGGCGCGGGCCGTTCGAAGGTCCACGTGGCGCGGCGTCGGCCTCTGCGCAGTGGTCGTCGCGGGGGTGGCGGCCGGCGCAGCGCTCGGCTGGCTCACGCCGCTGGTCGCCGCGCTGGTGGCCGGCATCGTCGAGTTTTGGGTCATCCGGGGCGGCGCTCGCCTGCTCCGCCGTGTTGACCTCCGGGTGCCGATGAAGCAGTAGCGGAAGCACGGAGAACGACCGATGAGCACCAAGGCATGGGGCGGCCGGTTCGACAAGGAGCTGGACGCCATTGCGGCGAGATTCAGCGCGAGCATCGACGTGGACGGACGGCTCTGGCCCCAAGACATCGACGGCTCGATCGCGCACGTACGCATGCTCGCCGACCAGAAAATCCTGTCTCGCGCCGACGCGGATGAAATCGTGGCCGGCCTCCAAGACATCCGCGCTTCCATCGAGCGCGGCGACTTCGACTGGGACGAAAGCAAAGAAGACATCCACATGAACGTGGAATCCGCGCTGATCGACGCCATCGGCGATGCAGGCGGACGCCTTCACACCGGCCGCAGCCGAAACGACCAGGTGGCCACCGACATGCGGCTCTGGACCCGCGCCGCTTGCGAGGAAACCGTCAAAGACCTCGACGCGTTCCTCGAGGTGCTGATCGACAAGGCGGACGGGCACGTCGATTTCCTCATGCCAGGCTATACCCACCTTCAGCGGGCGCAACCGGTGAGGCTCGCGCACCACATGCTCGCCTGGGCCGAGATGCTCGACCGCGATCGGGGCAGGCTCGCAGACGCCGCTTCGCGCATGAACGAATCGCCGCTTGGCGCCGCCGCCCTCGCCGGCACCACCTTTCCCGTCGATCGACAGGCGACGGCCAAGGCGCTCGGCTTCGAGCGCCCAATGCGGAACTCGCTCGACGCGGTGTCGAGCCGGGACTTCCTCCTCGAGGCGGTCAGCGCGCTTGCGATTTGCGCCGTGCACCTTTCGCGCATCGCCGAGGAGCTCGTGCTCTGGTCGAGCCAGGAGTTCGCGTTCATGCAGATGAGCGACGCGTTCACCACCGGCTCGTCGATCATGCCGCAAAAGAAGAACCCGGACATGCCCGAGCTGGTCCGCGGCAAGACCGGGCGGGTGGTCGGTGCGCTGGTGAGCCTCATGGTCATGCAAAAGGGGCTGCCGCTCGCCTACAACCGGGACCTCCAGGAAGACAAGGCGCCGACCTTCGACGCGTTCGACACGGTGCGAGATTCGCTGGCCGTCATGAGCGGCGCGATTCGCACCGCCACGTTCGACCAAGAGCGGATGAAGCTGGCGCTCGAAGAGGGCTTCTTGAATGCAACCGAAGTCGCCGACTGGCTGGCGTCGCGGGGCGTTCCATTTCGGGAAGCGCATCACGTCGCCGGGAGGCTGGTGCAGCACGCCATCCAGGCCAACCAGACCTTGGCCGAGCTTCCGCTCGAGGCGTATCAGGCCGCACACGAGGCTTTTGACGATTCGATCTTCTTGGCGCTCGACATGAATGCCGCAGTCGAGCGCAGGGACGTGGTCGGCGGCCCGGCGCGGGCGCGCGTTACCGACGCGATTGCCGACTTTCGCGACGAGCTGCTCGCGCGACGAGAGGGCTGAGGGCAGGCGGTGTCCAACGTACACATCCCCGAGTCGCCTTGGTTCTCGTATCGCGGCGGCGAGCTCGCTTGCGAAGGGGTGCCGCTCGCCTCGATCGCCGAGGAGGTCGACACACCCGCGTTCGTCTACTCGGGCGCTGCGATCGACCACGCCTACCGCGAGATCGACGAGGCGCTTTCGTTCGCCCCACACCTGATCGCGTACGCGGTCAAAGCCAACGGCAACCTCTCGCTGCTCGCTCGCCTCGTGTCCCAGGGCTGCGGCGCCGACATCGTGTCGGTCGGTGAGATGCGCCGAGCCCTGAAGGCCGGGTTTGCACCAGACCGCATCGTCTTCACCGGCGTCGGAAAGCGCCGCGAGGAGATCGTGGCGGCCGTCGAGGCGGGAGTCCGCGCGATTCACGTCGAAAACGTCCAGGAGCTCGACGTGATCGAGAGCGTGGCCCGGCAGGTCGGGCGCGCCTTGCCGATCGGCCTTCGCGTCAACCCCGACGTCGACGCGCAGACCCATCCCTACATCGCCACGGGGCTTCGCGAATCGAAGTTCGGGCTCGCGATTCCCGTTGCAGAGTCGATCCTTCCGCGGGTCGTTCAGAGCCCGGACCTCGAGCTCGAGGCGGTCGCGTGCCACATCGGCTCGCAGCTCGCATCGCCTGCCCCGCTCGAAGAGGCGATCGCCATCCTCGGCCAGTTCGCCCGCACGTGCCTCGAGGCCGGCGCACCCCTCCGCGCCATCGACGTCGGCGGCGGTTGGCCAATGCACTATGGCCAGGAGAGCGACCCCTACCCACCCGCCGCCACCTTCGGCGACGCGATTCGAAAGGGGCTCGAAGCCTCGGACCTCGTGCGCCCCGACATCGAAATCGTCACCGAGCCGGGACGCGCGATCGTCGGCGATGCGGGCGTGCTGCTCACGCGCGTGCTCTACACCAAGACGCAGGGCGACCGGCGCTTCGTCATCGTCGACGCGGCGATGACCGAGCTGATTCGTCCGGCGCTCTACGGCGCCTATCACGCGATCATGCCCATCGCCGAGCCCGCCCCCGATGCTGCGCTCGCTCCGGTCGACGTGGTCGGCCCCGTCTGCGAATCCGGTGATTTCGTCGCCAAGGACCGCCCGCTCAGCGCGGTGAGCCCCGGCGACCTCCTTGCGATTCGCGGGGCCGGCGCGTACGGACGCGAAATGCAGAGCCTTTACAACGCGCGGCCGCTCCCGCCCGAAGTTCTCGTCGACGGGACGCGCTCTCGCGTGATCCGCCGCCGCAGCGAGCCCGAGCTGCTGTGGCACGGCGAGATCTTCGAATGAGCGGCATCACGATCGTCGGCACCGGCCGATTCGTGCCTGGCCCGCCGGTGCGCAACGACGCGCTCGCACGCGTGATGGATACGAGCGACGAGTGGATCCGGACGCGCACCGGCATCGAGCAGCGCCATTTCGCGCGCGATGGACAGGGGCCGAGCGACCTCGCGGTCGAAGCGTCGAAAGCGGCACTCGAGGACGCGGGGCTCGGCCCGTCCGACGTCGACTACGTGATTTTCGCCACGATGACCCCCGACTACTTTTTTCCTGGCTCGGGCCCGCTGCTCGCCGCCAAGCTCGGCATCGCGGGCGTCCCCGCCCTCGACATCCGCCAGCAGTGCGCCGCGATCCCGTACGCGCTCCAGCTCGCCGACGGGCTCGTCAAATCGGGCGTGGCCAAAACGATTCTGCTCGTGGGCGCGGAGGTCCACGCGGGCTTCATGCCTTGGACCGACTGGGACGTCGTCCGATCGGAGTCCAGCCGCGAGGTGTCGAAGGACGCACGCGAGCGAGCGACGGCGCACCGCGGCCTCGCAGTGATTTTCGGCGACGGCGCCGCGGCAATGGTTCTTCGGCGGAGCGAGCGCGACGACGGCGGCTTCATTGGTGCAGAGCTCCACAGCGACGGAAACGCGTTCGACCACCTCTACGTCCCCCGCTGCGGCTTCCGAAACATCCCCTACGTGACTGCGGAAGCACTGCTCGCCGACGAGCACATCCCGCGCATGGCCGGGCCGTCGCTAATGAAAAAGGCGGTCAAGACGCTGTCGACCACGGTCCGCTCGCTCTGTGAGGCACACGGCGTTCAACAAGACGACGTCGACTGCTTCATCGCGCACCAGGCTAACGATCGAATCAACCGCGCCGTCCGGAACGCGCTGAAGATCCCACCCGAGAAGGTGCCGTCGAACATCGCCAGGTACGGCAACACGTCGGCCGCCACCATTGGCATTCTGACCGATGAGCTCCGGCGCGACGGACGCATCGCAGAAGGCGACCTTCTCTGCTTTTTCGCACTCGGTGCCGGCCTCAACTGGGGTGCGGCGCTGCTTCGGCTCTAGCGGAGCTCTGCAAGCACGTCCGGACGCTCGCCGATCTTGGGTCGCACCACGCCGCGCTCGGTATAGATCGCATCGACGAGCCGCGCCGGCGTGATGTCGAACGCCGGGTGACGGCAAGGCACGCCCTCGGCCACGAGCGTCGAGCCGCCGATCGTCGCCACCTCGTCTCTCGACCGCTCCTCGATCGGGACGTCGGCGCCTGAAGCAGTTCGGAGGTCGACCGTGCTCCAGGGCGCTGCGACCGTGAACGGCACGTCGTGCTCGTTCGCGAGGACGGCCAAAGGGTACGTCCCGATCTTGTTTGCGACGTCCGAGTTGGCAGCGATTCGATCGCTGCCGACGACCACGAAACCGATCTCGCCCTTTTGAAAGAAGTGCCCGGCCATGCCGTCGGTGATCACTTCGACTGGGATTCCATCGTGGTGGAGCTCCCACGCGGTGAGGCGCGCACCCTGCAGGTAGGGGCGAGTTTCACCGGCGAGCACGCGAATCCCCTTTCCCTGGGCGTGCGCCGATCGAATCACGCCGAGGGCGGTGCCGTAGCCCCCGGTGGCGAGCGCGCCGGCGTTGCAGTGCGTGAGCACGACGGCGCCGTCTGGCACATCGGCTGCCCCGAGCTCGGCCATGCGCCGGCAGGACGCGACGTCTTCCCGGTGAATGGCTTCGGCTTCTTCGAGCATGCGCGTGTAGCGTTCCTCGCGCGGCAGGTCGGCGGCCTCACCGGCCTTGCGCGACATGCGCGCGATCGCCCAGCCGAGGTTGACTGCGGTTGGGCGGGTCTCGTTCAAAATGCGCCCCGCCGTGCCGTTGGCCACTAGGAACATGCCGGCATCGCCGTCCTCGTCGCGCGCAACCATCGCAAGCGCATATGCCGCAGCGATGCCGATTGCCGGTGCGCCTCGGACCACCATGCTCCGAATCGCCTCTGCGACCTCATCCGGCTTGGCGTATCGATGATAGCGAACCTCGCCCGGCAACAGGCGCTGGTCGAGCATGACCACCTCCCGGGTCGCGGGGTCGTACTCGACCGCGAACCAGTCGGCGCCGCTCAGGGGCGCCCGCGAAAGCGGCGAGGTCACGACTCGTCCAGCAGGCGCCGGAGCGTTTCGTTGACGACCTTGGGGTTGGCGGCGCCCTTGGTCGCCTTCATCACCTGCCCCACGAAAAAGCCGACGACGGCGGTCTTCCCGCCTTTGTACTGCTCGACCTGCTTCGGGTTGGCTTCGAGCACGGCGCGAACCGCTTCTTCGATCGCGCCGGTGTCGGTGACCTGTTTGAGCCCCTGCTCCTCGATGATCGCCTTCGGCGCCCGCCCGGACTCGACCATCGTGGCGAACACCTTCTTGGCGATCTTGCCGTTGATGGTGCCGCCTTCCACACAACCGAGCAGCTCGGCCACCGCACCCGCCGTCACCGGGAACGACGCGCTGAGGCCGTCGGTGGCCGCGTGCCGGAGCACCTCTGCCTGGATGAAGTTGGCTACCTTCTTGCCGGCGTCCTTCGGCTTGGCGCCCGACGTTTCGATCAAAGTCTGTGTCGCCTCCTCGAAGAAGCCGGCGACCTCGGGGTGCGCGGAGAGCACGCCAGCGTCGTAGTCGGTGAGCCCGAGGTCGCCCTGCCACCGCGCCCGCTTGTCGGCCGGCAGCTCTGGCAGCGCGTCGCGCAGCGCATCGATGCGCGTCTGGTCGAGCGAAACCGGCGGAAGATCGGGGTCCGGGAAGTAGCGATAGTCGTGCGCCTCTTCCTTGCTGCGCATCGAAATCGTCTTTTCCTGCTCTTCGCTCCACGTTCGCGTCTCTTGCACGATGGTGCCGCCGTTTTGGAGCACGCCTTCCTGCCGGGCGATCTCGTGGTCGATCGCCTTTTTGACGAAGCGAAAGGAGTTGATGTTCTTGAGCTCGGTGCGCGTGCCGAGCTCCTTTTGACCGGCGGGCCGAATCGAAACGTTGGCGTCGCAGCGAAACGAGCCCTCCTCGAGGTTTCCGTCGTTGACGCCGATGAACATCAGCACGTCGCGAAGCTTGCGGAGATATGCCTCGGCCTCCGCCGCGCTCCGGAGATCGGGATCGCTCACGATTTCGATGAGGGGCGTGCCGCCGCGGTTGAAATCGACGAGGGTGACCGCTTCGCTCCCCGCCCCGTGGATGTTCTTCGCGGCGTCCTCTTCGACGTGGATGCGCGTGATGCCGATGCGCTTGGTCTCGCCATCGATCTCGATGTCGAGGTGGCCCTTGCCGTTGAGCGGCAGCTCGAATTGCGAGATCTGATAGCCCTTGGGCAGGTCCGGGTAGAAGTAGTTCTTGCGCGCGAAGACGCTTTCGCTCGCCACGTCGCAGTCGAGGGCGAGCCCGGCCTGCACGGCCAGCTCGAGCGCCTTTTCGTTCGGAACCGGCAGCGCCCCGGGCAACGCCAGGCACACTGGACAGGTGTGCTCGTTCGGGGGCGCCCCGTATTCGGTCGGGCAGCCGCAAAAGAGCTTGGTCCGCGAGCGCATCTGAGCGTGCACTTCCAGGCCGATCACGGGCTCATAGGCGGTCATCGGGCGGGGTATAGCGCAGCGCCGAGGCGGAGGCCCGAGATACATTGGCATCGCCGGTGTGATTTACCCATCATTAACGGAGGGGGAGAATGCCTTCGGAATCCCGGCAGGGGAAGAATGCACTGGACGCGTTTCGCGTGTTGGTGGTCGACGATAGTCCGTCGATCCGCGGCCGCGTCGTGCAGAAGCTCGAGTCTCTTGGCTACGAGATCACCGAGGCGAGCTCCGGCGAGGAGGCACTTGCGCTCACACTCGAGCACACCTTCGACCTCGTGGTGAGCGACATCGAGATGGACCAGATCACCGGTGTCCAGCTCTGCCGCGTGTTCCGCGGCGACCCCGGCATGGAAGACATTCCGTTCGTTCTGCTCACGGCGGCCAAGGCCGCCAAGACCCGCTTCTGGGGACGAAACGCGGGCGCCGACGTGTATCTCGCGAAAGAGGACATGGACGAGATGCTGCTGCCCGCGGTCCAAGAGCTCATGGACGGACGCACCCGCCGCGGTGACCTTCGCCCGGAGCTCACCGGCACGCCGCTCGAGCGCGTCGCCGCGGTCCTCGACCACCACCTCTTCGACGTCGTCGTGCAGTCGGAGGTTCGCCGCCTGATGGACCACGTGCACGACCGCATCGAGTTCGGTGAAAAGGTGCTCGAGCTCGCGGTCGAAGTCGTCGGCTGCCCCTATCTCGTGCTGCAGCTCCTCGGGCCGGGTGGCCCCACGTATTCGATCCTCGCGCGCGGCCCGTGGCCCGAAGGAAGCCACACGCCCGGCCTCGCCGCGCTGGCCATCCCCGAGGAGAACCTCGGTGCCACGAAGACCACGGTCCAGCGCGACCCGAAGTTCGGCAAGGGAAAGCACGTCGTGATCGGTCACTCGAGCACGTTCGACATCACGGTGCGTGGAGAAAAGCTCGGCGCGCTCAAAGTGTTCGGCGGCGCCAACGTTTGCGGCACCACCGACCTTCGGAGCGCCAAGCTCATCGCGGACGCCCTCGGCGTCGTGGTGAAGTCGCTCTTCTTGCTCGAAGAAACCCAGCTTCTCGCGCTCACCGACGGCCTCACGGGGCTCTACAACCGCCGGCACGCGAGCAAGCGTCTCGAGGAAGAGATCGCGCGCGCCCGGCGAAACAAGACGGGCCTGTGCGTGGCGATGTGCGACGTCGACCACTTCAAGGCGATCAACGACGAATACGGCCATAGCGCAGGGGACCGGGTGCTTCAGCAGATCGGGCGGTCGCTCACGGAATACGTGCGGCGCAACGACATCGTCGCGCGATGGGGTGGCGAGGAGTTCCTGGTGATCTTTTCCGAGATCAAGTTGACGGCGGCGCGCATCGTCGCCGAACGCCTGCGTGGGCGGCTCGCGAACACGCCTCAAGTCTCCGGCGGCCCCGGCCAGATCAGTGTGAGCATCGGGCTCGCGCGGCTGGGGTCGGGCAGCACGGCCCAATCGATGATCGAGGAGGCCGACCAAGCGCTCTACCGTGCCAAAGCCCGCGGACGAAACCGCGTGGAGGTCGCCGGCGAAGAGCGACGAAGCGGCACGTCGATCGTCGCAGCGCGTCCGGACACCTTGAGCGACACGCCGAGCTGAAGCAGGCCTACGCGAGTGCGGCCGGACGCTCGGCGAGGAGACCGCATGCGTCCTCGACGACCTGCGCCGCGCCGCTCAGAAGCTCTTCGCGAAACGGCGGCGCGACGAGCTGAAGGCCGACGGGCAGCCGGTCTTTGGAGAGCCCGCAGGGCGTGCTGATCGCGGGAAGCCCCGCGAGACTCGGCGGGAGCGTGAAGATGTCGGCGAGGTACATCTGAAGGGGGTCGCCCTTCTTTTCGCCGAGGGCAAACGCCGGGGTCGGCGTCGTCGGGGTGCACACCACGTCGCACTTCTCGAACGCAGTGTCGTAGTCGCGGCGGATCAGAGTTCGGACGCGCTGGGCCTTCAAATAGAAGGCGTCGTAGTAGCCAGCGGAGAGCGCGTACGTGCCGAGCATGATTCGCCTGCGCACCTCGGGCCCGAATCCCTGCGAGCGCGTCTTGGTGTAGGTCTCGGCGAGGTCTGCGCCCGGGACGCGGAGCCCGTATCGCATGCCGTCGAAGCGGGCGAGGTTGCTCGACGCCTCCGCAGGGGCGATCAGGTAGTACACCGAAACCGCGTGGCTCGAGTGCGGGAGCGAGACGTCGACTAGCGCTGCGCCCTGCGCCTCCAAGCCGACGAGGCCCGATTCGACCGCAGCGCGCACATCGGCGTCCTGGAGGTCGTCGAGCAGCTCCCGAACGACCCCGACCCGAAGCCCCTTCACGCCGCGGTCGCAGGCGCCGACGTAGTCGCCGGTCTCGTGCTCGGCCGAGGTAGCGTCGCGGCGGTCGTGCCCGGCAATCACCTGCAGCAGCGCGGACGCTTCGCGAACCGAGCGTGCCATCGGCCCGATTTGATCGAGCGACGAAGCAAACGCGATGAGCCCGTAGCGGGAAACCCGCCCGTAGGTCGGCTTGATCGCCGTCACGCCGCAAAACGCGGCCGGCTGCCGCACCGAGCCGCCGGTGTCGCTTCCGAGGGCGAGCGGCGCGAGGCCCCCGGCCACCGCGCACGCCGAGCCGCCCGACGAGCCGCCCGGCGCACGGTCGAGTGCCCACGGATTGTGAACGTCGCCGAACGCGGAGTTTTCGTTGGATGAGCCCATGGCGAACTCGTCGAGGTTGGTCTTGCCGAGCAGAACCGCGCCCGCGACCCGAAGCGCCTCGACGACGTGCGCGTCGTACGGCGGGACGTAGTCGCCGAGAATCTTCGACGCGCAGGTCGTTCGGACACCGCGCGTGCAGAGATTGTCCTTCAGGGCGACCGGCACACCAGCCAGGGGGCCAAGCGGCTCTCCGGCCTCGCGCATCCGATCGACCTGCGCGGCGGCCGCAAGCGCGCCCTCGTGGTCGATGGTGAGGAAGCACGACAGCGCTGGGTTCAGCGACTCGGCGCGCCCGAGATAGGCGCGCGCCACCTCGACGGCGCTGAGCTTTCCCGCGGCGACGGCTTCACGGATCTCGAACGCGCTCCGCCAGGGGAAGTCGCTCACGAATCGACCTCGAGAACGAGCGGCACGGCAAACCCGCCGGCCTCGCTCTGCGGTGCCTGCTCGAGAACCTCAGCGCGATCGGCGCAGCGATCGACGACGTCGCGACGCATCGGTGCGCTCATCGGAATCGAGTGAAACGTCGGCGGCACTTCGGAGACGTCGAGCTCGTCGAGGCCGTCCATGTACGCGAGGATCGCGTCGAGCTGCTGCTGCATCTCCTTCGCCTCGTCGTCCGACAGCGACAGCATGGCGAGCTTTGCAACGTGCATCACCTGCTCGAGGGTGATCTTGTCCTCCGCCATGGGCGCTCGAAGCTAGCAGATCCGTTGTTTGGCGCGAGGTCTGCAAACTCACTCACCAAAACATGGGTTTTGATTGACGAAACGGCACAAAACCGCGTACATTTTGCTTGAAACGGACGTTTGCGGTGTCATTAGAACTAATTCGTTGGGTGGCTCACGAGCTGCGTCTCGCGTTCCTCGAAGAGGCGGACGGCGGCGAGCTCGCGAGCAACGTGCAGGCGCTCGACGCGCTCGGCGGCATCGTCCCGTCCGATCTCGTCGAAGCGATCGTGCAGCTCACCGGCACCACGGAAACCGACGGCATCCGCGACGCCGTGCAGAGCGCGCGCGACGGCACGCAGTCGTCCCATGCGCCGCGCCCCGGGGTGAACGTGCTCGCGATGCCCGCGGGCGACGGCCGCTCCGCCGTGCTGATCACATCGCAGGAAAGCCCCGTCGCCGAGAGTATCCAGGCCAAGGCCGCGGCCGCAGACCTCGCGGCGGGCGTGTCGCACGAAGTGGCCAACGCGCTGAGCGCGATCGTCGGCTGGGCGCAGGTCGCGCGGGAGCGGCCCGACAAAGCGCCCCCCGAGGAGGCGCTCGGGTTGATCGAAAAGAGCGCGCAGGTCGCGCGCGACGCGACGCAGGACCTCCTTCGCATGGTGCGTCACACCAATCACGAGCGAGCGCGCACCGACCTCAGCGTGGTGATTCGCGACGTCGTCCGCCTGCTCAGGCCCGAGGCGCAGACCAAGCGCGTGCAGGTGCGTGCGGAGGCCGAAGACGAATGCTGGGTCGATGGCAAGCGCTCGCAGCTCTTTTCGATTGTTTGGAACCTCGCGCACAACGCGGTGCAGATGGTGCCCACGGGCGGCGAGGTGTCGGTCCACGCGCGGTCGCTCGGGACGCTCATCGAGCTCGAAGTTCGCGACAACGGCCCGGGCATGTCCGAGGCTCACAAGCAGCGCGCCTTCGATGCCTACTTCACGACGCGCGCCGAAGGCACGGGGCTCGGGCTCGCGATCGTGCGAGGCACCGTGGAGTCTCTCGGCGGCCGCATCCGGCTCGACACGTCGCCGGGGCATGGTGCGCAGTTCCGCATCCAGCTTCCCGAGTCCGGCGTCAAACGGGAGTCGGACATGGTGCCAAAGCGCACTCGCTTCAGCCGGGTGATGAAGCCCGAGCAGGCAGAGCGCGCGCACGTGCTCGTGGTGGAAGACGACGAAGGCGTCCGGGGCCTCATCTCGACCACGCTGGCGCTGAGCAGCGTGTCGTCCACCTGCGTGGGCACGGCCGAAGAGGCGCTTTCGAAGACAGGCACGTTCTCGGCAGCCCTGATCGACCTCACGCTTCCAGATGAGCGTGGCGACATCCTGCTCGGAAAGCTCCGCAAGAAGGGCACGGTGACCTGCGCGGCGATCATGAGTGGCGCGCCTCCGCCCGCGGACGCCGATCCCGACGGACATCCCGAGCGCTGGCTCCGAAAGCCGTTCGACCCGTCGGACCTTCTTCTGACGCTCCGTGAGCTGATCGACCCTGCACTGACCCGCGACGCGGCCGGCTGAGGCTCAGGCGAAGCGCTCGAAAAGCGCACGCACGTGCGCGGGCCCCGTCCCGCAGCACCCGCCGACGGCGGTCGCACCCGCGGCAACCCAGCCCTCGGCAAGATTGGCGTAGGCTTCCGCAGCGGCCGCTCGGGCCGCGTCCCAGCCGAGGCCTTCGTCTCGGCGGCCCGCGTTGGCGTAGACACCGATCGGAACGTCGAGCGACGCGATCGCGTCGACGTACGGCTGGACGAGACTCGCGGCGATGCAGTTCACCAGCACGCGCTCGACGCCGACCGACGCGACGTCTTTCGCGATGCGCGCAAGCTCGGTCGGGGACAACAGATCGCCAAAAGGGCCCGCGGTGAGCGCCAGCCACGTGCAGAGACCCGTCCCCACCGCAGCCTCCGCGGCGACCCTGGCCTCGCTCGGATGCGCGAACGTCTCGCAAAGAATGCCGTCGCAGCCCGCAGCGAAGAGCGCCTTCGCTATCGCCTCGTGCTCGGGCTTGGCCGCCGCGCCCGGGCTGGCGTCGGGCCGATAGCAGTCCTCCACCGGCGCCATGCTGCCGAAGACACGGGCTTTGGAGGGCACGGCGCCTCTGGTGATCTCGACCGCTTGCTTCAGCAGTAAACGCCAACCTTCGCCCGAAGCGCGTGGCTGGGTGCGAAAGGTGTTCGCGGTGTGAAGCGTTGCTCCCGCTCGGGCGTAGTCGGCGTGCACGTGCGAAAGAAGCGCGGGCGCCTCGGCGATCGCGCGCGCGCTCCAGCCGGGCGCCTCGAGCGTCGAGCCGCGGGCGATCAGCTCGGTGCCAATCGCGCCATCCATGATCGTCACGGTCATCGAGGCGAATACTCTAGCAACTGACCGCCACCTGGGGAGCTGATACGCTTCGGGCGTGGACGCGAGAACGCAAACCTCGTTCATCGCCGCGCTTCTCTGCTTCGCGCTGGCGGCCAGCGTGCTGCTCCGCACCCAGCGGCAGCGCGACCGCTGGCTGTTTGGCATTCTCGCGATCAACACGGGGCTTTGGTACGTCAGCGCATTCATGCGCGGCGTCGCCGGGCCCGCGGGCTTTTGGGAGCGCTTCAATCTCATTTGCGGCGTGCTCCTTCCCCTCTCGGCGGTCGCCTTCTTCGCGGTCCTCGCCCCGTCCGAAACCGGCCGCACGCGCTTCCTTCGCCGTGCGTCGGTCGCATTCGCGGTGGTGCTGCTCGGCGCGATGCTCACGCCTTTTTACGACCACGCCCTCGTGGTCGGCGGCCTTCTCACCTACGTGACCGTCTTCCTCTCGCTCGCCCTCCTCTACCTCTACCGCATGGGCTTCGAGACCGACTCTCGCATCGAGGGCGCGCGGCTTCGCTACATCGCGCTCGTCGGCGGCTTCGGCGGCCTGTTCACCCTCGTCGAATACCTGCCCTACGCCGGCCTCGACATCCCTCCGGTGGGCACGGTGCTGATCCTCGTCTTCCTCTACGCGCTCTCGCAGTCGATCACGCACTATCGCCTCATCGACCTCTACGAGCTCGCCGGCCGCCTCGGCGTGCTCACAGCTCTCGCTTTCGTGTTGGCCTTCATCTTGTGGGCGATGCGCCTCGTTTCGGGCAAGCAGCTCTTTCTCCACATCGTGGTGTCGGCGTTCGTCGTCCTGATCCTCTTCGACCCCCTGCGCACCCGGGTCAAAGAATGGATCTCGCAGGTGTTTTTCCGCGAACGCTTCGAGCTCGAGCGCACGATCCTCGCCCTGCGCCGCTCGCTCACCCACGTCCTCGACATCGACGAGCTCTCCGAGGCGCTGATCGACGATCTCGGAGCCTCGCCGCGATTCACTCAGGGCGCGCTCTACCTCCTGAGCCCCGACGCCCGCATGTTCGTGCTCAAAGCTCATTTCGGCCCCAAGCCCGCGGAGCGCGTCGAAATGGCCCCGCTTCGACCTCTGCTCGACCGCGTCTCGAAGACCGGCGCAGTGGTGTTCGAAAACGTCGAGCGCGAGCTCGAGGAGCTGCGGCGCCTCGGCAACGACCGGGACGCGGAGACGGCACACGACGTCGCGATCACCATGCAGGCGCTCCAGGCCTCCGTGTGCCTCGGCCTCCGCGGGGAGTCTGGGAACCTCTACGGCTTTTTGGCGCTGCGCGACGACCGCCTTCGCGACGCGTTCTCGCCCGAGGAAGTTCAGCTCCTCGGCGGCCTGGCGGCGCAGGTGGCGATCACGGTCGAAAACTCTCAGCTCTATCAGCAGATGAAGGAGCGAGACCGCCTCGCGGCGCTCGGTGAGATGGCTGCGGGCCTCGCCCACGAGATCCGAAACCCCCTCGGCTCGATCAAGGCAAGCGCGCAGTTTTTGACCGACACCGCCGAGGAGGCCGACGACCGAGAGGAATTCCTCGACATCATCGTCGACGAGGTCGACCGGCTGAACCGTGTCGTCAGCTCGTTCTTGGACTACGCGCGGCCCGGGTACACCGACCCCGACCCCATCCGAGTGGACAGCGCCGTGCAGATCACGCTTCAGCTCCTGCGGCCGGAGTGCGACTCGGCCGACGTCACGCTGCACGTGGCGTTGGACCCCGACCTCCCGAAGGTGAAGATCGACATCGAGCGGCTGCGCCAGGTGCTGATCAATCTCGTGCAGAACGCCGTGCAGGCCATGCCCGAGGGCGGCGACATCTACGTCGAGGCCCGCACCCAAGACCGCTTTCGAATTCGTGGCGCCGCGCGCCCCTGGGTGCAGATCAGCGTGCGCGACACCGGCCCCGGCATCGCGCCCGGGCTTCTCGCAAACCTCTTCGTGCCTTTCGTCACCACCAAGCAGCAGGGCACCGGGCTCGGGCTCGCGATCTCGCAGCGCATCGTGTCGGAGGCCGGCGGCCGCATCGACGTCCGAAGCCGAGAAGGCGTCGGCACGACCTTCGTGGTGCTGCTTCCCGCCGAGACGGACGCCCCGCTCGACACGTTCGAGGCAGAGGTCGATGCCGAAGCCGATCAGTCGACGGCGGGCGAAGGCGCGCCGGTCGGCCTCGAGCCGGCCGAGCCCTGATCGACGGCGACGGTCTGCATGCGAACCCGGTAGAGGCGCAGGTCCGAGCGGTCGAAGCTGTCTTCCGGGAGCCCGTTTTCTGCGAACAGGCGGCGGTACGCGTCGGTCGGCGTGGCGGCCGCGTGCGTGGCCCGCGGGAGCAGGTAACGCCATCGCGACGGCTGCTCGTACGCAACGCCGTGGCGCGGCCGGACCAGCGCGTCGATCAGCGATCGGGACGATGAGTCGAAGGTGCCGTCGTCGAACAAAAACGCGACCTCGACGTCGAGCTGATCGAGCCGCTCGTCGAGGGGTCCGCCCATGGTCTCCATCCGCTCCTCCCAGCGCTCGCGGGCAGCGAGCGCCGCGGTGACCACGCCGTCGGCGATCGACTGCGAGCGCGCCGAGCGCCATAGGCGAGGCCCAAAGGCGCCTCGAAGCAGCACCAGCACCTCCACCGCCTGCGGCTCGGTCAGCGAGTCTGGGAACGCATCGAGCGGCGGCGCTTCGCTCCCCTCGAGAATGCGACGCGCGACGCGCGCGAGCACCCGGTCGGTCACCGCGACGGGCCACCGCGTGTCGTCGACGACGTAGAGCAGCCCGTCGGGCGTCAATCGCTCGCCGCGAAAGCCACGAACCGGCTCCCCGGAGGAAAACCGCGCGAGCAGCTTGGGCTCGACCGCGAACGGCACGTCGACGTCGACCGGGACCCAGAGCCCCTCGATCCCTGCATCCCGCATGCTCTCACGAAGCCCGTCCGGGTCGGAGCCCTCGAGCGCCCGGGAGAGGTCTGGATGATCGGCCACCGGGTCCCACGCGGTCGCCCGCGGCGGGGCTGCCACCGCTGCGACCGCCGTCCACTGCTGAAGCGATTCCGAGGCCTGCGGCCGGCTGCGGCGGAAAACCAGCAGCGCCACGACAACCCCCAAGACCGCCAGCAACCAGCCCCGCTTTGCCATCCGGCTACGCTCTATCGTAAGAACCGTCATGCCCCAAGGCCCAAAGCTCCGGGCCCACCCGATCGCCAATCCGTTCCACGTCGTGCTCGTCGAGCCGGAGATCCCGCCGAACACCGGGGCGATCGCGCGGACGTGCGGGGCCACCCAGTCGCCGCTTCACCTGGTTGGGCCGCTCGGCTTTCAGATCGACGACCACGCCGTGCGCCGCGCGGGCCTCGACTACTGGCACCTGGTGGACATCCACCGCCACGACTCCTTCGAAGCTTTCGAGGAATCGGACCCACAGCGCCGAATTCATTTGTTTTCCGCCTCGGCATCTAAGTCGTTTCTAGAGGCGAGCTTCCAACCTGGCGACGCGCTGGTGTTCGGGCGGGAGTCGGTCGGGCTGCCTCGGGAGCTGCTCGAAGACCGGCAGAACGTGTGGGCAATTCCGACCACCGGCCCCGTCCGGAGCCTGAATTTGAGCAACGCCGTGGCCATCGTCGTCTACGAGGCCCTCCGGCAAAATCAGGCCCTGGAGGACACCTTTCTGGGCTAGGGGCCCCGGCCTTGAATACCCCCGGGCGGGCGTCGTCCGAGGAACATGGCCAATCTACGCGCGACCCACCTCCTGCCTTTGGTGCTGCTCCTCGGCGGCTGCCCGGTCTACGGCTCGGGCGACGACACCCCTGTGCAGCGCGACGTTCAGGTGTCCTGCCTGAGCGACTTCGACTGCCCGAACGACACGTTCTGCGACCCGGACACCAACCAGTGTGTGCCCTACGACTTCGGCATCTGCCTCACCGCTGGCGACTGCCCGGTCGGGAGCTACTGCGACCTGTCGGACGGCGGCTGCTACATCCCGGCAATCGCCGAGTGCAGCCTCGACCGTGACTGCCAGTCCGGGTTCGAGTGCGACTTCCGCGACAGCTGTCGCCCCGAGATGCCGGGCGCTTGTCTCGATGACGACGACTGCAACAGCGGCAACCTCTGCATCGAGAACGTCTGCACGCCGCTCGACGAGACCTGCCAGTTCGATTTCCAGTGCGCCGCCGGGTTCACGTGCACCAACAACCTCTGCCTGCTGCTCTGCGGCCCCGAGACCCGCTGCCCGAACGGCACCGAGTGCATCGACAGCCTCTGCCAGGCCGTCGGGGGCGAGTGTATCGACAGCAGCGAGTGTCCGGACCTCACGACCAACTGCGTCGAGGGACGCTGTCTCGGCCGCTGCGACGTGGGCTGTGACGACGCGACGGAGATCTGCGACGCCGACGGCTTCTGCCGGCCGCGCACCCTTCCCGACCCGAACGCCCCCACGCCGTTCTGCCGCGACGATGACGACTGCAACGGCACGGTGTGCGTCGAGGGCGTGTGCCGCACCGAGTGCGACATCACCGCGCCGGACCCGGACGCGATCTGCGCATCGTTCGACGCCCAGGTGCCGCTCTGCGGCTCGGACAACCTCTGCTACGCCGAGAGCGAGACCGTGAGCGACTGCCGCGTTCAGGGCGACTGCGGCGAGGGGCAGAGCTGCGTCAACGGCACGTGCCGCTAGTCGAGCCGATAGCGTAGCCGACGGACGTCTCGAAGGACCCGGTCGATCGAGTGGGCTGGCGCGTAGCCCAGCTCGGCCCGGGCCCTCGAGTCGTCCACCATGCAGACGTAGCGAAGGTGGTCGAGCTCCTCCGACGGGAAGCTGCTGAGGCGGAGCTTCCAAAGCTGGTCGAGGGCCACTCGAGCGAGCGGCGAAGGGACAGCGCGCGGACGGCCACCGGCGGCTCGAACGAGATGGGAGAGCGGCATCTCGCCGGGGCCCCGGATGTTGAAGATGCCGCGTGCCCCAGGCCGAAGCGCGAGCTGGATGGCGCGGACGACGTCCTTTTCGTGCACGACCTGCATCATGGGGTCGAAGCCGAGCACCATCACCGGGCGGTCGAGCCGAAGGTAGTTGCTAGCTGCGTTGTGGACCCGACCGACGATGTGGCACGGGCGGAGCACCACGGTTTCGGTGTTCGGGTTCTTCCAGAAGAAGCTCTGCGCGAGCATGTCGAGCTCGACCAAGTCCCGCATGCCGCCGAACTGCTGCGCGCCGAGCAGCGGCGCGTCTTCGGTCAAGAACTGCGGGTTGTTGGGCTGAGGGCCGTAGACGTTTGCGCCGGACAGCACGACGAGCTTGGGGACGGCGTACTGCGACATGTAGTCGAGCAGCTTTTGAAAGGCGACGATGTTCCACGCGTGGCGGTCGCGTGAGCTGCGGCGCGGGTCGTGCAGCACGCCGAGGTGGACCACCGCGCGGACGTCGCGGCTGCGAAAGATGTCCTTCATCTTTTTGCGCCGCATGTCGACCTGGTGGTGCACCACGTCCTTGGGCCGGTCGGGGAACGGCCGCCGGTCGACCCCGACCACCCGGTCGGCGCGATGGAGCTCGCGCACGAGCAGCTTTCCGAGCCGCCCGCAGACCCCTGTGACGAGAACGGCGCCCTCGACGGCGGGCTTCGGGTGAACGCCGGTGGTGGTGGTGGCGTCTTGCTCGGCGGGCGGCTCGACGGCTGCCCTTTCCGGGCGGCCGAATACACCGCGCGCCACGGGAGCGCGGACCGACGTCGACGACTCCACGCGGAGCTTTCGCGGGGTGAGGCGGCGACGATTTCTGGCCTCGGGGTTTCGCATCGCTAGAGGAACACACCCTTCCGTTCGCGAAGTCCCCGGTTGACCATGCTTTGCACGGTGCTCTTCACGAGCCAAACCCGCTCTTCGATCGCGGCGTCGTCGTCATCGGCGTCGCCTTCGAAGCGAAACGGCTCGCCGAAATAGAGCCGATACTTGGTGGGCAGGGGGGCGACCATCCCGAAGAACATCTGCGGCATCACCGGGAACGCCGGCATGCGAAGAAGGCGCGCCAGCGGCTTGAAATCGGCGATGGAGGGGTACTGCTCTTCGCCCCCGATCACGGCGACGGGCACGACCGGCGTGCCGGTCTCGAGCGCGAGCCGCATGAAGCCGAGCCCGAAATCGGTGAGCTGATAGCGCTGGTCGTACGTCTTGCTGATGCCCCGGGCGCCCTCGGGGAACACGATGAGGCTCTCTTCCTGCCGGAGCAGGCGGCGGGCGTTCTCGGGCGAGCCCACCACCTGGCCGAGCCTAGGGTAGAGGGTGGAGATGAAGGGGAGCTCGGCGGTCCACGTTTCGACCATGCTTCGGGGGAAGCGGGGCGGGTCGGCGTCGAGCATGAGGGCGCACGCGATCATCACGGCGTCGAGGGGGAGCTGGCCCGAGTGGTTCGCGACGATCAGGACGCGCCCGGCCGGGACGCGGTCGATGCCGTACACCTGGGTGCGGAAATATCGGCGGTGGAGGAGCGCGGCGACCGCGAGGGCATACCGACTGGTATCGGGGTCGAAGCCGAACGGGTCGTTGCCGAGCTCGTTCGGGTACGTTTTGATGCCGGCGATGCGGGCGTCGATGTCCTGGCCGATGACGTCCTCGGCGAAACGGACGACGCGGTTGCCGACGGACCTCGCCGCCTGCCGAAGGGGGGATTCCCCCAACAGACGTGGCCGGCGCCAGCCGGCGAATGGCACGATCGACCCCCGCTGCGCCATGCGAGCATCGTGCGGACTGAACTCGGGCGCGTCAATCCAAAACGCCGCAACGTCGTTGGAACGTTCCCACTTCACGGAGCCCCAGGTCCAGGTCATGCTCTGCCCATGAGCGTGGGATTCGACATCGATCTTATCGGTGGGCTCGCGGGGTGGCGCGCGCTCGGACGCGTCGTCGTCGAGGCCGGCGACGGCGCGATGGATCTCTTTCAACGAGGCACCGTGCCCCAAAAGAAACCCGACCGGAGCCCGGTCACCGACGCCGATCGCGCGATCGAGCACGCGATTCGGGACCACGTGCTCGCGGCGCATCCCGACGCCGAGTTCTTCGGCGAGGAAACCGGTCGACACGGCGACAACCCCAGCCTCCGCTTCATCGTCGATCCGATCGACGGCACGCGCGCGTTCGTGCGCGGCTTCCCCACGTGGTCGGTGCTGGTGGGCATCGAGTCCGGGGGCACGCCGGTCGCCGGCATCGCCTACATGCCCGCTGACGGCGATCTGTTCACGGCGATCGCGGGCCAGGGCACGCTCCACAACGGCAAGGCGGTGCGCGTGTCCGGCGTGGCGCCGCTCGCCGACGCGACGGTCACCCACGGCGCGCTCCAGCAGTTCACCGAGAGCGGCCACGCCGAGGTCCTCACGCGTCTCTCGAGCGCCTGCGATTCGGCGCGCGGGTTTCCGGATTTCGACGGCTACCGGCAGGTGCTCCTCGGCCGGTCCGACGCAATGGTGGACCCTGGGGTGCAGCCCTACGACATCTGCGCGCCAGCGGTGCTGATCCGCGAGGCGGGAGGCCGGCTTACGTCGTTCGAAGGCGAAGAGACGATCTACGACGGCAGCGCCGTCGCCAGCAATGGCGCCATCCACGACGAGCTGGTTACGGCCCTCGGGCCGACGGCCCGATGATCCCCGCGTGAAACCGGCGGACCCACGTGACGGCTTGATTTCCGGCGCGTCTTGCGGGAGGTTGCTCCGTTCGAACCTCAGGAGAGAAGTATGACGAAACCAGTGCGGCGAGCAGGTGTGATCGGAGCAGGTGTCATGGGCAGCGGCATCATGGCGCACTTCGCCAACGCGGGGATCGACGTGGTGATGCTCGACATCGTGCCCCCGGGCCTGAGCGAGGCCGACAGGAAGAACCCTGCCAAGCGCGACGGCTTCGCGGCCGGCGGGCTCAAGGGCGCGCTCAAGGCGCGGCCCGCGGCATTCTTTCACCCGGTTTACGCGAAGCGCGTCACCATTGGGAACCTCGAGGACGACCTCGAGCTGCTGAAGGGCTGCGACCTCGTGATCGAGGCGATCATCGAAAACGTCGACATCAAGCGCAGCCTCTTCGACAAGCTCGAAAACACCCTCGACGAGGGCACCATCATCGCGTCGAACACGTCGGGGCTTCGTATCGCCGACATGTTGGAGGGCCGCGGCGCCGCGTTCCGCAAGAACTTCCTCGTCATGCACTTCTTCAACCCCGTCCGCTACATGAAGCTCCTCGAGCTCGTGTCCGGCGAGGAGACCGACCCCGCCGTGATGGCCCGCATGAAGAAGTTCGGCGAGAACCAGCTCGGCAAGGGCATCGTCATCGGCAACGACACGCCGAACTTCGTCGGCAACCGCATCGGCTGCTACTCGATGTCGCTCACGATGAACGAGATGCTCGAGGCGGGGCTCACGCCCGAGGACGTCGATGCGATCACGGGGCCACCGATGGGGCACCCGAAGAGCGCGAGCTATCGCACGGCCGACATGGTCGGGCTCGACACGTTCAAGCATGTCTCGGACAACTGCTTCGCGGCGCTCACCGACGACCCGGAGCGCGACGTCTTCAAGCTGCCCGAATTCGTCGACGTGATGGTCGAAAAGAAGCTGCTCGGGAACAAGACCCGCGGCGGCTTCTACAAGAAGACCAAGGAAGGCATCCTCACCTTCGACCCGGTCAAGCTCGACTACCGGCCGAAAGCCGGCGACCAAGACATCAAGAAGTTCTGCAAGAGCCTCAAAGGCTCGCCCGCGCAGCGCGTGAAGGCGCTCGTCGAAAACGACGGGCCGGCCGGCAAGTTCGCCTGGAAGGTGCTCTCGCGGACCCTCGCCTACTCGGCGAGCAAGATCCCCGAGATCACCGAGAGCGTCGAGGCCGTCGATGACGCGATGAAGTGGGGCTACAACTGGGACCTCGGCCCCTTCGAGACCTGGGACGCGATCGGTTTCAAGGCCGCGTACGACCGGATGAAGGCCGACGGAATCTCGGTTCCCGACTCGATCGACAAGATGGCCGCGGCGGGCGCGGAGAGCTTCTACACCGACGACGGCCGCGTGTACGACCTGGTGAAGGGCGAATACATCGCGCGCGACATCGACCCGCGAAACGCCACGCTCACCGTGCTGCGCAAAGGCGAGGCGGCCGTGTTCGAAAATCGCGGCACGGAGGCCTGGGACCTCGGCGACGGCATCCTCGGCCTCACGTTCATCACGAAGGCCAACAGCATCGACGACACGGTGGTGGAAGGCCTCAGCAAGGCCACCGAGATCGCCGAGCGCGATTTCCGCGGCATGATCATCTACAACCAAGGCGACCACTTCTGCGTCGGCGCCAACCTCTTTGCGGTGGTGATGGCCGCCCAGCAGAAGGCCTGGGACCAGCTCCGCGAGACGATCACCGGGCTGCAAGGCGCGCTTCAACGCACGAAGTACTCGACGATTCCGGTCGTGGCCGCGCCGTTTGGGATGACGGTTGGCGGCGGGTTCGAGGTGTGCATGGGCGCTGATTCGGTGCAGGCCGCCGCCGAAACGTACGTCGGCCTCGTCGAGGTGGGCGTCGGGCTCCTGCCGGGCGGCGCGGGCAACATGAACATGCTCTGGCGCGCGCTCGAGGGCATTCCGGACGGCACAGAGGTCGACACCCTCCACTTCGTCTCGCGCACGTTCCAAAACATCGCGATGGCGCGAGTTGCTACGGGCGCCGGCGAGGCGAAGGAGTTTGGCTACTTCCGGAAGACCGACGGCATCTCGTTCGACAAGGCGCGGCTCTTGACCGAGGCCAAGGAGCGGGCGATCGGCATGGCCGAGTCGGGCTACCACCCGCCGCCGCGGCGGTCCTACCGGCTCCCGGGCGAAAGCGGCATCGCCACCCTCGAAATGATGATCGATTCGCTCGTCGCGGGCGGCTTCGCGAGCGAGCACGACGCGCTGATCGCACGAAAGGTCGCCAACGTGCTTTGCGGCGGCCCGTCGGGCCACGCGCACGAGGTCACCGAGGAGCAGATGCTCGAGCTCGAACGCGAGGCGTTCGTCAGCCTGTGCGGCGAGCCGAAGAGCCAGGAGCGCATGCAGCACATGCTCACCACCAACAAGCCTTTGCGGAACTAGGCCAGCAGGACCCCGAAGAACGAGGAATCAGGAGTAGAGACATGGGCAAAGTCGTCGTCGTAGATGCGGTTCGAAGCGCGGTGGGTCGCGCAAAGAAAGGGTCCCTGGCCAATCGCCGTCCAGACGAGCTCGCGGGCGAGGTCGTTCGCGGCCTGCTGGCGCGCAACCCTCAGGTGGATCCCAACACGGTCGAGGATCTGGTTCTCGGCTGTGCATTCCCGGAGGGCGAGCAGGGCATGAACGCGGCCCGCATGGTCGGCCGTCTCGGAGGGCTTTCCGAAGAGAGCGCGGGCATGACCATCAACCGATTCTGCTCGAGCGGCCTTCAGGCAATCGCGCTGGCAGCGGGGTCGGTCAAGGCCGGTTTCGACGACGTCGTCATTGCGGGCGGCATGGAGTCGATGACCATGGTGCCGATGACGGGCAACAAGCCGAGCATGTCGCCCGAGGTCATGGAGAGGTTCCCCGAGACCTACACCCCGATGGGCATCACCGCCGAGAACGTCGCCGACCGCTTCAACATCAGCCGTGAGCAGCAGGACGAGTTCGCGGTGCGAAGCCACGAAAGGGCGATCGCCGCCATCGAGCGAGGCGCATTCGAAAACGAAATCGTGCCGGTGCACGGCGTGAAGTTCGGCGGCGACGGCGAGCGCGAGATGTTCGAGTTCAAAGTCGACGAGATGCCGCGCCCCGGCACCACGATGGAGGCGCTCGCCAAGCTCAGGCCCGTGTTTTCTGCGAAAGGCAGCGTCACCGCCGGCAACTCCTCACCGCTCTCCGACGGCGCGGCGGCGGCGCTCGTCATGAAGAAGAAGAAGGCCGAGGAGCTCGGCCTCACGCCGATGGCGGTGTTCAAGTCGTTCGTCACCGTGGGCGTCGACCCGTCGATCATGGGCATCGGCCCCCTTCCGGCGGTGCAGAAGCTCCTGCGCAAGAACGACCTCACCATCGACGACATCGACGTCTTCGAAGTGAACGAGGCCTTTGCGAGCCAAGCCGTCTACGTCGCCAAAGAGCTCGGCATCCCCGACGACAAGCTCAACGTGAACGGCGGCGCCATCGCCCTCGGCCACCCGCTCGGCTGCACCGGCGCCAAGCTCACGGCCACCGCCCTCAACGAGCTCAAACGCCGCGGCGGCAAACGCGCCGTCGTCACCATGTGCATCGGCGGCGGTATGGGCGCCGCCGGCCTCTTCGAAGCGCTGGACTAGGGGACACTCTCCCCTCCGCAACCCGCCGACATCACACGGCTCCTGCGGCGAAGATCGCAGCGGCTGAATCGTCGACAATCTTACGGTGCCTGACCCCTTTTTAGGAGAAGGCGGCGTGGTTGAGGTCTGCCGGGGTGGGTTCTGAGGCGGGCGCAGCGGCTGCGTCGCTTGCGTGAACGGCGCCTGCCGTTCTCGACGCCGAGGCTCGTAGGAACTGGCCCGGGCCATCGCTCTTGCCGACCTCGGGAAGTACCTCGCCCTGCTTGGCGACCACGGTACCGTTGACGACGACGGTCGGGACGGCTTCCGGGTTGCGGCGAACCAGGCGCACATAGTCGCCGAGCTCGGGGATCTTTTCTTCGTGCATCTCCTCGACGCGGTAGTCGAGCTTTTCTGGGTCGATGACGACGAGGTCGGCGCGCTTGCCCTCCTCGAGAGTGCCGGCCTCGATTTGGAACCACTCGCCGAGCTCGCCGGTGAGCTTGTGCACCGCTTTTTCGAGCGGCATGACGGGCTTGCCGCGGTCGGCAGCGTCTTTGACGAACTTCAGCATGCGGATCGGGAAGTTGTAGAAGGCCATGTTGCGGAGGTGGGCGCCGGCATCCGAGAACCCGAGGAGGCTCGACTCGGCGTTCATCATCGAGGCGAGCGGCTTGGGCCTGTCGTTGCCGGTCACCGTGTACCACCGAAGGTCGTTGCCGAACTCGATCAACAGGTCGAGGAACGCATCCACCTCGGACTTCCCCTGCATCACGCCAATCTCGCGAAAGGTCTTGCCGATGAGCGACCGATCGGGGCAGTCCATGACGGTCGCCATCGCGAAGTTGCGGTGAAACACCTTCGGGATGAGCGGGTTGTTCCACTGCCGGTTGAACTTGCGACGGTAGGCCGGGTCTTGAAAGAGCTTTCGCCTTTCGAGCATCGTCTCGAGGTGAAGCCCTGCAGCCCCCGCCCCAAACTCCTCGAACACCACGTTTTCAAACCCGTCGGCCCAGAGGTCGAACGCCACGGGCAAGAACTGATAGCGGAACTTGCCGCGAAACACCTTGTTGACCGCCCATGCGACCCCGCTCAGCGCCCGCCAAATCAACCGGTTCGACCGGAGGTCCATGATCGACACGATGCTCGTCTTGAGCGCGTCGCGAAGAAACAGCCCAGCGCTGAACGCGGCATAGATGAAAATCTCGTACTTGGTGGAGACGTTCGGAATCGCCTGCAGGTTCAGGCCGCGCTTGCGCACGCCGCGCACCATGCGGCGAAGCTCCTTCCACGACGCGTACGTCGACGGCAGGCACTTGCTCCGAAAACGGTCGCCGCCCATCTTGTCCCAGTAGAGCCCGTTCAAGGAGAGCCCGAGGAACCCGGCGTCGTAGCCCTCCTCGATGACCTCTTCCATTCTGGCGAGCTCCTCCTCCGTCGGCTTCTCCTTCGCGTCGAGCGAGCGCTCGAGGCCCATCACCTGCGCACGCACGGCCGAGTACCCCACGAAGGACGCCACGTTGGGCCCGAGCGGCAGGCTCTCCAGGTGCTCCGCGTATTCGGCATGCGAATCCCAGCTCTTCTTCTCCTTCACGAGCGGCAGCAGGTGCTCGTATGGAATCGCCTCGACGCGCGTGAACATGTCGGCGATGTCGGTCGCGTCGCCGACGGCCGTGCTCAGCGAACAGCTCCCGAGGAAGACGGTGGTCACGCCGTGCCGGAGCGACTCGTGGAGCGAAGGAATGGCCTCGACTTCGGCGTCGTAGTGCGTGTGGATGTCGATGAAGCCCGGCATCACCCACTTGCCGTCCGCGTCGATCACGTCGGCCCCTTCTGGAACCGGCAGCGGCTCGCTCGAGACCCGCCGGAGCCGCCCGTCGGACACGTGGACGTCCATTTTCTGCGCGGGGCTTCCTAGACCGTCGAAGAAAAGACCGTTCTTGATGATGAGCTCGCGTGATTCCATGGGCACCTCGGCTGGCCGGGATGGCCCCAGCATGCGGAAACCCTGACAGAAACCCGACCTTCAGGCTTGACTCCGGGCGACAAAAATTTACCTTTTCGCGACAAGGAGCCGGCCTGATGTCTATGGTCCGCGCGTCCGCGCTGAGCGGCTACAGAGAGCTCGTCACCCAGCTGGGCGGCAGCCCGACCCAATTTCTCCGGGAGTTCCGTATCCCCGAATCCGTCCTCGACGACCCGCAGTCGTTCGTGTCGTACGGGTCGCTGATTCGTCTCCTCGAGCACTCGGCGGTGGAGCTCGGGTGCCCCGATCTGGGTCTCAGGCTCTCCGAGCGGCAGGATCTCGGCATCCTCGGTCCGCTCGGCGTCGCAGTTCGCAACTGTGAGAGCCTCGGCGACGCGATGCGGTGCGCGTCGCGCTACATGTTCGTCCACAGCCCCGCGATTTCATTCACGCCCCAGGCAGCCGAAGACGACGGGCACGTCCTGCTGATGTTCGAGATTCTCCTGTCGTCGGTGGGGCCGGCCGTGCAGGTGACCGAGCTCAGTGTCGGCCTGGCCGCACGCATCGTGCACATGCTGGTCGACAAGCCGCAGCCGATCTTGCGGGTCCACCTGCGCCACCGTCGGCTGTCGCCGCTCGCGGTGTACGGTTCGCATTTCGGTGCGCCGGTCACGTTCGAGGCGCGGGTCTCGGCCCTCGAGCTCGACCGCAAACACCTAGCCCTGCCGATCGAAGACGCGAGCTCACAGCTTCGCGAGCTGGCGGAGAGCTACCTCGCCCTCCAAGAACATGAAAGCGAGACGCCGCTTTCGGCTCGAGTTCGCATGGTGATCCGGCGCTCGCTGGGCACGGGCGCGACGTCTTGCAGCGACGTCGCATCTGCTTTCGCGCTCCACCCCCGCGCCCTTCAACGACAGCTCCGAGGCGAAGGCACCTCGTTCGGCCAGCTCAAAGACGAAGCCCGCGCCGACCTCGCCCGCGACTACATCGCCAACCCCGACCTCCCCATGTCCCACGTGGCCGCCCTCCTGGACTACAGCGAACAATCGGCGTTCACCCGCGGCTGCAAACGCTGGTTCGGCAAAACCCCACGAGAGTTGCGCGCGGGGGGGTGAGAAAAAGGGGACAGTCCCCTTTTTTTACCAGCTGCCCGTGTTTGGCATCGATGCCCACGGCTCTTTGGGCTGCAGCGGGTCGCCGGCTTGGAGGAGCTCTATCGAGATGCCGTCGGGTGATCGGATGAAGGCCATGCGGCCGTCGCGCGGCGGGCGGTTGATCGTGACGCCGCCGTCGCTGAGCTTTTGACAGAGCTGGTAGATGTTCTTCGTTTCGAAGGCGAGGTGACCGAAGTTGCGACCGCCCGTGTACTCCTCGGGGTCCCAGTTGTACGTGAGCTCGACGAGCGGAGACGCGTTGCTGACCGCGCGGCCGCGGTCTTCGGGCGCGGTCAAAAACACCAGAGTGTAGCGCCCAACCTCGCTGTCGTGTCGCCGCTGCTCGACGAGACCGAGCTTGTTGCAGAAGAAATCGAGCGAAGCATCGAGGTCGCTGACGCGGATCATCGTGTGCAGGTAGCGCATGCAGGAGACTATAGGGCAGTGCCCCAGACCCTGTCACCGGGACACTGACACTGTCCCTGACACTGGCACTGTCCCTGACACTGACACTGACACTGACACTGTCCCTGACACTGACACTGGCACTGTCCCTGACACTGTCCCTGTCCCTGTCCCTGTCCCTGTCCCTGTCCCTGACACTGCCCCTGCCCCCTGGCGCCCCTCCCTCCCCTGCTTCAGACTCCGGCGCGATGGGCAACGAATACGAAGCAATCGTCATCGGCGGCGGCCCCGGGGGCTACGTCGCTGCCATTCGACTCGGGCAGCTCGGCGTGAAGACACTCTGCGTCGAGCGCGAGGCGATGGGGGGCGTGTGCCTCAACTGGGGCTGCATCCCCTCCAAGGCGCTGATCGCTGCGGCCAACCTCGCCAACAAAGTGAAGAACGCGCAGCACATGGGCATCACGGTCAAAGACCTCGAGGTCGACGTCGCCAAGATGCAGGAGTGGAAAGAAGGCATCGTCCACAAGCTCACGAGTGGCGTCACGAGCCTGGTCAAAGGCAACAAGGGCGACATCGTGATGGGCGACGCGACCGTCACCGGCCCGAACACCGTCGAGGTGGCCACTGCGGACGGCAAGAATGAAACCTACACCGCCAGCAAAGGCATCATCGTCGCCACCGGCACCCAGATGATCGAAATCCCCGGCTTCGAGCCCGACGGCGACGTCGTCATCACGGCGCGCGAGGCGGTCAGCCTACAGAGCGCGCCCGGGAGCATGGTGCTCATCGGCGGCGGCGTCATCGGCCTCGAGCTCGGCATGGTCTACCAGAAGCTCGGCACCAAGATCACGGTCGTCGAGCTGATGGACCAGCTGCTGCCGGGCACCGACACCGACCTCGTGCGCGTCGTGAAAAAGCACCTCGAGAAGGACGGCGCCGACATCTATCTCAACAGCAAGGCCGTCGCGCTCGACAGGAGCGGCGGCAAAGCGAAGGTCACCATCGAGACAGATGGCAAGCAGACCGTCGTCGAGGCGGACAAAGTCCTCGTCGCCATCGGCTTCCGCCCGAACTCGGGCGGCATCGGCCTCGAAAAGGTGGGCGTGAAGCTCGACGACCGTGGCCACATCGCGATCGACGAGCAGATGCGCACCAACGTGCCCACGATCTTCGCCATCGGAGACGTGGCCGGCACCCCCTACCTCGCGCACAAGGCCTCGAAGGAGGGTGAAATCGCCGCCGAGGTGATCGCAGGCCACAACGCGGCCGCCGACTATCGCGCCATGCCGGCCGCGATCTTCACCGACCCCGAGATCGCCACCGTCGGGCTGACGGAGTCCGAGGCGAAGGCCCAAGGCAAGAAGGTCAAGATCGGCAAGTTCCCCTTCGCGGCGTCTGGTCGCGCCATGGCCGTCAGCGAGACCGACGGCTTCATCAAGGTGATCATCGACGAGGCGGACCACCAGCTCCTCGGCGTGGCCATCGTCGGCCCCGAGGCAAGCGACCTGATCAGCGAGTCGGCACTCGCGATGGAGATGACCGCGTTTGCCGAAGACGTCGCTCTCACGGTTCATCCGCATCCGACCCTCGGCGAAGGCGTCATGGAAGCGTTCAAGAGCGCGCTCGGCGAGGCGATTCACATCATGAACCGCTAGGCGCGCCGTGCAGTTCTGCCGACTCGGGACCGTCGACTACGCCAAGGCGCTCAGCCTTCAGCAAGCAATCCAGGCCCAACGCATCGCCGGCGAGATCGACGATACGGTCCTGCTGCTCGAACATCCGGCGGTGCTCACGATGGGACGCGCCGCCAAAGCCCAGCACGTGCTCGCGTCGCAAAGTCTTCTCGAGGCGCGGGGCATTCAGGTGCACGAGGTCGGCCGCGGCGGCGACGTCACGTACCACGGCCCAGGGCAACTCGTGGCGTATCCAATCATCGCTCTCGAGGGCGCGCGTCGCGACGTTCGCAAGTACGTTTGGTCGCTCGAGGAGGCGATGATTCGAACGTGCCGCGATTTCGGCGTCACCGCCGGACGCGTCGAAGGCCTCAACGGCGCTTGGGTCGACGACCGCAAGATCGGCGCAGTGGGCGTGCGCATCAGCCGGTGGGTGACCATGCACGGGCTCGCACTCAACGCCAACAGCGACCTCACCGACTTCGACCTGATCGTCCCGTGCGGCATCCAAAACCGCGCCGTCACCTCGCTCTCCGCAGAGCTCGGCCGCACGGTTCACGCCAACGATGCCGTCGAGCCCCTCGCCCGGCACTTCGCAGCGCTTCACGACGCGGCGCCCGAATGGAGCGACGGCCCGCCCGAGCCGGTCAGCCGGCCGTAGTCCCGGCTGGAAGCAGCGCTTTCGGAACGCGGAGGAAATACCGGATCGCGCTTTGGCCCATGGCGGTGGTGCCGGCTCCTGCAACGCCCGCGGACACCACGCTTCCCGCCCCGGGCACGAGCTTGGCGATGGTTTGCGCCGAAAACCGAAGCCCCAGGCCGAGGCCGCCCACGACTCCGAGACTTCCAAGCCACTCCGCCACCGTCTTTCGGCCCCACGACCGCCCGCTGAGATAGGCGAGCGCGCTGACCATCATCGCTTGCAGCGGCCCGAGCAGCACCATGTCCGAAAACGGAATGGGCGTGAGGCCGACGGTCACGGAAACAGCGGTGCACGCCTGCACGATTTCGTTGCCGATGCGAACGCGAGCTTCGTGCGCCCGGGTGAGGGCACGCGCCGCTTCGAGACGCGCCTCTTCGGGGAGCGCGAGAACGATCGCCTCCGAAAGCCCCGCGAGCCCGTGACCGCTGATCGCCGACACAGCCCGCGCCGGGTCCGCAGCCCATCCGTTCGCCGAAAGCTCCGCTTCGAGACTCGCTCGCGCGGCGTCGAGGTCCGCCGACGAGCGTCCAACCAAGTCGGCGTGCGTCATCAGCGGAAACACGCGGAGCGCAGACACGCCCTCGGGCACGTCGAGAACCAGGCTCTTGGCCTGCGCCGCGATCGCCGCGGCATCGCCGAGGTCGTTTGGCTCGAAGGTCACGAACACCAGATCGGGGACCGCCTCGCCAAGCGCCGTCGTCCACTTCAGCCGCGCGTCCTCGGCATCCACATCGACCTCGAGCCAATCCACCGCGGCTCCCTCATGCTCGATGTGCACCCAGCCGCCGTGGTCGGCGTGGAGCGGCTCACGCGCCGGCTGCCGTTCGATCAACGCGCGAAGCAGCGTCGAGCGTCCGCTTCCGCTCCGACCGAGCGCCGCAAACCGCGGCGGCCGCTTGTCATAGAGGAGCGCGCGAAGCCCCCCGATGTCATTTTTGACACCGGACACGAGCGGCACCTGATCGAGCACCCGCACGAGCTGATCGAGCGCCATCTCTTTTCCGCGTTCAAACACTGCCACCAATTCTTTCGCCGGCTGCTCTAGGCGTGCAACCCGGCCCATGTTAATCTCGCGCCGGGGTTACGCATGGGGGCGCAGTGGCTCGAAGCACTGGAGGACGTCGGGGGCAATTTGGTGCCTGCGGCGCGGGATTTCGTCGACTCCCAGCGCCCGCCGATGCCTGGCGTGGGCGCGTCGGGCGTCCGCTGGCTGGCGAGCGTCGTCGAGGATTTCGTCGATTCGGACGACGTCCCTGCCGACGACGATCGCTTCGTCGAGGGGGCCGGCGCGGTTCTCGGGCTTCTCCTGATCGAGCACCTGGGAGGCCAGACCCGAGAGCGCGACGGCTGCCATCGGGTTCAGCTCGGACGCTTCGGCTGGTTCGATCCGTTTAGCGCGATCGAGGCAGCGCTCGACGCGGACGACCCGCGCGGCTGTCTCTCGGACCACCTCTCGATCGCCGAAAGGGAGGCCGAGCAGGAGGGCCCGGTCTCGCGGGTGGTGAGCGTGTTTGCCGACGCCCTCGGCGAAGAGCGCCCAGAGCTCGAGATCGAATCGCAGTTCGGCCTCGCGGTCGACCTGAGCAACGGCGCCAGCGTCGACCTCGCTCGCCTCGAGCGCGTGTCGCAAGACCAAGACGACGAGGCCGCCACCCAGGCCGCCAAGCGCATCGTCAGCATGCTCCCCGGCGCGGAGTCCGACCCCTACACGCCCTGGCACGAGGCCGCGCCTCGGCTGCTGCCTCGTCTCGTCTCGCAGAGCTTTCTCGACTCGCTTCCGAGCTCACAGGCGCTCTACGTCGACGACGTCGGCCGAGACGTCCATCTCTCGCTTCAGCTTCGCTACGAGACGCGCGCTCGCTACATTCGCTCGAGCGAAGTCGATGCCTGGCCGCTCGAGCGGGCAGCCGCGAGGCAGCAGGCCTTGGAAAACCTCGCCGAGCGGTCGAAGTCGCTTCGCCTCGAGCCGGTCGACGACAAGGTCGTCCGGGTTCGCACCGGTGACGGTCTCGATGGAGCGAGGCTGCTGTTGCCGGACCTCGCGGCGCGGCTCGATCGCATCGAGGCAGGCATGTGGGTCGCGTCGTCCCCGCATCGCGACGTCCTCTTGCTCGCACGCGCCGAATCGGTCGAGGCGCTCGGCGCTCACGCTCACGACGCCGCGAAACGAGCGCCCCACCCGGTCTCACCGGCGCTGTTCGTCGTCACGACGCGCGGCCCGAGGCCGCTCCCGGGCTAAAACGTCTCGGGGTCGAGGGGCGCGGCGCCCAAGTCGAACGGGCTGTCCGCGGTGGCCTCCGCGAATTGGGCAAGCTCGTCTTCCAGCATGGTGGACACCTGCGGGGCGCCAGCCGCGCGACTCATGTCGGCACGGAATTCGCGAACCGCTCTTGCGACCTCTTCGTCGCCCACCGACCAGCCGTTGTAGTCGATCACGTGCCGAAAACGCGACGCGAGCACCGCGGCGTCGTGGAGCCGGTCGTTGGGGTCGCGCGTGATCAGCCGTCGCACGATGGCGTCCGCCTCGGCGCCGCCTTCGACCACACCCGCGAGCTCGGGCACCTCGCAGGCCGCGATTCGCCGGACCGTGTGCGCGTCGTTCTCACCCACGAAAAGGCGCCTTCCGGCAACCATTTCCCAAAACAGCACGCCGAGCGCAAACAGGTCGGCCCGATGGTCAGCGCCTTCACCGCGAAGGATCTCGGGAGACAGATACGCGACCTTGCCTCCGATCATGTCCTCGGCCCGAACGTGCTCGTGCACGGTCGCGTCGGCGAGCCCGAAGTCCGCGAGCTTCACGTCGCCGTTGGTACCGAGAAGGATGTTCTGCGGCGACACGTCGCGATGCACGATCCCGAGGCCCCGTCCGCCTTCGTCCCGGGCGCGGTGCGCGTACGCGAGCGCTTTGGCGACCTCTTGTGCGATCCAGGTCGCGAGCGGAAGTCCGATCGAAGCATTGGTCTTCTGCGCGGCTCGGGTCAGCCGCCTGAGCGACTCTCCGTCGACGAGCTCCATCACCATGATGTACGTCTCGCCCACGTTGCGCGCGTCGTACACGCGCACGATGTTCGGATGCCGCAGGAGCATCCCGAGCCGCGCCTCGTCCTCGAACATCGTGCGAAACAGCGGGTCGCTGATCGAAGGGATCACACGCTTGATCGCGACCGGATAATGGCTGCCGTCGTCGAAGATCGCGTTGGCGCGCCAGACCTCCGCCATCCCGCCCGTGGCGATGCGCTTCGTGGGCTCGTAGCGCGTGGGAGCCCGCCTGAGCTCGGTGGAAAGGTTGGGTTGCGGCCTAGGGGCCATGGTGCGAGCGTGGCAAACGGCCGCAAGCGCGTCAAACTAGCCCCGGGCCGGCCCGAGATGCGAGAGCACCCCTACGCACCTGTCATCGACCGCGTTTTGAAGCCCGCGCAGTACCTCGGTGGCGAACAGGGGCAGGTGCAGAAGGCTTGGGATGAGGTGAGGTGCAGCATCTGCCTCGCCTTCCCCGACCTCTACGAAATCGGGATGAGCCACCTCGGGTTCAAGATCCTCTACGACATCGTCAACCAGCAGGACGAGCTCCTCGCGGAGCGCGCGTACGCCGTGTGGAACGACATGGAGGATGCGCTCCGGGAAGACGACATCCCGCTGTGCTCGCTCGAAAGCGGCCGGCCGCTCGACGACTTCGACATCGTCGGGTTTTCGCTCCAGTACGAGCTCACCTACACCAACATCCTTCAAATCCTCGACCTAGCGAAGATTCCGGTCCGGAGCTGCGACAGGAAAGACAGCCACCCGCTCGTCATCGCCGGCGGACCCACCGCGACGCATGCCGAGCCAATGTCGCCATTCATCGACGCGTTTCTGATCGGCGACGGCGAAGCCAAGCTGCCAGAGCTCATGAACGCGTGGGCCGAAATGGCCGACCAAGGGCTCCCCCGAACGGAGCGGCTGGTGCGTATCGCCGAGCTCGGCGGTTTCTACGTACCGGCGCTCTACGAGAGCGTCCCTACGGACGACACGCGCATGCAGGTCGTCGAGCCGAGACACGCGGAGGCGCCCTTCCCGGTGGAGCGCTCGATCGTCGCTACCCTCGACGACTACCCCTTCCCCGTCGACGGCCCCATCGCGAGCTGCCAAACGGTGTTCGATCGCGCGTCCATCGAGGTTGCGCGCGGCTGCACGGAAGGGTGCCGCTTCTGCCAAGCGGGCATGATCTACCGCCCGGTGCGAGAGCGAAAGCCCACCGACATCGTCGATGCAATGGTCCGCTCGGTCACCGAGGCAGGCTACGACGAAGCTTCGCTCACCTCGCTTTCCACAGCCGACTACAGCGCCATCGCGCCGCTCGTGCGCGATTCGATCGAGGCGCTCGCTCCCCACCAGGTGTCGCTGAGCGTCTCGTCTCTACGCGCCTATGGGCTCGGCGAGGACGTGCTCGACGACTTGAAGCGTCAGCGTGCAGGCGGGCTCACGTTTGCGCCCGAGGCCGGAAGCCAGCGGATGCGAGACGTCGTCAACAAGAACGTCACCGACGAGCAGCTCATGGAAACCGCCGAGCGAGTGTTCTCGAGGGGTTGGACCCGAATGAAGCTCTACTTCATGATCGGGCTCCCCACCGAAGAGGACGACGACGTTCGCGACATCGTCCGCACGGGCGCGCGCGCACTCGAAGTCGCTCGCCGGGTGCAGGGCAATCGCAGGGCGCGGGTCACCGTCAGCGTGTCGACTCACGTCCCGAAACCCCACACGCCATTCCAATGGTGCGCGATGGATTCGCGCGAGCAGATCCATCGCAAGCAGGCGATTCTCAAGGACGAGGCGTCGTCCACCCGCGTGAATCTCAAGATGCACGACTCGGCGGGCTCGTGGCTCGAGGGCACGCTCGCCCGCGGTGACCGGCGCGTGGCCGCAGCGATCGAGCGCGCTTACGAGCTTGGCGCGCGGTTCGACTCGTGGGACGAAAAGCTCGACCTCGCCGCTTGGAAGCGTGCATTTGACGAAACATCGATCGAGCCTGGCTGGTTTCTCGGGACGATTCCCGTCACCGCGCGGCTTCCTTGGTCGCACATCGACGTGGGCCTCGAGCACGGCTTTTTGGCGCGCGAATACCGCAAGGCCCTCCGCAACCGCTTGAGCCCTCCGTGCGGAAAAACCATCGGCCGCTTCGTGCACCACACCAACGTGCAGGACGCCGAAGCCGACGAGCGGCGCCTCGTCTGCTACGACTGCGGCGTCGCGTGCGACCTCTCGCAAATGCGAACCGAGCGCATCGATTTCTTGCAGAACATGGGCGCGCTCGAGCCCCGCGTCGCCGACGAGCCTCCCGAGGAACCCCACGAGGTCGACCGACGGCCATTCCACGGGGTCGACCAGGGGCCCGTGCTCCGCGTTCGGATTGGATACCGAAAGCTCGGTCGCACCGCGTACACCTCGCACCTCGACCTGGTCCGCAGCTTTCCTCGCATGCTCCGGCGCGTCGGCCTGCCGCTCTACTACAGCGAAGGCTTTCGGCCTCTTCCTCGCATCACGTTTGGCCCTGCACTGCCCGTCGGCACCTCGAGCCTCTGCGAGCACGTCGACGTGAAGCTGCGGGACGATGAGAACCCAAACCTCGCGGCGCTCTGCGCGCGTCTCAACGCGGTGGCTCTCGATGGCATCGAGTTTTTTGGGCATCGCGTGCTCGGCCCGCAAGACGCCGCGCTCAACCGGGTGATCGAGCTCGCCGAATACGTCACGGCAATCTCCCGAAGCGACCTCGCGGCGGCGGGCGTCGCAAGCGAAGCGGAGCTCCGAGAGGCCTGCTCGGCTAGCTCGGAGGGGCTCTTCTTCGATCGGGAGGTTCGCGGCTTGAAGAAGCGCGTCGACGTCGGCGCGGCGCTGGTCGAGGTGGCCGTCGGACGGGGCGCACGGGCCCTCGAAGAGGCCGGCTTCGTCGGGGACCTGGTCCCCGTCACCGTCACGCTTCGGCTCGGGGGCAAGACCACCCCGCGTCCCGGCGAGGCGCTCCGGGCGCTCACGGGCATCGACGGGCTGTCGCCCCGCTTCGTCCGAACCGGCCTCTACGCGCTCCGCGCCGCCGGGCGCACGAGCCCGTTGCAGCTCGAGTCGCTTCGGGACAAAACTCCCCTTCAGGCCGCTGAATGACCGACCGATTCGACATCCTGCGCAGCTGGGTCCGCACCGCAGCCGACCGGGCCGTCGACCGAATCACCAGCACCCGGCTCGCCGCCGCAACCCGGCAGATCCTCGAGCGGCTCACTCAGCAGCGATGGCGTCTCAGCGACGAGACGCTCACCGCGGCGGCCGCGCACGCCGACGGCGTCGATTCCGCGATGGTGGCGTGTCACTCCGGGCGGATGTTCGTAGACGCGTCGATGACCAACGGCCGAGAAGTGCAGTTCAGCCTCGCGCCGCACTCGGTTAGCTTCGCGCCTCGGGGCGCCAAGGAGATCTCCTTCGACGTCGAACCGCCGGACGCCCACGACACATCGATCGTCGGTGCGCTGGCCGCGTGCATCGCAACCGCCACGTGGCCGATGATCGCGCGGCCCGATGCGCCCGACGCCGGCTCAGCCATCGTCGAGCGTGAGACGGCCGGCAGGCTCCGCGTCGACCTTCGAAGCGTGCCCGCGGTGCGTCACTTCTCTTCGACGCAAACGGCGGCCATGGTCTTCGACGTGCTGGAGCTCGAGTCGATTCGCGTCGAGCCGGGCGCGCTGGCGCTCAAGCTCAAGCTTCCCCAGCTCACGCAGTAGCCGCGGGCCCGGGTTAGAGCGACTCTTTCCAGCGGCGCGAGAGTGCGACTTCGGCCTGGTACTGCTCGACCGACTGGCGAGCCTCGTCCTCGGACCAGCCGATGAGCTCGGCCATCCGCGCTGCGACTTTTTCGGCGGCACCGAGCCCCTGGTCGAAATCGCGGAAGAAGATCTGCGTCCTGCGAATCATGATGTCGCTGACGCTCGCCGCGAGCTCCTGGTGCACCCCGAAATCGACCTGCGCCATGATCTCCACCCGGCCAGGCACGATTGGCGCCGTGAGCGTAGGATCCGCCGCGCAGAGCTGCGCGATCTCTGCGGCTCGCATCCCGTAGGTGTCGACGAGATGGCGGGCCACCTCGAGAGACAGGTCGCAGTCGCACGCCTCGACGAGCTCGGCCGAAACCCGCTCGTGGTCGTCGTCGTCCGGCCAGCCGACCGCGCCCGGCAGCGGGAACTTGAAGGTCTGCCCGGACTGGATGTCGGCAGGAAGGCGGTCGCTCAGCTTGAGCAGGTTGACCGCGACATCGACGCACTCCTTGGCCATCTTTCGGTAGGTGGTGAGCTTGCCGCCAGCGATGGTGATGAGCCCGTCCTCCCCGATCAGGATCTGATGCTCGCGGCTCACCTGAGACTCAGCGACTTCGCCCACCTCGGGCTCGGGGGCGATCAGCGGCCGGAGCCCTGCCCAAGTGGAAATGACGTCGCCGCGATGAATGTGGTCGTTCGGGAAGTAGTAGTTCGCGGCGTCGATCAGGTAGTCGACGTCCTCGAGGGTGGCGAACTCGTCGCCGGGCGCGCCGTCATAATCGGTGTCGGTGGTGCCGACGTAAGTCCGGTCGCCCCAAGGCAGCGCGAACAAGACCCGCCTGTCGGTCGGATGGAAAAGCACGACCGCCTGCCGAATCGGAAGCCGGTCGCGATCGACCACGATGTGGATGCCTTTGGTGGGCCGAAGAACTTTGCCTTTGCGCGGCCCGCTCATCGCGAGCACCTCGTCGGTCCAGGGGCCGGTCGCGTTGATGACGGTGTGGGCGCGCACCTCTCGCAGGGACCCGTCGCGCTGGTTCTTGACGACCACGCCGGACACCCGCCCCTGCTCGTCTTTGGTGAACGCGTCGACGCGAGCCCAGTTGACGACGATGCCTCCGTTCAAGGTCGCGTCGATCGCCGTTTCCAGCGTCAGCCGCGCGTCGTCGGTGGAGCAGTCGTAGTAGAGCGGCGCGCCCTGGAGCCCCTCCTGACGGAGAACCGGCTCCTCTTCGGCGACGTCGCTCGGCTTGAGCGTGCGATGGCGCTTGGGTGAGCGAAAGAGCGCGAGCCCGTCGTAGAGCCACATGCCGGCGCTGATCATCCGAAGGCTCTTGCGGGCGCCCTGGTACACCGGGAAGAGGAAGGCGAGAGGGTTCACCAGGTGCGGCGCCAAATCCATGACCACACGGCGTTCGCTCACCGACTCGAACACGAGGCTGAACTCGTAGCTTTCGAGATAGCGAAGGCCTCCGTGAATGAGCTTGCTCGACCGCGAGCTGGTGCCGTACGCGATATCGTTTTGCTCGAACATCGCGACGGACAGCCCGCGACGAGCCGCGTCGCGCACGATGCCAGCGCCGGTGATGCCGCCGCCGATGACGGCGACATCCACTTCGTCGGGCACTTTCGCCCACATCTCTTCTCGGGAAGGCATCAGACTTCTCCTACGATTTGCTGTTGCTCGAGGTAGCGAATCACCTGGCTCGCCGCTTCGTCGACGGTGAGCTCCATGGTCTTCAAATGCACTTCCGGCTCGAGGGGCGCCTCGTACGGCGCGTCCAAGCCGGTGAAGCCCGAGATCTCGCCAGCGCGGGCTTTCTTGTAGAGGCCCTTGGGGTCGCGCGCCTCGCAGACTTCGAGCGGCGTATCGACGTAGACCTCGATGAACTCGCCGGGCTGCATGAGCCCGCGAATGCGGTCGCGGTCTTCGCGGTAGGGCGAGATGAACGCCGAAATCACGAGACCTCCTGCGTCGGCGAAGAGGCGGGAGACCTCCCCGATGCGCCGGATGTTTTCGATGCGGTCGTCCGGTGAAAAACCGAGATCGCGATTGAGGCCGTGCCGGACGTTGTCGCCGTCGAGCACGTAGGCGAACGCGCCGCGGTCGACCAACATGCGCTCGATGCGATGACCGATGGTGCTCTTGCCCGAGCCCGAAAGCCCCGTGAGCCAGAGGACGGCGCCGCGATGACCATGAGCCGCCGTGCGCGCCTCCCGATCGACCTCGCCGACGTGCCAGGTGAGGTTTTTGGCCTTGGGGGCGCTCATCGCGGAGAAGATAGCCGGGCTCCCCGGCGGAGCAACCTACCCGGCGAGCATGGCCGCGAGCGCTTCCACGGTGAGCGGCGAAGAGCCCTCCGCCTTGTTGTTCACCAGCACGTAGGCGGTCATGTCTCGCTCGAGCGCGGCCCGCACCAACCGGACGACATCGTCTCGCATCTCACGCTGCGGGGCGACGACCCGGTCGAAGGGCGCGTAGGCCTCCTTCAGGTCGTCGTAGCGGGCGCCCGGGGGCAAGAGCAGCCGCACGACCAGAAGAGAGCCGCCGAGCAGATCCCCGACCTGCATCTGCGCCCCGAGGGTCGGCATTCTCGACCAGTAGTTGAACACGTGTGCGGCGCCATGTTTGCGAAGCGTCCGGACGTATGACGGCGTCAGAAGGCGACGGTCGCGGAGCTCGACCGCGAAAGGAAAGCCACCGGGGGCGCGACCCAAGAACGAATCGAGCTTTGCCGCGAACCATTCCGGGTCGAGGGGAGACGGCGACGGCGCGACCTCGACGATCCAGGGGCCCATGTGCCTCGCAAAGGCCTCCTCGACGGGGGCGTGGACCGCGTCTTTGAACACCTCCGGGTCCAGGAAATCTGGATTGGGCTTGCCTGCGTCGTCGCCGTACCGTGGGTGGCGCGGGAAGCCCGGCATGGTGACGCGCTGCCATACCTTCATGGCCGCGCGGAAATCGTCCGGGAGCTGCGCCGCGTAGTACGCGAGGTCGTCGACGGGCACCGGTGTGTAGTAGCCGCGGTCGATGCCGACCGTTCTCATCAGCGGGTGTTGCGCGTACTCGCGGAGGGAGTCTCGAAGAAACGCACGCTGGTTTCGGTAGCGCTGGTGGTAGACCAGGCCGGCCCACCCGGGAAACGTCCAGCTCGACGTTCCAAAACGAATCGAGCTCGGCAGGCGCGCACCGAGCGCCTCGAGCGCTTTGCGTGATTCATCGGCCGCCGCGGTCTCGTCGCGTGCAGGCGCGTCGAACAAACCGAGCTGCGGCTCGTCCTCGCCGAACAGCGCGCTCTTGGTGCGCCGCGGGGTCATCGCTTGCTGTAGCGCTTCACGGCGATGTTGTGCTGGCGGAGGGTCTTGCTGAAATGATGCTCACCGCGCCCTCGCGCCACGAAGTAGAAGTAGTCGTGCTCCTCGGGCGCGATCACCGCGACGATGGACGCCTTGCCAGGGTTCGCGATCGGCCCGGGCGGCAGTCCGGAGTGGCGGTAGGTGTTGTAGGGGTTTTCCCGGTCGTCGAGCATGGCGCGCGTGATGGCGCCGTCGTAGTCGGCACACGAGGCCGCAGCGTCCGGCACCGCAAGGCAGCCGTACTGCACGGTCGGGTCGGCCTGCAGCCTGCGCCTCGGGAGAAACCGCTTGGATTTCAGGCGATTCGAGAACACGCCGGCAATGCGGCGCCGCTCGGACGGCACCGCCGCTTCCTTTTCGACGATCGACGCCAGAGTGACGATGTCGTGCGTGGTCCAATCCTTCAGGGCGGCGAGGTCGTCCTCGTGCGTCTGGACGATCTGCTCGTACTTGCGAGTCCAGTTGGCGAGCATTCGTTCGACGACACGACGAGGCCTCGTCTGGTCGTCGAACTCGTACGTGTCCGGGAAGAGATAGCCCTCCGCATCGTTGGCGTCGACGCCGTAGCTCGCGAGCAGCGATTTGTCCTCGGTGGCGTCCAAGAACTCTTCCGCTTCGCACACGCCGTACTCCTCGAGGCGTTTAGCGATTTCGAACCTCGAAAACCCCTCGGGGATCAGGATGCGTATTTGGATGCGGCCGAGGCGCGTGGTGGCGTGGCGGGCTGCCTCCTCCGGCGTCATCGGCACGCGATACCTGACTTTGCCCTGGCGGAGATGACGGTCGAGCCCTCGAAGCCTCATGTAGAGCGACCACACCCGCGCGCTGCCGATGACCCCTCGCTCCTCGAGCTCCTCGGCCAGCGCATGTAGCGTCATCCCCTCCTGTACCTCGATGACGATTTCTTCGCCGTCTACGGGGCGCCCACCGCTATCCGGGTAGACGACGAACAGCCACCCCAGCACGGCGAGCGTGCCGAGCACCGCGAGGAGCGTGACCACGCTCATGGCTCTCACGATGTTGGCGCCGAGGTCGCTCGGCCGCTCTAGTCGGGGTCCAGGTGAGTCCACGTCTCACTCTTCTTGGCGTCAAGATAGCCTTGGAGCAAGATCGTGGCTGCCGACTGGTCGACCACCTCGCGTCGCCGTGCTCCGCGCCGCCCCATCTCGCGAAGGGATCGCTCCGCTGCGACCGTGGTCAGCCGCTCGTCCCAAAACACGACCTCGACACCGAGTCCCTGCGAGAGGGCATCGCCAAACGCCCGCGCTCGGCGCGCCGCCTCGCCCTCGGTGCCGTCGAGCCGAAGCGGAAGGCCAACGACCACCCGCGTCAGGGTCTCATCGGCGAGGGCTTCCGCAATGCGGGCGACGGTGTCGGCCGTGGAGCCTCGCGCGGAGATCGTCTCTCGGGGGAAGGCGATCGTGTGCGCGGTGTCGGAGATGGCGAGACCGACTCTCGCCTCGCCCGGGTCGACGCCGACGATTCGGCTCATCTCACCCACCCGCGGCCGGTTGCACGCGCCGCTGGGGCGTTTGCGCGGAGGCGAGGCGCTGGCTGAGGAGCGGCAGCACGTACGGGAACCCGACCTGCATTTGGTCGAGATCTGGCGCGACTTGAGCCGCGAGCCAGAACATCATCACGGCAGCGCGCTCGACGTAGAACCAGCCGTCGGGATATCTCACCGAGCGCATGAGGCTGCGAAGCTCTCGTCGCTCGACCTCCGGGTCTGCGAGCGCCTCGAGCTCTTTCGAGTTGGCGTTGATGATCGCAGCGGGCGTACGCGCCTCGAGCTTCATGAGCTTTTCGAAATACATCTTGACCGTTCGCTCGAGAAGCGCGCGATCCCCGCCTTCCGCAACGAACCCAATCGCTTCGATGCCCTGGAGCACGAGCTCGTCTTTTTGCTCGAAAAAGCCCCGGAGGATGTCGACCATGCCGAGAACGGTGTCGTCGGCAACGGTGCTTATTGCGCCGAAATCGAGCACCACGAGCTTCGCGTCGTCAGAGCCCTCGACCGGCTGGACGAGGAAGTTGCCGGGGTGCGGATCGGCGTGGAAAAAGCGGTCGACGAACACCTGCTTGTAGAAGCTCTTGATCAGCCGCTCGCCGAGCTTGTGAAGGTCGACCCCGAGCGCGCGGATTTCGTCCAAGCGCGTGATTTTGATGCCTTCCATGAAAGTCATCGTCAGCACGTTGCGGGTGGTCACTTCATCGATGACGTCCGGGAAGAGGATGTGGTCGTCGGTGACGAAGTTCGCCGACATCCGGCGCATGCACTCGGCCTCGTGCAGATAGTCGGTTTCGCGCTTCAACAGGTCGACCAGGGACTCGTGCACCACCTCGATGTTCTGGACGGGAACGAACCACTTGTAGATTCGCACCATCAGCTTCACGACCTTCATGTCGATGCGGACGACGTCCCGAATGCCCGGGTAGAGAACCTTGACGGCGACCTTGCGGCCATCGTCCATGTAGGCGACGTGGACCTGCCCGAGCGAAGCAGCCGCCACGGGCTCGCGGTTCATGCTTTCAAAGAACGCCTCGGGCTTGGCGCCGAGGCTGTCGACGAACGCCTGCTCGATCTCGTCGAAAGGATGCGGCGGCACGGCATCCTGAAGGGTTTCGAGCCGCTTGATGTAAACCGTCGGAAGAAAGCCGCCCATGACCGAGAGAACCTGGCCGAGCTTGATGTAGACCCCACGGAGCTTGAGCATCCCCTCGAGAAGGCGCTTGGAGTTCTTTTCGTCGAGCCGGGCCTGCCGTCGCTCGAGCCAGCCGGGAACCACGGCCTCCTCGCGCCCGGTTTCTGGGTTGCGGCGCCATCGGCGAAACACCTTCAAGAGCGCGAGCTGCACCAGATAACTGGCGAGAATCACACCAAAGGTGAGCTGTGCACGAATCAGGCGAATGAATAAGGCCATCGGTCTCGACGTCGGGCAGGAGCGTAGCAGCGATTCGGGCGGGCCCCACGGTTTTGGAGGATGCCCCAAAGGGTATAAGGTTGGAGGGTCGTGTCGGGTAGTCGCAGCCGGAACCTTCGTGAGAAGCTACACAAGGCGCTCAGGAAGGAGCGGCTCGGCGAGGCGCTGGGCTACTACGAGGCTCTCGAGGTCCTCGAGCCGACCGAGCCTCGCTGGCCCCATCGCAAGGGTGACCTGCTGAAGCGTTTGGGTCGCGTCGACGAGGCCGTATCGACGTACGAGCGCGCTGTGGACCTTTACGCACACCAAGGGTTCGTGGCGCGAGCCGCTGCAATGGCCAAAGTGGTGATGGGCATCGCGCCCGAGCGCACGGACGTGCTCGAGCGAGTAAGCGCCGACACCGCAAGACGGCTCCACCGTTCGACCAAGCCCACGGTCATCTCCACCGAGCGCGATCGTGACCTAGACGCCGAGGAGGTCACACAGACCAAGCGCATCGCGCGCAACGCGCTGCCGCTGGTTCCGGAGCCGTCTGAGGAGGAGGATCGCGCGACATTCACCCGGCCGCCAGCCGCCCGCCACATGGTACTCGAGCTCGACATCTCCGATGCGGAGCTTCAGGACCCGCGGCCAGTCACAGACGTGGATGAGCGGCCGACGCCGGAGCGGCTGGCGCGGCTTCCGTCGATGCCGCTTTTCGCGGAAGTCCCGAAAGACGTCCTCGATCGGTTGGTGCGGGAGGCGCGACTCGTGGATCTGGACCCGGGGCAAAACCTGATTCAGCGCGGGACCACGGCCGATGCGCTGTTCGTGCTGGTCGAAGGGAGCGTGCAGCTCGTCCGCGCGGTGGACGAGGACGTGATCGTGCTGTCGGAGGGCGACGTGGTGGGGATCTCCTGCCTGCTCCAGCGGGTATCGTACGAGGGCGACGTGACAGCCCGCACCACCGTCCGTGCGCTCCGCATCAGCAAGCTGCTGCTCGACCGGCTGGTCGAGGAATACCCTCCCCTCCACGACATTTTGCTCGAGGTGCTCGGACGACGACTCGTCGCGACCCTGGTGCGAACGTCGCCGATGTTCGTCAGCTTCGAGAACGAAGCGCGCTCGGAGGTGGCCGGCATGTTCGAGATCCGGCGGGCACACGAGGGCACCGAGATTTTGGAGGCGGGCAAGCGCGCCGACGGTCTCTACATCCCGATGATCGGCGAGCTGGCCGCCATCGGCCCCGACGGCACCGAGATCGGCAAGCTGAAGCTCGGGCGTGCTCTCGGTCAGCACTCGATGTTGACCCGCACACCGTCGCCGCTGACGGTCAAAGCCGAGTCCGACGTTCTTCTGCTGCGCATGTCGGCGCGCCGCTTTCGGGCGCTCGTCGCGGAACACCCGAAGCTGGTTTCGCTTCTCGAGGAGCTCGCCAGCCGCCCGAGCGAACCGAAGTTCTCGCTACTGCCCGACCCAAAGCGAAAAAGCAACGCCTGAGGCAGCGGCCGGAGGTGCACACCTCCACGAACGGCCTATACTGCAAGCCGCATGAGCTACAGTGCATCGTTTCGCTGCGTTGCCGGCTGCCCGGGGAGCTATCCGCTCGACGAGGTGATTTACGCCTGCCCGGAGTGCGGCGAGCTTCTCGAAGTGCAGCACGACATGGATGCGCTCAAAGACCGCAGCGGCTCCACGTGGAGCAAGCTGTTCGACCAGCGCTGGATGACACGCGACTGGCCCTACGGGAGCGGTGTGTGGGGCAAGAAGGAGTGGGTGCAGCCCAACCTTCGCGATGAAAACGTCGTCTCCACGGCAGAGGGCGGGACCAACCTGTTTTGGGCGGAGCGCTACGGCAAGACGCTCGGCCTCGACGACGTGTGGATCAAGAACTGCGGCAACAGCCACACCGGGTCGTTCAAGGACCTCGGCATGACGGTGTTGGTCAGCACCGTCAATCAGATGATCAAAGAGGGCAAGCCGATTCGCGCCATCGCGTGTGCGTCGACCGGGGATACGTCGGCCGCGCTGGCCGCGTACTGTGCGTCTGCGGGCATTCCATCGGTGGTGCTGCTGCCGAAGGGCAAAGTCACCACCGCGCAGCTCGTGCAGCCGCTCGCCAACGGCGCGCTCGTGTGTGCGCTCGACACCGACTTCGACGGCTGCATGGCGATCGTGCAGCAGCTCACCACCGAAAAGAGCATCTACCTCGCGAACTCGATGAACTCGCTGCGGCTCGAGGGCCAAAAGACGGTGGCGATCGAAATTGTCCAGCAGTTCGACTGGACCGTGCCGGACTGGATCATCATCCCGGGGGGCAACCTCGGCAACGTGGCAGCGCTCGGCGCGGGCTTCGACATGATGCTGCAGCTCGGGCTGATCTCGAAGCGGCCTCGCATTTGCTTGGCGCAAGCTCAAAAAGCCAACCCACTCTATCTCGCGTACGAAGCCGGGTGGGAGAACTTCGAGCCGATCACCGCAGGCGCCACCGAGGCGAGCGCGATTCGCATCGGCAACCCGGTCAGCGTCCGGCGGGCGATTCGGGCGCTCAAGGCGTTCGACGGCGTGGTCGAGCAGGCGAGCGAATCCGAGCTCGCCGAAGCGTCTGCCGCCGCCGACCGCGCCGGGAGCTACACGTGCCCGCACACCGGCGTCGCTCTAGCCGCGCTCGAAAAGCTGCGCGCAAAGGGCACCATCGAGCCCGGCCAAAAGGTGGTGGTCATCTCGACGGCGAGCGGCCTCAAGTTCACCCAGTTCAAGATCCGCTACCACGACGACGAGATCCCGGGCGTCGAAAGCAAACACCCCAACAAACCGGTCGCCCTCCCGAGCGAATACCAAGCGGTGAAATCCGCAGTGTTCAAAGAGCTGGAAAAGCGCGCGTCTTAAAAAGGGAGACAAGCCCAGTCTTGGCAACGCGCGCTTGTGCTACCGCGGATGTGGTGAGGCCGGGTTGCAGGATCCGGGGCGTGGTATGGCTTGGTTACACCGCCCGCCCACCCCCACCCGTAATCCTCCCTAGCGCGCCTTCGCTTCGCTCGGCTTGCCGGCGCGTTCGCGCCGGGCTTCGCCCTTCGGGCTCGCGGGTGTTGTCTTCTGGCTCTTGCCGAGACTTCGGGCGGATGGCGCTGTGTGGCTTCGCTGCCTACCCAAGCTCTTTGAGGAGCGCTTCGCGGTCTTCTCGGCGGAGGTTGACGAAGCGCATCCGTACTTCGAAGTGTGTTTCGTCTGTGCGGCGGGAGCCGACTGTTCTTGCTTCTAGCGGACGTGTTCCGGCCTCGAGCGAGACCGAGAAGCGAATCGGGGAGCCGGGGGCGAATGCTTGGGGGCTCTTCATCGTGGCGATGTTTCCATCGATCGCTTCGAGCTCGGCGTCCTCGCCGCTTTTGAGCGCAACCTTCACGGTCAGCCCT
>CAJIBU010000060.1_pt1 | contig 63833 bp, 56 predicted proteins | sample 9199451 | NCBI WGS metagenome assembly CAJIBU01 (sample SAMEA7708315, study PRJEB35096) | sediment metagenome | biome: marine neritic benthic zone biome [ENVO:01000025]; feature: sediment [ENVO:00002007]; material: shallow marine sediment [ENVO:03000034] sea grass bed [ENVO_01000059] ... | reverse complement strand
CGTCTAACCTCGAGGTGGTTCACAACACGATCATCGAGGCCAGCGGGGCAGCGATCAGCCTGCGCGGCATCTCGGGGCCGGTAGTGGTCGCCAACAACGCGCTCTATGCGCAGTCTGGCAACGCGTTCTTCGTGAATGGCGGGACGTCGGGGCTCGTGTTCGAGGGCAACGTGGGCGAAGGCGCAGTCAGCAACGGGCTCGACTTCGTGACGGGCAGCATCGCTCCGGACTTCGTCGACGCGAGCTATGCGGGTGCCCCGCCGATGGACGTGTTCCCCGCCACGGCCAGCGCGATCGTCGGAGCCGGAAGCCTCGCCCACGGGGCGCCCGACGACTTCAACGGCACGCCCCGCAGCGGCTCCATGGACGCCGGCGCGTACGCCTACGACGAGGGTGGCAATCCGGGCTGGGCGCTCGGGCCCTCGTTCAAAGCGTCCACGCCTGGCGTTGGCCCGGGCTCGGGCGGCTCAGCGGGAAGCCCTGGCGCAGGCGGCTCAGGGGGCTCCGGCGGATCGGCGGGGGGACCTTCGCTCACGCCGGGCGGAGGGTCGTCGGGCTGTAGCGTCGGACGCCTCCACGGCACGAATCCGCTGTTCCTCGGGCTCAGCCTGCTGGCACTCGCAGCCATCCGGCGGCGCGCGATTCCTTCGAAGTAACGCGACCGCGTTCCGGTAGTATCCGAAGTCGTGGAGCCCGCGACCTTGGCCTGGATTGCGCTGATCGTACTGGCGTACGGCCTCGTCTCCCAGCGCTTAGAGCACACGATCGTCACCCCGCCGATGGTGTTTGTCGCGGCGGGGTTTCTTCTGGGTGGGGGTCCGCTGAGCGAGCTCGGCATGAGCACCGACCGAGGCGCGATCCACGTGCTTGCGGAGCTCACGCTCGTGCTCGTGCTCTTCGGAGACGCTGCGCGGATCGACCTCCGCACGCTGCGCGACGAGCTTGGTCTGCCCGCCCGGCTCCTCGGCATCGGCATGCCGCTCACGATCGTCGCGGGGACGTGGTTCGCGAAGCTCCTCTTCCCAGAGCTGAGCTGGCTCGAATGCGGGGTGCTAGGCGCGATCCTTGCTCCAACCGATGCGGCACTCGGCGAAGCCGTCGTCAGCGCTCCGTCCGTGCCTCTTCGGATTCGCCAAGCTCTCAACGTCGAGAGCGGCCTGAATGACGGCATCGCTCTACCCGTCGTGCTCGTGCTCGCAGCGTTTGCAAGCATGGGCGGCGCCGAAGAACGCAGCGCAACCGAGTGGGCGCAGTTCGCCGCAATGCAGGTGACGCTTGGGCCGCTAGCCGGCGTCGCAGTGGCGTGGATTGGCGGACACCTAATCGCCGCCGCAGATCGTCGGGGCTGGATGGACAGTCGCTTTGCGAGGCTCGCGGGTATCGCGCTCGCGCTTCTTTCGTTCGCGAGCGCCGAGCTCATCGGCGGCAACGGGTTCATCGCGGCGTTCGTCGCGGGAATGACACTAGGGAACAGCCAGCGCGGCAAGTGCGAGTCCCTCTACAGTTTCCTCGAAGCCGAAGGCACGCTGCTCGCCCTGCTCGTCTTTCTGCTACTCGGCCTCGTCATCGCGCGCCCGGCTCTCGCGGCAAGCGACCCGTGGGTGTGGCTCTACGCCACGTTGAGCTTGACGGTCATTCGCATCGTGCCTGTCGCGATGTCCATGATGGGGAGCGGGCTTCGCGGCAAGAGCGTGCTCTTCCTCGGGTGGTTTGGGCCAAGAGGGCTCGCGTCTCTCTTGTTCGCAATTCTGATCTTCGAAGAAGCCATGCTTCCTCATGAAGCCAAAGTGTTCGACGTCGTGGCGCTCACCGTGCTGATGAGCGTGTTCCTTCACGGCATGACCGCGGCACCTGCAACCCGGCTCTATGGAGAACAGATGAGCGACCCCGACGCATGCCCCGTCGAAAACGAGACTGTCGCTTCGCACCCGCTTCGCCGGTGACGCGTGGCGTGCGCCGAATCCACGCTGGCACGTCGATTCGACAGGGCGCCGCGGCGAGACATGATCCGGGATGCGCTTCATCAAAGAGAGTGTGATTCGAGCCCCCGCGTCGACTGTGTTTGCATTTCACGAGGCACCAAACGCGTTCGAACGGCTGCAGCCGCCCTGGCAGACGAGCGAAGTCGTGCAGCCGCCAACCTCGCTCGACGTGGGAACGCGCGTGATCCTGAAGGTCAAGGTAGGTCCGCTGTGGCAGACCATCGTTGCGGAGCACGTCGCGTACGAACCGGGCAAGATGTTTGCCGACGAAATGGTCGAGGGGCCGTTCGCCAAGTGGCTCCACAAGCACATCGTGACGCCGCGCGGTGAAAACGAATGTGTGCTCACGGACGACATCGAGTACGAGCTCCCGCTAGGCCCGCTCGGCCGTATCTTCGGGGGCTGGTTTGCGCGCCAGAACCTCGAGCGCTTGTTCAATTTTCGGCACGAGGTGACGCGCGAGGCGTGTGAAAGTCTACCCGTCGGGTAGTCGTAGGGAGGCGCCCGGCGATGGTGTAAGCTCGGCGATGCAAGGAGGTCCCATGCGCTGGTCGGTTGCTTTGCTCGCGACGCTCTTCGCGTCGCCCGTGTCCGCATTCGAAGGCGAGATTGATGCCCGGGCTCTGGGCGCCACCGGGTCGGGCTCGGTCGATTTCGCAATCGTGGTTTCGAAAAAGGGCGACGTCCGAATGGACACCACCATGAAGGGGCCGCCCGCCCAGCGCGCGTCGTATATCAAGCCAGCGACGGGCAAGTACGATTACGCGCTCGACCACCAGCGAAAGCAGGCGATGAAAGTCCCCAAGCAGAACGCCGCCAACGCACAGAAGAGCGCGAAAGGTGCCAAAGATGAAAAGGCAAACATCGAGGTGAAGAAGCTCGGAACCGAGAAGATCGCCGGCCAGCCAACGCGCCACATCCAAATCATCGACAAAGACGACGGACACACCGCGGACGTGTGGCTGAGCGACCAGTACCCCGCAACGCTCTGGCACCGGGTCTTTTCAAGTGGCAAGGGGCCTGGCGGAGGCGATTCGGCCCAGTGGTCGAAGGTCGTGCAAAAGCAGTACGGCGTAAAGCCAGGGTTCGTGATGAAGGTCGTGTCCACCGATGAGGACGGAAAGAAGGCCGGCCTCGAAGTGACGCGCATGCAGAAAAAGAAGGTCTCTCCCAACGCGTTCCGGGTTCCCAAGGGCTACGACGTCGTCGAAGCGCCCGCCGTGCCTGCCGGCATGCCGAACATGAAGGCGCCCGCCACGCAAGAGGAAGCCGAAAAAATGCGCGACGAGTGGATGGAAAAAATGAAAGAGATGCAGAAGCAGCAGCGCTAGCGCGCCACCGGGAACCAGCGCACGAGCTTCGAAAACGCACCCCACCGTTCGGCGAAGTGGGCCCGGCCTTTCGGCACGGCCTTCGCCTCCGCGCGCCAGCATCGCGACAGAACCTCGTGCACGTCGTTCCGGGGATACGAATGGCCCGCACGCGAGCGCAGGTCCTTCGGAAGCTCCCACACGCGGAGGCCCGCGAGGTCGGCCATGGCGCCCGCCTGGATGTAGAACCCGAGCGGGCTGGTCTCGTAGCGAAGCCCGGGCGTGATGTGGGAGCCGATGCCGGTCATCATCTGGAGGGCCTCGTCATGGCCGACGTTCGACTGTTCTGCGGCCGAGCGCGCGGACTCGGCGCTTCGTTTGGTGAAGCACACGTTCGGCTCCACGTGCTCGATGCCCGCGTCGTGCAGAAGGGACGCCGCGTAGAAGAGCTCGGGGTCGATGTCGGCACCGTCGATGTGGGCGAGCGCCGAGCCAAACACCCAGGTCCGGAAGCCGTGGTTCACGACGGGATGCGACTGTAGGTCGCGCGCTTCTTCGAGCGCGTGCGAGCCGAGCTGCGAGTCGGGCGCGACGGGCCACAAGTCATCTGTGCTCAGCGAGTGACGCGGCGCCGTCTTCAGCGCGAGCCGCATGCGGTCGACGGAGAACTGCGCGAAGGTCTTGATCAGCCCTGGCGCCAGGGACACTCGCTCGGCGGGGGTGAGGTTGCCTCCGGTTCGAGCGAGCCAATCCCAAGTTCCAAGCTCGGGCTTCTTCGGCGCGATCGCCTTGCTCACGGAGCGGTGATACTGCCGCTCGAATGTGTTGGCCAGGCTATTCGATTCGCCGGTAGCGCTCGTCGGTCACCACCTCTTTGACCATCCGGAGGAAATCGTGCCCGTTCGACGCGAAGCTCGAGGTCTTTTGCGTGAGCCAGCCCGTGCGCTCGTCGTCGCTGAGCTCTCGCCCAAAGACGTACTCGGCGAAGTTTTCCACCGTGCAGCTCGCGAGCTGCTGCTGGTACTGCGGCGCAGACACGAGCGCGCTCGGGCCGACGTCGAGCGCCGCGGTCTCTTGCTCCGTGCGCCAGCCGAGCACCTTGAGCTTGCCGAGCTCGCTGTCGACCGAGCCCGGCGACGTTTCGAGCTCGCGGGTGACGTAGTAGGTCTTGCAGAAGTTCGAGCAGTCGCCCTTCTCGCAGTTTGCGCAGTTGTTGTTGAAGGTGTCCATGTCTTCGCGGTAGACGAAGTCGTCGCCCTCTTCCCAGCGCCCCCAGTAGGTGGTCGCCGGCTCGATCGTCTCGTGACACGACGCGCAGCCACACCGCGACGAGAGGTCGGGGTTGCTCGAGCATTCGTCGGTCGCCGACGGGAGCCCACCGGACGGCGCCTGGAAAGGGTCGCAAAGGAAGGCCGTGTAGAGCCGGTTCACGCGAGCGCGATGCGATGCGAACCGCCTGAGGAACCCGAGCGTCGTCAGAATGCCGCTGTGGTACGACTCGCGGTCGACGAGCTGCCAGTCGGCGCCGTACGGGAGCTCCGGCGCGTTCTTGAGCTCGGCGTCCTCCTCCTCGGCGAGGTAGCGGTAGAAGTGCGCGAGCTCGCCGTTCATCGCGGTGGCGCGCGTCGAAAAGGCGTTCATGTAGGGCTGCCGGGACCGGATGACTTGCTCGAAGATCCTCGCGGGCTCCTCGAGCAGCGCGTCGTGCACGGCCGCGTAGTTTCCGTCCTGCTCCCTCGCGGTGCAGTAGCGAAGGTTTGTTCCACATCCGCAAAGGGGGTCGCCGTTCCCGACGTCGTCGCAGGTGCGCGGGTCACCGTCGTCGGGCGTCGCGTCGGTGTGCGGCTGGGCGTCGAAGGCGCAAACGCGGATCGACGAGCCCGGAGCCCAGTACGGCTCGACCATGACCCAGCCATCCATGCGACAACCGTTGCCTCCGGCGCACTCGCCTTCGGTATAGTTCTCGAACATCGGAAGGGCGCGGCCCTCCGCGTCGAAGTTGGTGTGCTCCATGTCGAGGCACTCGACGTCGCGACCGCGGTAGTCGTCGCGCTTGCCGCGGTTGACCCAGACACTGAACGTCTCGTCGCCCTCCTCCTCGACGACCTGGCCGACGAGATCGTCATCGCCGAGGTTCGACCAGAGGAGATTGCGATGGTAGCGCCGTAGCTGGGCGTAGAATTCCGGCGACTCGATCATCTCGTCGACCATGGCGTCGGGGACGTCGGGCAGCGTATGAATGCTCTCGTACTCGTCGACCGTGGGAATCCGCCCATAGAGATCGAGCGTGAGCTGGCGAAGAAATCGATACTTGTCGACCTGCTCGACCGGCGCACAGATCTCGGGCGACTGCGCATCGACGACTGGGCCAGCAAAGAGAGCTGGGGCCGCAATCGCGACCGCGAGAACGAGGCGCATCGCGACGCCTCTCGTCAGGGGGTTCTTCTGCTGCTGGCAAATCATGGCGTCAGCTCCCTTTCAATCCACGCATCGAACGGATCCTCGCGATAGGGCGACGGGTCGCCGCCGAGGCTCTTGATCAGCGTGGCCATCACGTGCTCGGGGCGAATCTGAATCCCGCTCTCGTTCGGAAGACCGCTCACGGGGTCGACCGCGAGCAGGCCGAGGTCCTGGTCGTTGCTGGCACCGAATACGCCGCGCCGAAGCGTGCTTCCGAAGATCATCACGGAGTCGGCAAACCAGTGGTCGCGCCCTCCGTCGCCGTTGATCCTCGGCGTCCTCGAGAACTCGGAGTAGACCAGCACCGTGGTGCGCTCGAAGCTCGGGTCATCGTTGCGAAGGTGCGTGATCAGCGCACTGATCGCCTCGAATGATTCCACCAGCCTCTGCGGCTGATCGTTGGCCCACTCGCCGCCGTGCGTGTCGAAGCCGCCGCGGATTCGCGCGGTCACAGCCGTGCTCAACCCGGTGCGAAGAAGCTGGGCCGCGGTTGCCGCGGTGCGGCCGGTGCCGTTGTTCAGCGGGTAGAGCGAACGAATCTCCGCCATCTCGGCGGTCTCGGCATCGAAGTCGAACCGCGCGACGACGTCCTGCTGCTGAAGCTGCTTGATGCGGCTTCGGCTGATGCCGAGCTCGTCCGCGGGGAGCCGCCCACTGTACGCCGGCGACACGCACGACCTCGCGTCTTGGAGCGCGTCGTGGAGGAGGTCCTCGATCGAATCAGGGAGCGCGTCGCGCGTCGAGCCGATCAGGTCTCGAATCTCCCGCGGGTCGTTCATTCGAATCGCCGAGAAGCGCGTGTCGAAGCTTCGATTGAAGCTAGGGATCGAAATCGCCGCGTTAGGCAGCAAGAGCCCCTTGTCGTGCACCGAAGCTGCCACGGTGCCCATCGAGTCGCCGCGAGCTAGCACGCCGGCAGGTTGGCGGGCCGTGTGGCTGTACGAGCGCGCGGTGTCGTGTGACACCGTGTTCATGTTGATGCCGCGGAAGAACGTGGCGAGGTCGGCGTGAGGCTCGAGCACCTGGAGCGTCGGGCCCCAGAGCTGCTCGGTGCCGCCCATCATCACCGGACGCGGGTCGCGGAACTCGGGCGCCAAGCGCTCGATGCTGAGGTCGATGCCCTCGTACGTGCCTGAAGGGTCGCGCGGGTCCGCTCCGAGGAGCACGTCCCAGCCGCCGTCGAGGAAGCAGGCCACGAAGCGGTGCCCTTCCGATTCCTGCGCGAGCAGGGATTGGACGGGCGACATCGCGTAGAGGGCCGCGCCTCCGAGGACGCCCTTCATCACCGAGCGCCTGCTGAGCTCCGGGCCGCAGCACGCCGGGCCGTGGAGCAGTGAGTGGTCTTTTCGTTTCTTGCTCATGTCCGTGCCTCAGTAGGTCAGAAAGTCGGGGTGAAGAACCATGCCGATGCAGACGCCGATCCAGCGGTCTCGGCCTTCGTCGAAACGCGCTTCGTCGGTTTCGGTGAGCCCCTCGCGAAGGATCTTGAGCCAGGGGTCGAGTCGGCGATCGTCGTCTTCGGTTGCGTACACGCCGTGAAATCGGAGCAGCAAGTACTTGAGGTTGTCGACGACGTCCTCACCGAACGGGTCGAGCTGCTCGGTGTTGGTCACACGCCTCAGGATGATGCGTGACGACGGATCCGCGCCGTCGCGATCCTCGTTGACGGCGCGGCGACACGTCTGGTGTGCCGCATCGCTCGCGAGCTTGGCAAAGCCAACTGACATCTCGCGACCTTCGACCGTCACCTCCGCGAAATCGGGCCGACCCAGAGTCGCGGCAAACTGATTCTCGTCGTCCCAACGCTGCCCCGTGGCGACCTCGAGCGACGCGAAGAACTGGTCCGCGGTGAGGCGCCGAATGCGCTTCGTCTCCGGGACTTCTTCGGGGTTCACGGGGCTTCGGGGGTCCACCGACCCCGTGCCACCTTCGCAGCCGGCCGCGGTCAAAGACCACACCAGCCCAACTGCCAACAACGCCGCGAGCCTCAGCCCCGGCACCTTCGTCGAATCAACCTTCACGGCCCCATTCCTTCCTGCACCCACGTTTCGAGGAGCTGCGTCTGTGCGGGGGTGAGCGGCTCAACCAAGCCGACCGCCGTCGGCGGCGGCATCGCCCCGCTGTTCACGAGATCGAGGGCAACCTCGCCGAGCGCGCGAAACGCGTCGTAGCTACCCAAAAACGTTTGGTTGCCGCCCTCTCCGTGGCAGGCCGCGCAGCTCGCCTCGTAGATCGGACGAATGTCGCGCTCCCACGACACGGTCGGATCCGGCGGCGGCGGAGCGACGATCTCGCCCTCCACCAAGAACTTCACCGTGCGCTGTACGCTGCCGTTCGAAGAGGACACTCCAACCACGAGCGTGTGCCAGCCCGCAGCAAGCGATCCGGTGCCGCTCAGAGTCCATGCGCCCGGCGCGCCGCCGACGGTGAGCGATCGCCCATCGAGGCTCGCGTTGAGGGCAGTGCCCATCGATGGGTCGGCAGAGACGTCGAGCGAAAGCGTCGCGCCCTCCGCAAGTCGCTCGTAGGGACGAATGCCGCCGACGCGGAGCGTCTCAGGATGCGCGACGTGGCAAAGCTGACCCGCGTTCACGAGCCAAGCGCTCCCTGCTGCGTACGACTCGACCTGGGTGATGTTGGTGAGCAGGAGCCCGGTGTCGAGGCGCTGCCACCGCTCGAAGCGGTTTCTTCGGAACAGGGTGCCGCCCACCGACGCCCAAAGCACCCCGTCGGCGGCGCTCACGAAGCTGACATCGCCTGCATCGAACGGAATCGAAGCCCAGCCCTCGCCGTCGAAACGAACGAGCTCGCCGTCCCGCACCGCGACGAAACCAACGCGAACGTCCACGTCCGTAGCGGTCACGTCCGTGAGCATCGCGGCTTGGCGGTACGACGCTGCCGTCCCATAGCTCAGCTCCCAAACGGCGTCGCCGGCCTCGAGATACATGACCGGCTGCTCGCCGGAGCACGCGCCCTGAAGGTCGCGGATCTCCATCGTTTCGATGAGCTCGATCGGAAGCTCCCATCGGAGCCACGCTTCTTCTTTGCGCTCGAACAGTCCGCGAGTCGTCACGACGAACGAGCCGCCGGCGTTGCGCGGATCGCCGCAGACGAAGCGAGGCTTGCCGAGCTCCGCCGGAAGCGCGAGTGCTTCCGTGCCCGACGAGCTTGCGTTCCAAAGCGAGTTGTCACCGACGACGAACGCGGAAGACGTACCCCATGCGACGAGCTGCTCGGCTTCCGTGAAGCCCGCGTCGATCGGCATCGAAGTTCCGTCCGGCGACACCAGGCGAACGCCGGTATCGCCCTCGACCCAAGCCTCGCCTTCCGGGCTCACCCCGATGAGACGCTCGTCTTCGCCAAGCGGATCGCACGAGGCGGTGACCGATGCGGGCGTGGCGGCGCCGGCCTCGCTATCGACGAGCTGGGCCGGGCCGCAGCTCGCGACGAGACCGCACACGGGGAGCAGCGCACACCACCGCTCGAAACGAAGGACACCGAACACCCTATCAGCGTATCGAAAATCAGCCGAATGTCACCCTAAGGGGTGCATAATTGTCACCAAATGGGGGATGTTTTCTCCCGAAAGGGCTGTCCAGCTCACACTTTCGGGGTGTTCTAGCCGAGTCAGTACGCCCACCCGATCATCACGTGGAAGTTGATCGCGACGTCGGTGCCGTCGCGTCCCTGCGCGGCGGCGGGGAGCGGAGGCAGCTCGCCGGGAGGGAACCCGCTGAACTGCGGTTTGAAGAAGTCGGCGGAAACTCGAAGCGCGTAGGAAAACCCGACGTCGATCTGACCGCCGAGCATCAGCCCGGCATCGAAGCCGAAGCCCTTGGCGCTTCCAAACGCGTCCTCGAGCTCGCCGTACGAGATCGGAAGCCGGAAGCCCCCATCCACGCGCAAGTAGAGGAGCTTTTCGACGAGATGGACGCGGTAGGCCGGGCCGAATCGAAAGAAGAGGTAGCGGAGCGAGGGCAGAGTACCGTTGGCTTGGATTTCCAAACGATCGACTCCAAAGCCGATGAGCCCGCCGATCTCGTGCTTGCGGATGGTGTGGATGTAGCCGAGCTGACCGAGCACGCGCCACGCCTTGGTGTCGAGCTTGATGTTCGAGCCCTGCGTTTCGGTTTCGAGACCGACTGCAAAGTCGCCGTCGGCTTCGAGCGCAAGACCGCGAAGACCTTTCGTTGCGCTCCGCGCCCAGGGCCGAAGCTCGAGTCGGAAAACGATGTCGAGATAGATGCCCGAATCGTAGCTCCGCGTCGCGGTCCCGCCGGCGCCGTCGTCGACGTTGATGTCGATCTTCCGAACCCGACCCCCCGCGCCACCGAGAAGTATGAAGATCGGTGCGTAGCGCGTCTTTTCGGTGCTGAGCTTGATCTGCACGGGCTCGTCGATCTCGGCGGCGCTCACCGCGGCTGCCGTCGCGGCCGTTGGTTCCTCGGCGGGAGCGGCCGGCGGGGGAGCGGCGGCCGGCTCGGCGGCGGCCTTCGCGCGCCTCTTTGAAGGCGGGTACGCAGCGAGCGCGGCAGCGAATGCGGCGCGTGCTGCCTTTTGTATACGAGCATTTCCCTTCGACTGCCCGGGAGGGCCGGCCTTTTTTGTCGCAATCTGCTTTCCGTCGGGCCCGGCAAAGCGAATCTCTGCCCGCGCAGAGCTGCCCTTCCCTCGAACGCGGCCCCAGATCACGTAGTCGAGATTCAGCTCTTCGGCGACAGCGGCGCGGCCGGCTTTGCTCGAAACCTCGAGACCTCGAGATGCGAGGACGCGCTCGGCCGCGTCTTGCTTTTCGAACGCCACGCGGTCGCGGAGCGCACGGATGACTTGAATGCGAGCCTTTGCGCCGCCGCGAGCGGTGAACTCCATCACGACAGCTCTAGGCTTTTGGGCAACCGCCTTCGCTGCGGTGAGCGAGAGCACGCACCCAAGCAGGATTCCCACCCCTAAACGCACCTCCTCAGCCTAGGGGACGCGGCAGAGCACCGCCAAAAAGGTTTGAATGATCAGGTGGCAGTGCTACCCGCTCCAAACGGGTCGACTGGTGACAAGGCTCCTTCTTTCGTCTCTTCTCTTGCTCGCGGCATGCTCCAAACAGGACGCCGAGAAGCAGGGTGGCGAGGCGAAGGCGCTGAACGGCCGGTGCGCAGCCGGGGTCGAGCCTCTCCCGGCTCGCATCCAGCGGGGGATCTCCGTTGCCCACAACTATCAAAGCGCGGGCCAGAACGGCTACGGCAGCGCCACCAGCGCGGCCACGCTGGCGGAGCTGGCGGATCTGGGCGCGAAGTGGGTGAGCCTCACCCCGTTCGGGTTCATGCGCTCGCTCGGCGAAGCGCGCGTTCATTCGATCGAAGGCCATCGCGCCGGCGAAACCGCCGACCGCATGCGTCGCGAGATACGCAAGGCAAAGTCGCTTGGGCTCGAGGTGATGCTCAAGCCGCACATCTGGGTTGCAGGAGGTCGATGGCGCGGCGAGATCGACGTCGGCGACACGGGTGAGTGGAGTCGGTGGTTCGAAAGCTATCGAGAGTGGATCCTCGGCTATGCCGACATGGCGGAGGTCGAAGGGGCCGACATCCTCGTCGTCGGCGTCGAGCTTCGTTCGACCGAAAAGCGCCTCGCGGAACGCTGGCGCTCGCTCATCGCCGAGCTGCGAAACCGGTTCCACGGCAAGCTGACGTACAGCGCCAACTGGGACGACGTCGCCAACGTTTCCTGGTGGGACGCCCTCGACTACATCGGCGTGCAGTTCTATCCACCGCTGGCGACGACCGAGACCGCGGAGGTCCGCCGAGTACGGAGCAACCTTGCAGCCCGCATGGACGACCTCGAGGCGGTTTCCAAGCGACACGCCCGACCCGTGCTCCTGACCGAGGTCGGCTATCGCGCGGCGTCCGATGCGCTGGTGCGCCCGCACGCGTGGCCCGAGCGCGCGGGGCAAGCGCGTTTCGACCCGAAGACGCAGGCCACCGCATACCGCGCGCTCGTCGAAGCCGTGCGCGGGCGTCCGTGGGTTCACGGGCTCTACTGGTGGAAGTGGTTCACCGACCCAAACGCGAACGAGGAAGGGAAGGCCGGGTTTTCGCCTCGGGGCAAAGCTGCGGAGACCGTGCTTCGAGCCGCGTACAGCGGCCGCTGCAACTAGTGCCGCGCGCTACTCCTCGATGATGTTGCCGTCTTGGTCGATCTTCACGACGCGACGGCCGCTGCAGTCGACGTCGCGCTTGACCTTGACTGGTCCGGTCTTGACGTCGAGCTCTTCTTCGATCTTGCCCGCGATCTTCAGCCCCATGATGCCGAGCCCGCCGGCGACGTTGTCGGCGTCGGCCGTGATGAACACACGGCTGACTTTCGTGGGCACGATGACGCGAACGCGAAGCTGCTCCTTGTTGACGCAGGCCACCGCCGTGATGTCGACGAGGGGCTGTCCCGACAGCGCGACCACTGCGGTCGCGTACGGGATCTCGACGGGGTTCGGAAGCGGCTTCGGCTCGACCATCCTCGCCGTGGCGTCGGAGATGTAGATGTTTGGCGCCTTTTCGCCTCGACGCTGTCGCGCATGCACGGTGCCGTTTTCGAGCTCGATCACCACGGGGGTGTCGGTCAGCATGATGTAAAGCCGGGTTTTGCTCACCTGCACCGGCCCGACGTGGAGCTCCCAATCGCCGAGCGGCACCTCGAGGCCGAGGTCCTGCTTGACCCGCGGCGGCGCCGAGCCGAAGGCCTCAGCGAGTGAGACCTCGCCCGAAGGTGCGCGGTAGAGCCAGAGGTCGATCTCTTCGGCTCGTCGAATCGAGCCCTGATAGGTGCCGTGGCGGAGCTCGTCGAGCGCGAAGTTGCCTCGAAGCGTCTTGACCTTGAGCACGGTCCGGCCCTGCTGGTCGTTCAGCTTGAAGCCCGAGACGCCAAAAAATGCGCGCCCCCAGATCGAGAAAAACTTCTTCTTGTCCTCGGTCACGGTGGCCCGCGGTGCGTCGCGAACGGGCGTGTCGTCGTACAGCTCGGTGCCATCCACGTCCTCCGCGCGCAGCTCCGGCGTACCTGCGACCGTCAACATCGCCAGGTCGCTCATCGCCCACGCCACGCCCCCGGTCACGAACCCAGCGGCAAAGAGCAGCGCGATCTTCCACCAAGCCATGCGCGTCTTCACTACAACGGCGGCCGAACGAGGTTCATGGCCCGAGGATACGACAAGCCGCGATGCACGTCACTGCGTTGCCGCAAACCTACGCTGCCTTATATGGCTCTCGAGGAGGCGTGGCGATGAAGGCAATGGTGGTACGAGAAGCGGGTGGCCCCTTCGAGCTCGACGAGCGCGACATCCCGGAGCCAGGCCCTGGTGAGGTCCGCATCAAGATCGAAGCGTGCGGCATCTGTCACAGCGATGCGTTCGTGAAGTTCGGGCAGTTCCCCGGGCTTCAGCTCCCGAGAGCGCCGGGGCACGAGGTCGCAGGTGCCGTGGACGCGCTCGGTGAGGGCGTCGATGTTTTCAAAAAGGGCGACCGTGTCGGGGTCGGCTGGCACGGTGGGCACTGCTATCGCTGCGAGCCTTGCCGCCGTGGCGACTTCATCAACTGCCGAAACCAGAAGATCTGCGGCATCAGCTACGACGGCGGTTACCAAGAGTACATGGTGTGCCCCTGGGAAGCTGCTGCCCGCATTCCAGACGACCTCGATGCCGCCGACGCGGCGCCTTTGCTTTGCGCCGGGGTCACCACGTTCAACTCGCTCCGCAATAGCGGCGCACGGCCCGGAGACGTGGTCGCGGTCCAAGGCATCGGTGGCCTCGGCCATCTCGCGATTCAGTACGCGAGCCGCATGGGCTTTCACACGGTCGCGCTTTCCCGCGGAAAAGACAAAGAGACGCTTGCACGCGAGCTCGGCGCGCACGACTACATCGATTCGAGCGCGTCCAACGAGGTCGAAGAGCTACGAAAGCTCGGCGGCGCCGATTTGATTCTCGCAACCGCGCCGAGTGGCAAAGCGATCGAAAGCGTGATCAACGGGCTGAGCGGCCGTGGCAAGCTGATGGTCGTTGCAGCGGCGCCAGACCCGTTTTCGGTGAACGCGTTCGGACTGCTTTCGGGCAAGATGATTCACGGATGGCCGAGCGGCACCGCGGTCGACAGCGAGGATACGATGCGGTTCTCCGCGCTGACCGGCGTGCGTCCGCAGCTCGAGCGCTTCCCTCTCGAGGGTGCGAACGAAGGATTTGCCAAGGTCATGGAGAACACCATCCGATTCCGCGCTGTGCTCAACATCTCCTAGCGTCAATGATTTCCAATAGTTCTGGCGAATTGGACCCTAGATTACGTTTTTACTATGCTGAAAAATAGCCATGAAAACGGAATCTACATCCGGTTTTACCGTGGTCGAGCTGCTGATCGCGATCGCGATTCTCGGGATCCTCGCGTCGCTCGCGTTCCCGGCGTACGTCGGCTACCGCGCGAAGACGAGAGCGTCCGAAGGCTTTGCTAACCTCAACGCACTCTACAAAGGGGAAGCGTCCAAGTGGGACCTCGGTAAAGGCAGCGTTCTTCAGGCGGGCGTGACCGCCTCGGGGGCCTCGCAGAGCCGATTTGCCCAGTGCATGGGTCCCGTGACCAACTTCGGTGGGCTTCTGTTTCCGCGTGAGAACCCGATCGGTTGGCGGGGCTCGGACGGCTGCAAGGAGCTGGGCTTCAATCCGAATACGGCCGTCTATTTTTCGTACTTGGCTCTGCACCGGACCGGCTTCGGACAGTTCGGCACGCCAATCAAAGGATGGACGTACTGGAACTGGGCGACGCACGACATCGACGGCGACGGCGAGTTCACAGGCTTCGTCGAAGCGATCGGTGAGCGCAACGGACAGCTCTACCGGGGTGGTCGCTTTCAGTACGGTGCGGCGAATCAGTGGGGGATAATCCTAGCGCCTTTTGCCCAAATGCCGACGGGTCCGCTCCTATAGCGAGGATGACGTGAGCAACCTCTTACAACGACTCACAATCGGACCTGAAGCGGCGAAGCTGACCGGCCTCAGCGTGCACGCCGCCAAGACGCATCAGGGCACGGACGTGACCGTGATTCGGCTCGAAGATCGCGAAGAGCACAGAGCGGCCCGCGTGTTCGAAGGCATCATTCGCCACGGCGGGTGCGGCGGGCTCGAGGTCGAGCAGGCCGACGACGAAGTCGTCATCGCGAGCCCATCCTGTGCCGGGACCATCGCGCACCTGCCGTCACTCGGATGGCGGCTCTCCGAGCGCCTCGAAGTGTTCAAGGAGGTGGCGCGAATCGTCGAGAATTTCCACCGTGAGGGCCTTTGCGTGGGCCCGCTCGACCCTGCGTTCATCCTCCTCGACGACGAGCTTCTTCCGTTCATCCTCGGGCCGCGAGTCGTCCCCTCGGCAAACCCCTACGCGGCGCCAGAGACGGCGATGTCGCGAAAGGTCGATGCGAGGTCGGACATCTATTCGCTCGGGCGACTGCTTCATTTCGTGATGCTGCAGGACGAGCCGCCGGCGCTGGCGGGTGACCCGGCTCCGCTCGACGACCTGATCACGTTCCCGGCTGGGCTCTCGAGAATCGTACGCAAGGCGGTCCTTCGAAACCCGGCGCAACGCTACCCGACCATCCCTGCACTCCTGGCGGATCTCGAGCAGTACGGGCGCTACGACCAGGTGGGCGTCGCGCACACGACGACCGTCGAGCAGAACTTCGGCGGCATGAGCTATCGCCCGCCGCGACCGGTCGAAACGGTCCGCCCCTCGACGAAGCGCCCGCTGCTCGGAGCGCCGCCCGCGTTCGAGATGCCGAAGGTTCAGCCGTTCAAGCTTCGCCAGGGCGTGCGCGCAACCTTGCTCTTCGCCGGCGTGCTCAGCGTCGTTGGCGCGTTCGTCGTCAACTACCTCGCGGGCGACGCAACGTGGGTGCGCGTGTTGCTGAGCCTCGCGGCGGGCCTCGTCGGCTTCTCGCTGTTCAGCCCTGGCATGGACAAGGAGCCCACGGTCCGCGCGTTGTTTGCCACGTTCTTTGCGCTGGCGACGTTCGTGCTCAACCCGACGCCGCAGCTCGCGAAGCTCGCCGAAATGGCTGGCCTACACTCACAGTCGCAAGAGGAGCGCGTCGGCAGCTTCAAGTCGCTTTCGAATCGCGGCGTCGTGGAATTCGCCGGCATCGATCTGTCGGGCGCCGACCTCTCTAACAAGCTGCTCTATTTCGCGAAGCTCGAGGGGGCTTCGCTCGAGAACGCCAACCTGTCAGGCACCCAGTTCATGGGAGCGCGCCTCGACGGCGCTCGCTTCGCGGGTGCCAATCTGAGCGGCGCTTCGTTCGTAGCGAGCCCCGTCGACTATGCGGTCGACTTCGACCAGGCCATCTGCGACGAAGAGACGAAGTTCCCGGAAGGCTGGGCGTGCGCCGAAGGCCACCCGGCCGAAAGCCGAAGCACGGAAAAGCTCTCGGCCAAGTGAGGCGTCACTGCTCGATGCAGTAGAGCCGCAAAGGCGTGCTGCACTGCGGCGTGATGTTTTCGGTCCACTCGGACAGTGTCGAGGCGCTCGCCCCGCAAAGGCCTCTCTGTTCGGAGCTCGACGTCGTGAAGCCGGCGCAATCGTCGGGTGAATACGAGGCCCCTGAAGCACGCGTGCCGGTCCAGACGTCGCCGACGCGGCGAAGCCCGCTCGCGTCGAGATCGATGCGCGCCATGATCGTACCGTCGACGAGGTCGTCCCAATCGTTGGCGATGGTCGTGCCGTCGACGAGCACATAGGGAACGGTGGAGCGGTTCAGCCTGTCTTCGACCGCGGAGTCGACCGTCGAGAGCCAAGATCGAAACTCGCCTTCGAGGCCCGCCGCGGTGGCTTGTTCCGCACAGAGGGCGTCTGCGCCGTCGGTGCCGCCGAAGTCGGCGTCCTGAGTGGTGTTGGTGATGAAGATGCGCTTGGACGTCGCTCCACCGCCGCCGCCCATCCCGCTGGCGCCGGCCATGCCGCCGCCGCCACCCATGCCGCTGGCGCCACCGACCCCGGCTGCGCCGCCCTGCCCGCCAGTACCGCCGGCACCGCCGGTTCCCGGCGTTCCGTCCGAGCTAGAGCACCCTCCGAGCAACCCCGCCAGAGCGACCACGAAGAACAGAGTGCCCGGCTGCGTTTTGGAAAGAGAATGAGCGAATCTATGCATCTAAAAGGCTTCGCACGCTTTCAGTGTGGAAACAAGTTAGTGGGCGCGCTCGAAGGCGCGCCGGACGTCGAGCTCGAGCCCGAGCGTCTCGAGCACGTCGTAGAGGCAAACGAGGTAGACGCCGAGCGCGAGGAAGTTTCGGTGAAGCGCAACGCCGCTTTCGCGACAGGAGACGAAGGTGTCGTGGAAGCTCGCGTGGAAGGCGCTCGTTTCGAAGCGCACGCTCCGCTGGTCGCCGCTTCCGAGGTGGTTGCGGAGCGCATCGCCCGAGTCTTCGAGCCGAAGCTCGCTCAGGCCGCGCGCGAAAAGAGCGTCGTCGTCGAGGTAGAAGCCAGAGTAGAGGTTGCGCAAACCATCGAGGAAACCCGGATCACAGCGCACGAAAAAGGCCCGCGGTTGCCACGCGAGCACGCCGCTCTCGGTGAGCCCAAACGCTTCGGTGCGAAGGTCGAGAATCGCGACGTCCCCGCCGAACACCTGCGCGAAGTAGAGCTCGAGGATGCGGTCCCCGGCCGCTCGTTTCTCTGCCTCGGTCAGGTCGCCGTCGGACAGCGAGCGGCCTTGCGCTTCACCACCGAGATCGACGGCAATGTGACGCTCTGCAAGCGTGCTCTGCACTTCGCTTCGGGCGGCGTCGAGACGCTCGGCCTTGGAACCGTTCGCCATGAACTCCTTGCCCTGAGCGACGAGCGCGCGCATCGGCATTACCTCGAACAGTGCGGGGGACGCGTAGTCGACGAACTGCGACCAAGACGTGCCTTTGGCCGCGCGGCGAATCATGTGGCGAACACCTCTTCCCACGAATTGGAGATAGCGCCAGACCCCGGCCCCGCCAGCTCGTGGGCGTTGTCCAGGACAACCTTGGGGGACCAAAACGGCACCGAATGGTTGAATTTTGCACGCGAGCCTTCCGGCGCGCCTCGCGAGCGCCATCCTGTTAAGCGATGAGTCTCCCCGCCTCGGACTCCGAACCGCCGCCTGAGCGCCACAGCCACGTCGCGCTCGCCAGAGCCGTCTTCGTGACCGGCAAGGGAGGCGTTGGCAAGACGGTGGTGGCGGCCGGCCTCGCCGCAGCCGCGGCAGCCGAAGAAGGTCGCGCGATCTATGTGGAGTTCGGCGACGGCGAGAGCGGCCGTCGCGTTTTGAAGGGAGCGCCGAGTGGCCTTCGTCACGTCGTGCTCGACCCAAACCATGCGCTCGGTCGAGCGGCCGCGCCGCTGTTCGGCTCCAAACGCGTCGCGAATCTCGTCCTCGACAACTTCGCAATCCGGCCGCTGATCAAGGCCGCGCCGGCAGTTCGAGAGCTTGCGGTGCTCGAGGTCGCACGGCAGGTGGTCGAGTCGAACCCCGGGACGCGGGTGGTGTTCGACATGCCCGCCTCCGGTCACAGCGTCGCTTGGCTCCAAATCGCTCGCCAGGTGCGCGACGCCACGGAGCGCGGGCCAGTCCACGATCTCACCGCGAGGCTGCACGACGAGCTGCTGTCTCCCGGCAGGGCTTCAATCGTGGTCGTCACGCTCCCGGAGCGTCTGGTTCTTTCCGAAACGGTTCAACTCTGCGAAACGATCGAGCGAGACGTCGGACTTCCGGTCGACCGTCTCGTGGTCAACCGCGTGCCCTCCGCCCTTCCCGAGGACGCGCTCCGCGATGCCTTCCGGCTCTCGGCTCGACATGGCCCAACTGCAGTGGCGGCCGAAAAGCTCGCTGCGTGCCTCGAGGTGCGCTCCTCGGTGCGTGACGAGGTGCTCCGGGCTCTCGAAGAGACCGTGCGAAACGGAACGAATGACCGCGGAGACCGCGGCCTCACCCTGCTGCCGCTCGCGTCGCGCGAGCCGCTTGCAGGAACGATTGCTGCCTGGCTCGCCGACGAGGACGCATCGTGAACCCAAAGGTGATCGTTTGCACCGGCGGTGGCGGAGTCGGGAAGACCACGACTTCCGCGGCGCTCGCGCTCGCGCTCGCCAAGCGAGGCGACCGCACGCTCATCGTCAGCCTCGACCCGGCGCGGCGCCTTGCCGACGCGCTCGGCGTCGAGCTTGGAACAGACGCGCGTGAAGTCGCGCTCGACACTGGAGACGGCAAGCTTTTTGCGCTCATGCCCGACCCAAAGGACGCGCTCCGCACGTTTGCAGAGCTCTTGGCGGAAGAAGAGCCGGCCGCGCTCGAGCGGCTCCGCGGCAACGTCGTCTACCAAGCGATGGAGGGCGCGGTGCCCGGCATTCACGAGCTTGCTTCGATCAGCCTCACCTGGCGCGCCATCGAACGGCACGACGTCGACACCGTCGTCATCGACACGGCGCCGTCGCGCAACGCGGTCGATTTCATCACCTACCCGAAGCGGCTCGCCCAGCTTCTCGGAAGCCGGGCCATCGGCTGGATGGCCGACATCGGCGCGCGTGCAGGGTCAGCGCGACGTCGCAAGCCGAGCCGCGTCGAGCGTTTGATGGTTTGGGCGATCGGCCCTGTGGTCAGCGACGTGGCCGAGTTCTTCACCGAGCTCGCTCTCGTCCGCGAGCGTTTCGTCTGGCTGAACGAGCACGTTGCTAAACTGCTGACCGGGGCGAACACCCACTACTTCTTGGTCGCCTCGCCGACGGCGGCAGCCCGCGCCGATGCGCACTACCTTCTCAAGAAGCTCCGCGGGATGAAGCTTCGCCCACACCGGTTAATCCTCAACTCCGCCTTCATCCTCGAACGCGAGTGGCTTGCCGTCCTCGAAGACGCGGACATCGAGAGCGAGGCGATTCGCGAGGTGCTCGCGCGCTTGAACGACGAAGACCGCTCTCGAGAGCAGGCCTCTGAAGAAACCTCCAAGACCTTCGCAGAGCGTCACCCGAACCTCGTGCAGCTTCGACTCCCGCACCTGGAAGTCCCCGAGCCACGTGACGTCGTCGTCGGGCTCTCTCGACACCTCGCCGTTTCCCAGGTGCTCGCAACCTGATAAACACGGGCCATGCTCCTCCTCGCGACGGGAGTCGCCGTCTTCATCGGTATCCATCTGGTGCCGAGTCGGCCGCCGCTTCGCGACCGGCTGATCCAGCAGCTCGGCTTCAACGGGTACCGCGGCGTGTTTTCGCTGGTTTCACTCGCAGCCCTGCTGCTGATCATCTTTGGCAAGCGCGCCGCGCCGAGGGTGCCGCTGTGGGAGCCGCCGAGCTGGGGGTTCGAGGCAACCGTCGTGGGGATGCCCCTGGCGTTCATCCTTCTGGCGGCGGCCTATTTGCCAAACAACCTGAAGCGATTCACCCGCCACCCGATGCTCTGGGGGGTTGCGGTCTGGGCGGGCCTTCACCTTCTCAGCAACGGCGACCTCGCATCGCTGATCCTGTTCGGCGGCTTCGGCGCGTTTGCAGTGTTCGACATGGCGTCCTCGAACCGACGGGGCGCCACCCTCTCGAACAGAATGGTGCCGAGGTCCCTCGACCTTCTGACCGTCACAGTGGGTCTGGCAGCGTACGGCCTGTTTCTCTACTACCATCAGGCCTTGTTCGGTCGCTCGGTGCTCGCGTATTGGCACGCGCTCTGGGCGTAGCTCGGGAGCAAGCCATGAAAGCCATCCTCGTTCAGCAGTATGGAGACCCGTCGAAGGTCCAGGTTAGCGAGGTCGAAGACCGCGAGCCCGGCTCGCACGAGGTCAGGCTCCGGGTTCACGGGGTGGGCGTGGGCTACTTCGACGGGCTGTTGGTCAAAGGCGAGTATCAGATCAAGCCTCCGCTGCCCTTCACGCCGGGCAGCTCTCTCGCGGGGGTCGTCGAGTCCGTCGGAAGTCAGGTCGAGCACGTAGCCCCGGGCGACCACGTCGCCGCGTTCTCACTGCTCGGCGGCCTCGCCGAGTACGCATGCCTCCCCGGCAACTTCGTCTTCAAGATTCCGAAGTCCATTCCACTCGACCACGCTGCGAACTTCTTCATCGCATACGCAACCGCCGTCCTCGGCCTCGGGGAGATTGCCAACGTTCGTGAAGGGCAGAGCGTGCTCGTGCTCGGCGCCGCCGGGACCACCGGCACCACGGCCATCGAGGTCGCGCGCGCGCTTGGCGCGAAGGTCATCGCCTGCGCGTCTACCGAGCCAAAGCGCGCCCACTGCATCGCGCTCGGGGCCGACGCGGCCATCGACTACACCAAGGACGACTGGCGCAAAGCCGCCAAGGCAGCAGCCGGCGGGCAAGGCGTCGACGTGGTGTACGACCCCATCGGCGGGGACTTCGCCGAGCCCGCTCTGCGGACGCTGGCTCCCTACGGGCGGTACTTGGTCGTCGGCTTCGTCGCCGGCATCGCCCGCGTTCCGCTCAACCTCCCGCTGGTCAAACGCTGCTCGATTCACGGCGTCAACTGGGGCGGCGAGGTGATGGCGAATCCCGCGGTCGTGCAGCCGGTCATCGACAAGCTCGTCACATGGGCCGAAAGCGGCGCGCTGAGGGCGGAGCCCGACGCCGTCTACCCTCTCGAGCGCGCCGGCGAAGCATTTGCCTCGCTCTTCGATCGACGCTCGACGGGCAAAATCGTGATCCGCTGCTGAGCTATTCGTCGCGGCGGACGGGCGCGCGCTGCTTCTTCTTTTCGCTCCGGCGACGCTTGGCGTCGAGCCTCCGCCGCCTTTGCGCCTTGCTAGGCTTGGTCTTCACTCTCCGCTTTGGTTCCGTGAGCGCTCTACGGATCAAACGACGCAGCGACTCGCGCGCGCGCTCGAGGTTTTGGCTCTGAGAACGCTCGGCCTGCGCCGACACTCGCACCCCCCCGCTCGAATCGAGCCGACGTCCAGCGAGCTTGCGAAGGCGCCTTTTCTGCGCCGCGTTCAGCACGCGGGTGCCTTCGAGATCGAAGCGAAGCATCACCTTCGTCGAAGACTTGTTGACGTGCTGACCGCCCGGCCCGGACGCCCGAACCGCGGTCCACGAGAGATCTCGCCCGGGGATGCTCAGCTCGTCGTCGATTCGCAGCATCTTCATCGCAGCGGTTCAGCGATCAGCCCAAGGACTCGAGCCGCAGTCTGGTCAGCTTCAACTTGCTGATCCGCCAACGCCCGTCTTCCTTGCGATACTCCTCGACGTAGTGCCCGTATCCGCGAATGCCCGTCGCCGGCTTGAACTCCACGATATCGAACATGGCCCACGTGCCGGTCGCCTCGGTCGAAGTTCGTAGCTCGATCTCCGGCATGTGCCCGTGATGAACCGTCTTGGCCTTGCCGACCGCCTTGCGAATGAAGTCGACCACGTCGGCGCGCCCGACGATCGCGTTGCCCGGCGCGTTGGCATCGTGTGCCACGTCGACGACGACGTCGTCGGTGAAGACCTGGGAAAACGGAAGCCACTGCTTGGTATCCATGAGGCGGAAGTAGCGCGCCTTGAGCTGCTTGATCGCCTCGATCTCGAGGAGCTGTTCTGCAGGCGAAAGGCCTAGTGTTGTCGAGTCGGCCATGGCGCACAGGATATCCGAGCGCGCGCGAGTCGTGCGCAACTCCGCCCGATGGGTGAGGCGACGAGCCCGGATCTCAACGATTCAGATGCTTGGAATCATACGACAAATCGGGTAATCGAGTTTCCGATTGCAACACGTTGAAGAAATGACGAGACGGTCCGTCTACCTCCGCGTCGGGGAGCCCGCGGCGCATCGGTGCGTTCGCTCCACGACGACCCGCGCGTTCCAACGCCGGGCTTTTGCTGTCGCCGCTGCGCAGCCGAAGGAGGGAAACATGGTGTACAAAGTCGACGTCATCGAGGGTGTAGGGCCGAGCTTCGCGGAGAAGCTCGCAGCCACTGGGATCAAGACCACGGAAGACCTTCTGCATAAATGCGCGGGCGCGCGGGGGCGAAAGTCGGTATCGGAGGCCACAGGCATTGGCGAATCGAATATCCTCAAATGGTCGAACCACGCCGACTTGATGCGGATCAAGGGGGTCGGAGGTGAGTACGCCGAGCTTCTCGAAGCCAGCGGAGTCGACACAGTGAAGGAGCTGCGCACTCGTAGCGCGGAAAACCTCGCCGCGAAGATGGCCGAGGTCAATCGAGTGGAGAAGCGCACGCGAAGCGTGCCGGGGCCGCTCGTCGTCGCCAAGTGGATCGATCAGGCGAAGCAGCTCGATCCGATCATCTCGCACTGACTCGGAGTATCGCCCATCGATGGGCGCAGGATGAAGGAATGCATTCGAAAGGAGAGTGGATGCGATGAAGGAGCTCACAGACAAACTCACCGAGACGTTCGGATCTTCGTGGTCGAGCGGCTTGGTAAACGCGCTGGTCGGCCTGGCGATACTCATCGTCGGGCTCTTCCTAGTCAGGATCGCGGTGGACCTGCTGAAGCGGCTGCTGAACGAGGTTCCCGCTCTGCGGAGAACCGACGACGACGGAACCGTCACCGATCTCGTCTCGCCGATCGCCTCGCTGGTGAAAGCGGTGCTCACCATCCTCGTGCTGATTGCGGTGCTGGAGCACTTCGGCCTCACGAACGTGCTCGAGCCGCTCAAGTCGATGATGGCCGAGTTCGCCGCCGCCGTGCCGAACATCATCGGCGCCGGAGTCATCGCGTACGCTGGCTGGGTCATCGCGAAAGTCGTGTCTCAGCTCGTCGGCGTCGCCTTGAAGAAGGTCGACGAGCGACTGGTGGAGCGCACGGGGAACGAGCAGCTCAGCATTGCGAGGTTTGGTCAGGCGCTGATCTTCGCCATCATCCTGCTTCCCATCATCGTCGCCGCGCTCGGCGTGCTCGACGTCCCGGCGATTTCCGAGCCTGCGTCAGCGATGATCGGAAAGCTGCTGGACGCCGTCCCGAACATCGTGGGCGCCGCGATCGTCCTGCTGGTCGTCTACGCCGCAGCTCGCTTCGTGATCTACGTCTTGGACGGGCTGCTCGAAGGCATGAGCTTCGATGAGCTGCCAGAGAAGCTCGGCATCGGCGGCCTCTTCACCGAGTCCTTTACGGCGACACGGCTCGTCAACATGGCGATCATGTTTTTCTCGATGCTCGCGGCGGCCGTCGCAGCGGTGGAAATCCTGGACATCGACGTGGTGTCGCAGGTGTTTGCAAACGTGCTCGAGTTCGGCGCAGGGCTCCTCGTGGGCGGCCTGATCCTGATCATCGGCAACTTCCTCGGCAATCTCGCGTACCGGAAGCTGAACGACCACGGCAGCGCGGGCCTCGCGAACATCGCTCGGATCGCGATCCTCGGTTTGGTGCTCGCGATGGGGCTCAAGGCGATGGGGCTCGCGGACAACATCGTCAGCATGGCGTTCGGGTTTACCCTCGGCAGCGTGGCGGTCGCCGCGGCGCTTGCCTTCGGGCTCGGCGGGCGCGACGCCGCGAAGTCGATCGCCGACGACTGGGCGCGCAAGATCAAACAGCCGTGAGCGAAGCGACCCGGTGCCTCAGTTGTTTGGGGCGCCGGCGTCGATCCAATCGGCGATCACGTCGATGACCGGCGTCGGGATAGTCTGCCCACCGCCGCCGAGCGGCATCTCGCCGCCGCACGTCTGAACGGCTCGCATCTTTTGGATCATCAGAGAGCCTTCGGCATCGTTCGGAATCACGTTGATGCCTTGGCCGAAGCACAGGCCGTCGGGTGACGCGGACACGTTGACCAGCGCGGAGTGCGACTCGAAGGGCCAGTTCGACGTGTCGGTGGTGTCCGACCCCGTGAGATCGAGCACGGCGAGGCCGGCCGGGCTTGCGCCGCCCGGAATCCGGCCGTCCTCGAACGGGTTGTCCGGGTTGGAGTCCACGTTGCTGTTCGCCGGGCCGTGGCAGATCACACACGTCGAGAACATCACGCTCCAGTAGATGGAGCTCCAGGTTGGATCGGGCAGAGGCGCCTGCGGGCCCGAGTAGAAGCAAATCTCGCCTTCGATCGAGTCGCACTCGGTGAGCTCGAGATCGGCGCTTGGCGCGAGCTCGGTGCGCGCGACGACCGGGGCTCCGCACGCGAGCCAATTGCGAACGATGTTCTTGCCGTCCGGTGTGTCGAGGCGCGGCAGCTCGGTGTTGTCTTCGCGCACGAACGGTGTGTCGTCCTGAACGCGCCCGCCTGCTTCGCCGGGCGGCATCGTGCCCTCTGATATCTGGAAGTGCATCTCTTCCGCCCACGCCGCGATGGTGCCGCGGTTCGCGCTCAAACGACGCAAGCGCTCGCAGTACGGGGTTTCGACCTCGGTCCCCTCACACGGCTGCAGATCGGCGCATGTCGGGTCGGTGGTCGCGTCGGTGCACGCGAGCGCAACGTCGAAGTCGAGCCCGCGCGGCGTACCCAGGCGGTCGCCTCCCGTCGCGTTAGGGGTATGGCAAAATTGCCCGTTGCCGCAGCTCGCTTGAACGAGAGCCTGCCCCTCGTACATCGGCTCACCCGTCAGCGAGTTGTAGGCGAGGTCGAACGCTGCGGGCCCCTCGATCTCGCCCCCCGGGGTGGTCCCGTCGAGATTGCAGGCTCCGAGGTCGGCCTTGGTGCAGCCGACGGACGCAATGACAGCTCCCCCGACGCAGCAGTAAAAGAACAGCTGCTTCATTCCAAGCATTGTCGGCACAAGGGTGGGGGCGAGCCGTATCCGGGTCAAGGAATGCGGAGCACGCGACCGCCCGTGCAGAGGCTTCGCGCAGGATCGAGAGCGAGCCGGGCATCCGGCGCCCTAGATGCCCGATTTCGTTGAAACTGCACTATTCCACTGTTAACGTGGAGGAGTGGGGGATTCGGTGGTAGCGAGACGCGTGTTCTGGACGGTGTGCGTGGTCGTGGGCCTTTCGGCGGCGCTCCAGCAGGCAACGGCGGCCATCGAAAACCCGGTGTTCGAATCCGCAAAGCTCGGACCGGCCGGACACGATCGGGGCTTCACACTCAGCGCGGACCAATGGCTCGGCGTCCGGTTCGAGACGCAGGAGCCGACCGAGGTTTCGTCGATCGGTGGCCACGTGGCCGAGATGCTCCCTGGGCGCCTTTTTATCGCGGTTTTTCCAGTGGATGGCTCGATGCCGCCAAGCCCGCCAAGCATCGGGGACGCGGTCTTCGTAGCGGTGTTCGAAGCGCCGTCGCGGTCGACCGAGGTTCGGATTCCAACGGATTTCCTCTTGCCCGCCGGCGAGTGGGCCATCGTGTTTGGAAGTGGGGCCGCCGGGGCGACGGGGCACGGGGCGATGCCGGGCCAGGACTCGGACATCGGCGCACCCAGGTATTTCTCCAAGGACCGCGACTCGTGGACCGAGGGCGGGTTTGGAAAGGCACGCTTCTTCATCAACGGGAAAGCGCCCGAAAAGGTGTCCCCGGGCGGAACGCGGCCGGCAAGAATGCTTGAGCACGCTTAGTCCTAGGGGCTAAAACCCGAGTAATTTTGTCGAGATGCGGCGCCTGCTGGTTCACCGGGCGGGAGGTTGCCGGTGCATACAAAAGGGTTGTTGCCGGCTGTCGCCCATGTTACCGCTCTGCGGTCCCGACATCGGGGGAAAGGGCAAGACCATGAAGCGAGTCATCACAACTTCCATGCTGATCGCGTGCGCCGGGACGCTGGCGTACGGCCTGTCGATCGAGCTCGACGACCCGGCGCAGGCTCAGGGTGCTCAGGGCGGCGCGGACGCCGACCTGCCCGAGGCGAAGCCCGGAGAGTGCTACGCGCGGCTCTGGGTTCCGGCGCGCTACGACGAGCAGAACGAGACGATTCAAGTCCGGGAGGCCGGGCAGCGCATCGAGGCGACGCCAGCGAAGTACGAGTGGCGGAACGAGAAGGTGCTGATTCAGGAGGAGGCCGAGAAGCTCATCCCGGTGCCGGCCCAGTACGAAAAGGTGACCGAGCGCGTTCTGATCAAAGAAGCAAGCGAGCGCATCAAAATCATCCCGGCCAAGTTCGAGATGCGGACCGAGCGGATCGTCGTCAACGAGGGTGGCGAGAAGATCGTCCCGGTGCCTGCCAAGTACGAGACCGTCGAAGAGAAGGTGATGGTCAAGGCGGGCTACACGACGTGGAAGAAGGGCAAGGGCGCGTATCAGCGGGTCGACAACGCGACCGGTGAGATCATGTGCTTGATCGAGGTCCCGCCGGTGTACAAGAGCCTCAAGAAGAGAGTGCTGGTTTCGCCCGCGACTTCAAAGAAGATCACCACGGCGCCGAAGTATCGCCAGATTCAGAAGCGCGTGCTGGTCGAGCCTGCGAAAGTCATCAAAGAAGAGATCCCCGCGGAGTACCGAACCATCAGCAAGATGGTGCTCAAGCAGCCCGCCACCACCAAGTCGGTGAAGATCCCAGCGAAGTACCAGACGGTTCGCAAGTACGTCATGGTGCAGCCGGCGGGCAGCCGCACGATCGACATCCCGGCCGAGACGCGCGAGATCTCCAAGAAGGTCAAGGTTGCTGACGGCAGCATGCAGTGGAGCGCGATCCTCTGTGAGACCAACGCCAACCGAAGCACGATTGCGTCGATTCAAGACGCTCTTCGGAGCGCGGATTATACCGTTGCAAAGACGGGCCGGCTGGACGCGAGGACGATGGCCGCGCTCGAGGAATTCCAGCGCGACGAGGGTCTCACCGAGGGCCAAATCACGATCGAAACGCTCGATGCGCTCGGCGTGAAGCACTAGTCGAAGGCATCATCTCCTGCGGCGACCGCGAGGGCGAGCTCTCTTCCGGAGAGGAACGCGCCTTCGACGCGGTTGCCGTGGGCCCAGTCTCCACACGCGCCTACGCCGAGCGTGGAGTCGTATAGGAATCCGCCGTCCAACGGAGAGTCGGCGAGCGCGTAGCGCCATCGATGTGCGGTAGACCACCGAGCGGCCGGTGCCCCGATGCCGGCCGCCGCCGCGAACGCATCGATGAGCGGCCCAACGACGTGTTGTCGGCTGTCTTCGAGATGCGTTTTCGACCACGCCGGGGTCGCGTGAAGCACCCAGCGCTCGGGCGTCGGTGGTCGCGTCGGCTTGCTGGATGCATTCGCGACCCAGCTCAAAGGTCCGCTCTCGATGAAAGCCGCGTCGAAGGTGAGCGCGAGCGGCTCCTCGAAGGCCACCATCGCTGCCCAGCAGGGCTGCATGTCGACGCCGTCTGCACGCGCCGCGAGCGCGGGCGCAACCTCTCGGAGCAGAGCCTGCGTCTGAGCCGCCGGCGCGGAACAAAGAACGACGTCGTACTCGCCGAGCGCCGCTTCCTGCTCGCCGAATAGTGCCCACGCGTATCCTTTGTTCTCGACGCGCTCGACGCGGACGCCGTACCTCACGTCGAGCCCTCGCGAAAGCCGTTTGCACATGGCCGTCATGCCCGGCGTCCCGACGAAGCGTTCGGTCGACCCGCTCGACCCGCGCGCGCTCTCGCCGCCGAGCACCGCAATGCGCCCCTCCCAGACGGCCGCGACACCCTCGTCCACCCAGTCTCGTACATGTTTTCGAAACAGTGGATCTCGGGCGGTGAAGTACTGCGCGCCGTGGTCGAAGTCGATCTGCTCGCCGAGCTCGTCGACCCGCCGCGTCGACATGCGACCGCCGGCGCCCCGGGACTTCTCGAACACGCGTACGTCGATCGACCGCGCGGCGAGCTCGGACGCACAGGCAAGCCCGCTGATCCCAGCGCCGATCACGGCGACTCTCGGCGCGTTTGAAGGCGGCATCCGAGCATCTCTAGGGACAGGGCGCGACTTGCCAAGCCAGCGGCGGTGCAGGCGTGCAGCGAGCTGCTAGAGCAAGGGCGTGAGTACGCCTCGCCAGCTTCTGTTGCTGCTCGCGTTTTCGATTTCGTGCGCGGGCACCCGTGCCCCCGAAGAAGCCGAGGTCGAGAGCTACGCGCCGATCCCCGAATCGATTCGAACGCCCGCCACGATGAGCACGCGCCTCGGCGAGCTTCGTTTCTTCGACGGCCTGCCGTCGCGTGATGCCGCCCGGGCCGTCTACGACAATCTCGACTTCCAGCGCGCGCTCCGCGCGTTTCTCGACACGATTCCCGGCGCGTCGATGCAGGCGATCAAGAAGGGAATGGACGAAGCCGGTGCTCTTCCCAACTACACCGTCCTCCTCACCAAGTCGCGGCTCGATTCCAAAGCGGTGGTCCCCACCGCCAACACCGAAACGGTCTACGCGCTCGCGTGGTTGAGCCTGAAGGGCGGGCCGGTCGCGGTGGTGGTTCCGCCGCAGGTGTCTGGGTTTTTCACGGACGGCTGGCAGCGACACCTCGGATACGCGGGCCGCCCCGGCCCGGATCGAGGCAAGGGCGGGCTCTATGTCGTCGTCCCGCCGGGCTACACGGGCTACGTCCCGCGAACCGAGTATGCGCTTCGCTCCCAAACCCTCGGCGTGTGGGCAGTATTTCGCGCCCCCATGGTGAAGGGAAAGACTGCTTGGGGCGTCCGCCGGTTCGAAACCGGCCTGAAGATCTATCCGCTCAAGGAGGCCAAGCGGCCGCCCCCGAACCAGTTCGTCGACGTCTCCGGCGCGGCGCTTTCGGCGGTCTACCCCACCGACGGCACGTTCTTCGAGTCCATCCACGCGCTTCTTCAAGAAGAGCCCGCCGAAAGCCAAGACCCCGAGCTCCTCGGCGCGCTCGCTTCGATCGGCATCGAAAGAGACAAACCCTTTGCACCCGACTCGAGGATGCAGTCGATCCTCGACGAGGCCGCGACGGTTGGCGCAGCGACCGCGCGAGCGCTCGTATTCCAAGGCCGAGGGGGCGAGGCCAACGGGCTCCCGGGCAGCCACTGGCGCTCTTTTACCGGTGATGTCGAGAACGACGGCGTCGCGGCGCTCGACCGCCGCACGGCGTTCTACTTTCACGCGGCGGAGCGCCCGACGTCCGAGGCCGTCGGCGAAGGAGGCTTTCAACGAGCCGCCGTGTTCGTCGACAGCGAGGGTCGACGACTCGACGGCTCGCTGACCTACTCCATGCGTCTGCCTCCAAACGCGCCGGGCGCATCCTGGTCAGTCGTCGCGTACGACAACCAAACGCGGTCGATGCTCCAAACCGACCAGCGCTTTCCGAGTCTCAGCAACGAGCGCCGCCTACCGCTCGACGACGACGGCGCGATCACCCTCTACTTCGGGCCCAAACCCCCGCGGAAGGCGAAGTCGCGATGGATCCAAACGATCCCCGGTAAAGGGTTCTATGTCGCGCTGTGGGTCGATCGTCCAAAGCAAGCGTGGTTCGACGGCCACTGGGTGCCCGGAGAGCTCGAGCAAATGGACGCGATCGCAGCGGCGCCGAAACGGAGAAAACTTCCGCGAATGGCGACCGCGACGCCCGCCTCGACGGCGATGCCGGATCGCGTGGTGACTCGGCTCGGGACCCTCGAGCACGTCGACGGTGTGCCCACGGAGGAAACGGCCCGGCTGCTCTTCGAGAACCTCGACTTCATGCGAGGCGTCGAAACGTTCTTGACGATGCTCGAGAGCGCTTCGCTGGTTGCGATGCGCCGAGGGCTTCGCGAAGCCGGCGTCGACGCCAACACGACGATCGGCGTCTTCGACCGCGGCGTCGATTCGCACTCGATCGTGCTGACGAGCGACCCCGATAGCCTCTTTGCAATGACGTGGCTCGACCTCCGTAAAGGAGGAATGGTCGTTGAAAGCCCACCGGGCACAAGCGGCCTCCTGCAGGACTTCGGTGCGCGCCGAGTCGCGAATCTCGGTCGCGGCGGGCCCGACGAGGGCAAGGGCGGCCTCTTTCTCTTCGTGCCCGCGGGATACGAGGGACAGCTCTCGGAGCGATATTTCGCGCACCGCTCGGCAACCAACGGCAATCTGTTGACGCTCCGCGGAAGTGCACCGTTCGCCGACCCCGTCGTCGAGGCGGAGCGGCTGCGAACCGCGCTTCAGGTCTCTCCGTTCGACGTCGACTTCGAAGAGGCCCGAGACGGCAGTCTCGAAGACGAGCCGACGCGATTCGTGGCCTTGTCGGGGCGTCCGTTGACTACCGTGCCTTCGAACGACGCGCAGTTCTACGAAGATCTCGCCACCGTGGTCCGGGAAGAGCCCGCCGCGGCGTTCAGCCCCGAGCTCCTCGGCCTGCTTCGTTCGCTCGGCATCGAATCGAACGCAGACTTCACCCCGAGCGCGAAGATGCGCAAGCTGCTGTCGGAAAGCGCGCGGGTCGGAGCTGCGACCGCGCGGGCACTCGCCTTTCAGCCCCGGACCGCCGAAGGAGACGGCTCCGGCTGGTCTCGACTCGGCGTGGAACGGGCCACGAGCTTCACACGAAACGGAGCGCGCTTGCTCGACGCGCGAACGGCCTTCTTTTTTCTGGCGACGATGGGAAGCGGAGCCATGCAGTCCGCGCTCGCCGTCACCGACTCGGAGGGACGGTACCTCGACGGGGCGCGAGTCTACCGGCTCCTCCTTCCCGTGGGAGTGCCGGCAGACTTCTGGTCGATCGCGGCCTACGACCCGCAGACGCGATCGCTGCTCCAGACGCCCAGCACCCCTCGGCCGTCGTCGAGTAGCCGGCGAGGACTACCCGTGCGGCCCGACGGCTCGGTCGAGATCTTCTTTGGACCCAAGCCGAGGGGCGGCCCAGCGGCATCGAACTGGATCGAAACGGTGCCAGGAAAAGGCTGGTTTGCGATCCTTCGGCTACACGAGCCCAAAGAAGGCTGGCTCGACGGCTCGTGGCAGCCGAGCGACATCGAGCGCATCGATTGATCCGCTAGCCGAAACGCTCGTAGTACTCGCGCACGCTCGGGTGGTTCTCGACGCGCTCCTGGTGTTGGACGAGACTCGGCGCCACCTCACCCACGAGGTCGACGGAGACGTGGTCGAGCGTGCCGTTGCGGAGGCTCCGAATCCACACCATCACCTTGAGGTCGGCGACCGTGAGGCGGCCGTCGGCAAAATACTCTCCGCCTCTCGATGACAGCATGCGGTCGAGCTGCTGCAGGTACACGGTGATCGGCCCCTTCGCGAGCGCTTCGCGGGCCACGCGCTTTTCGTCCTCGTCCTTGATCGGAAAGGTGGTGAGCACCTTGGACAAGACGTCTTCGACCGCGTCCATCGCTTCGTCACAATAGGCGGCCTGAAGCTCGTCGCTCGGATAGAGGCCGGCGAGCCGGCCGACATAGCGATTGATCGCGTTGCCCTGGCTGAGCACCACGCCGTCGACCTCGAGCTTGGGGACGCGATTGAACGGGAAGGTCAAGCGCTGGTCGCTGAACTCTCGAAAGCTGATGCGGTCGTCGTCGAACTCGACGCCGCCGATGTGCAAAGCGAGGCGCGCGGGCTCGCCGCGGCCGCCGTGAATGTCGAAGTACGTGAGCTTGAGGTGGGGCATGGCCCCGAGACTAGCTCATTTCGGGATTGGCTGAACCCTCTCGATCAGATGCAGAGCGCGACGGCCTGCTGGACGCAGGACTCGAGCACGCCGCTGTTCTCCTGGCAGTTGCCGCAGCTCACCTGCTGACCGCCCACCTGGTAAAAGCAGCTCCCCGTGTCGATGTCGATGCAGAAGTCCAGCATGCTGCCGTTCGGGCAGGTCAGCGTTTGGCCCACGCTCGGGTCGTCCGATGCGCAGACGAGGTTGCCGCCCCCGACGCCGCCACCGTTGTCGCCTGTGTAGGTCACGCCTACCGTGGTCGCGACGGCGTTCGATACGAAACCGTTGTCGCCGGCGATGCAGGTGTAGAGATCGAACGCACCGGAGTCGACGTTCTCGGGGATGTTCACCGGAATCTGAATCGTTCCCTGCGTCACCGTGCTGGGAATGTCGATCACGAAGTAGTCATCGGCCCCGACCACCTGGACGTAGCACTCGGTGTAGCCGGACGGGGAGTCGTAGGTGACCTCGAGAACCGCCTGATCTCCGCTGACGCTTTCGAGCTCGCCGCCTCCGGAGATCATCGGAGCGCTTGGGTCGGTCGACGCTTCCGGAGGCTCACCGTCGACGCGAACCGCGCCCGGTATCACGAGCACCTCGGAAAGCGCGTTGGAATCGGAAGGATCGACGAGGCCGGCTCCGCTTCGACCGGCCTGACCGGGATCGCTGTCGCCGCAGGCTGCGAGACATGTCAGGGCGAAGCACAAGGACATCACGACGCATATATTTCTATTCATAAGGCAATTGTAAATATATATTGAAACCTGTCCAACGTTTTGGGGGCAGGTGAACCGGCGGCTGAGCAGATCTCCAGTGTCGGCGACATCGCCACGGCGGCTCATCGAAGACGTCGGCGGACCGCTTCGTTGAGCTTCTGCTGGAAGCTCTCGGGCGAGAAGCCGACCTGAACGATGTCATCGATTTGGAAGGTCGGGATGCTCGTTCGTGGATTGATCTGCGAGAGCCGGGCCTTGGCATCGGCGTCGTCGTCGATGTCGTATTCGCTGTAGGCGATGCCGTTGTGATCGAGATAGGCGCGGGCGCGCCTGCAGGAAGGGCACCAAGACGTCGCGTACATCTCGATCTGCACCTCGGCGAGGGCCTGACGAGCATCGGCTTCCGTGGGCTGCGCCTCTGCCGGTGGCTGCGACGGCTGCGACGGCTGCGACGGGGCAGGAGGCTCCGGCGCCGTCTGGACGCGCCACGTCCCTGCAGGATCAGACGGCGTGGGCGGAAGCGGAATCGACGAAGGTCGATCGAGGCGCTCTCGAGGTCGCGGAGGAGGGGTTGGTGCGCGCTCGGGCGCAGGATTGGGAGAAGTCGCGGTAACGGGCACGCCGCGCGGCGGCGGCTCTCGATCCGATCCGGACGTCGCGCGGAACACGAGCAGCCCGCCCGACAGAAGCGCGACGCCGATCGCAGTGACGATCCATGACGTAGCGCGGGAGGGCGGCGGCTTCGACGGAATCGCGCCCAACCTGCAGAGCTGACACTCGCCCCGCGCATCGAGCGGAAGCTCGTGCGTTTCGCATCGCCCGGCGGACGTCACCCCCATGCCTACAAGGTATCGCCTGTGCGGAGGGACGTCGACTTCGTGCTCTGCGAACGCTAGCGGCAGCTCCAAATCCACCACCGGCACGCACCCCGATGCGCGGCGCGGAGAAATCGCGCTTTCGGGCCGCCTTCGTCCCAATCGCGAAGGACGCTCACCTTCGCCCCGTCGTCGAGCTCGGCACCCGAGCCGTCAGCGGCGCGCCCCCGGCGGGTCGTCGCCCTCGTAGTCGTCTTCGAAAACACGAAGCTGCTGAACGGCGGTCGAAATGAGCGGGATGCGCTCGGCCAGGTGGGTGAGCCGCTCCACCGTGCCGTTGCCGGTTTGCACTCCCTTTGCTTCGAGAGGCATCGCGGCAACGCGCGCGCTGACCTCGTCACGCATGCGAGCGAGCCGCTCAGGGTCGGCTGCGAGCTCGGCGGCGAGCCCTCGTTTCTCGGCGAAGTCCTCGTCCGAGAGCACCTTGCCAAACGAACGCAGGCCGGCGATCCGAAAGTCGTGCTTCTTGAACAAGCGATAGATCTCTTTGACCCGGTCGACGTCGATGTTCCGTCCGAGGGTGAAGCTCTCGAACCGCCCTTCCATCGCCAAGAGAGCAGTTTCGGCGAGGCACGCGTAGGCGGTGCCCTTTGGCAATCCGATGTCGTATCCGATGTCGATGTCCCCCGGGATGAGCACCTCGCCGCTCTCGATCACGCAGACGTCGGGACGAAGCGCCGCTTCCTTGCTGCCGATGTCGGGCGGGCGGGCGACGTCGCAGATCACCGCGCCGGGCTTGCACGTGCCGATGTCGAGAATGCGCTGACCGAACGCCGAAGTGGCAGTCACCACGAGGTCGCACTGGGAGGCGAGCTCGCCCGGCCGGAGGGCGATGGTGACTTTGGTGCCGGGCGTTTCTTTTTCGATGGTGCGCTTGAGGTCGATCAGCTTCTCGGGCTCGATCGACACGAGCACCACGTCGTAGATCGCCTGCGCGAGGAGGCGGGAGCAAACAGCGCCAATCGACCCGGTGGCGCCGATGATCATCGCCCTGCCCTCTTTGAGCTGGGTTGCGCCCATGTTCACCACGGCCTGCTTGGCGGCTTCGAGGGTCGCAGCAACCGTCAGGCTGTTGCCGCTCGTGATCGCGATCGACGCCTCGTGCGCAACTGTTTCGCCCGCGTCACCGACGACGCTGGTGAACGCGCCGAGACCCATCAAGCGACATCCGCGACGCTCCGCCATCTTCGCGGCGTCGTTCAAGCGGTCGTACGTGAAGCGAGGGCTGTGGCGCATCATCTGCCGCGGCGTGGCGCCGAGTGCGAACAGGTGGCCCTCGATGCGCTGCCCGGTCGTGGGCGACCTCCCGCCTTCGATTCGACCGACGTACATTGGCTTCAAGTACGCCGCGACCTCCTCGACGACACGGTCCGGCAACCGTTTGGTCCAGCGGAAATCCGGATGCTTGTGGACGAAGCGAATGTCTAGCGGGTGGATGACGAACGCGAACCGATTGATGCCCTCTTCTTCGGCCTGGAGATAGCTGATGTACGGCCGCCACGAAATTTCGGCCATCAGGTTGAGGTAGGAGTCCTCGGTGAGGGGTGCGGTCGGGTCGTCGCGAAGCGCGACGAGCACGGCTTCGATGACGGCGGCCGACCGGCGCGCCAGCGCCAGCCCCTCCTCGAGCGACGGCAGAAGCGTGACCAAAATAGACGCCCCGCGGTCCCGAAAATCCACGACGTCTTCTTTCGTGGCGTACGGCACGACGACCGTCTTCTTGCGAAGGTTGCTCGGCGCGAAGTGACGGATGGTGGCGGGATCGCCCGCGATGATGTCGGCCCAGCGGAAGTGCCGCGTGGGCTGGCGCGTTCTCCCTGCTGCCTCAGGCGAAACCTTGTCGAGCGGGGCGTCCATCAGCGCCTCGAGCGTGGGCGCATCGGCCGTGCCGAGCGTTTGGTGCGCCCCGATGCCGGGCACGTCGGGAAGCCGAAAGAACACCTCGGGGTCGTAGTAGTCGACGTTGGGGGTGAGGCGGCCGAGCGCGTTGGCGAGGCCCACGTGATTGACGCCGGGTACCATCAGCACGCGCTTCTGGCTGAAGATGCCTGGTTCGGCTCGATTGGCGAGCACGACGCTCCAGCGCTCGAGGCCCGCGCGCACGCCCCGGCCGTCGACGACCTTGGTTTGGCTCGCGGCGGCGGCGAGCTCGCGGCCGAGCTGGTACGGGCGATGCGCCCGGCCGAGCTCGAGGTCGATGGGGATGCCGTCGAGCCCAATGGCATCGACCTTGCCGTCGTGCTCTCGAATGAGTGCTCGAGCTCGGTCTATGTCACGCTCGCAGCCGCGCCAGAGCACCTCCACACGACGATGGCCGAGTGACGCGATGAAATTCTCGTTCTCGTCGCCGAGGTGAATGACTAGACAGCGTTTCATCGAGGGCCCTCCGAGGAACGGGTTGGATTACCGAGTGTAGTCCCGTCTTCGGGCGGCTACTACCCCTCGCATGTGCGTCGTTTTCGCGCCCGGGCGGACACCGCGGTCAGGGGCAGGTGGTGTAGCGGCTGCCGTCGTCGCGCACCGCAGTGAAGGAAAACCAGGTGCGGGTCGGGGACTCGTTCGGCAGGTTGTAAGACTGGTAGCCGTCCCTGCGGCTGCGCGGCGTGCGGAGCTCGGAGAGGTCCGACGAGACGGTGATCGAGGCAGAAGCGCCCGGTGGGCCGTGGATCAGCGGCTGGGTCCAGTGGTCATACTGCGGATTGTCACCGCGCTTCAGGGCTCCGATCTTGCAAGCAAGCCGTCCATCGCAATGGATGTTGCCCACCACGTGCAGGTCGTTGAGACATCCTTTGCCTTTGCTCTTTGCATCCGGTGTGTAGGCTTCGTCGCCTCTTGCCCAGTAGCTCGGCGCGGCTTTGCACTTGGCCCACTCGATGGTGCCTGCGTCCCGGTCGAGCTGGCCTACCGCCACGGCGGCGGTGCTCCCTCGATAGCGGCAGATTTTCGGGAACCTCGGGTCGGACGGCAGCCGCCACGGCGGCTCCTCGTATCCGTTGCACCGAGGAGCGTAGTGGTGAAGCGAGGTCGTGACGTCCGCGATGGTTTCGATTTCGAAGCGTTCGAACATCGAATAGTGAAGGACTTTCACCTTGCCGTCCGTGACCGCGCCGTCCTTCACCTTGTACTCGAGGACGAACTGGCCCGGGAGGTTCGGAATCGTCGCATCGCCCTTCCCCAACGGCGTGTCGGTCACCTGGAGCGTTCCGTCGACGCGGTAGAGAATCGTGCACGAGTCAGACGCACGAGCGGGCGACGAGGTCAACGCGATCAGCAACAGGAGCCCGAAGAAGAGCATCCGCCGCCCTCAGAAGACGAAGCCGAGGCGCCATATGCCCTGATTGAGAACCAGGTTGGGCTCGTTCGAGAAAAAGGCCTGCGCCCGCGACCAGCCGAGCTCGGTGATGATTCCAAAGCGCTTTTTGATCATCACCTGAAAGCCCGGGGCGAGGCCGATGTTCCAGCCGGCGCCGACCCTACTGGTTTCTCGAATGCTGCGTCGAATGAAAGCCATCGAAAACCCCGCGTGGAAGAGGCCGTAGATCTCGGCCTTCTTCCGTCCAGCACGAAAGGTGTATCTCCCTTTGACGAACGGCGCTAGGTCGACGACCGGGCTGCGATCGAAACCCACGGCGTTCGGGCGAGCCGCGTAGACCGCGACGAGCGGACCCATGGTGATGTGCTTGGTGAGGGGGATGTCGCCGCGAAGCTCGCCACCGGGAGTCGCCGCTGCGGCCAAGCGTACCCGACCCACTCCTCCGAGGTTCGAGACGATGCTCCCCCCGAACCCGAGCCGGAATAGGAGGTCGAAGCGGTTTTGCATGCTCGGCTCGACGGCGAGCGCGGGCGAAGGAGACGCGGCCGCCAGTGCGGCCTGGAGGACCAGCGCACCGAAAACAGCGCGCGCGAGCGGGCGAAGCATGCACGGGATCATAGCGAGAGCGGGGAGAGTGCCGCAAAGAACACGAATTCAGTGTGTCTCTCCTCTGGCGAGTCGCGGCGGCTAGCCTCATAGTCCGGGCTGCATGTTCGACCTGAAGCACGCGGCCGATGATCTTCGGGCTGGTATCGTCGTCTTTCTCGTCGCTCTGCCGCTTTGTTTGGGCATCGCGCTCGCGTCCGGCGCGCCTCTCTTCAGCGGGCTGATCGCGGGCATCTGTGGCGGCATCGTCGTGACGCTGGTCAGCAAGTCTCGGCACGGGGTGAGCGGGCCCGCTGCCGGCCTCGCGGTGATGGTTGCCGTCGGCATCGAGCAGCTCGGGTTCGAAACGTATCTTCTGGCCGTCATCCTCTGCGGCATCGTGCAGCTCGTGGCCGGCTTTCTGAAAGCAGGCGTCATTGCGCACTACTTTCCGTCGAGCGTCATCAAAGGAATGCTCGCGGGCATCGGCATCGTGCTGATCCTCAAGCAGATTCCGCACGCCCTCGGCTACGACAGCTCGTGGGAGGGTGAGCTCGAGTTCGCCCAGAGTGACGGTCAGAACACCTTCAGCGAGATCACCTCGGCCCTCGGCGCCATCAGCCCGGGCGCCACCATCGTGACGGTCTTGTCCTTGACCATTCTGCTCGCTTGGCAAAACCCGCGCATCAAGGAGAGCCGCATCGCCAAGGCTTTTCCCGCGCCGTTGCTCGTCGTCGGGCTGGGCGTCGTGCTCAACCGCGTGTTTCAGGCTGTCGCGCCGGCGATCGCAATTTCGCCCGAGCACCTGGTGGCGGTCCCCGAGTCGTCGTCGTTCAGTGATTTTTTCTCGCATTTCATTCGCCCCGACTTCTCTCAGATCACCAACGTCGAGGTCTACGTCACGGGGCTCACCCTCGCGCTGATCGCCAGCATCGAGACGCTGCTCACCGTGGAAGCCACCGACAAGCTAGACCCGGAAAAGCGAGTCACGCCCACCAACGCCGAGCTCAAAGCGCAGGGCTTGGGGAACATCGTGTCGGGGTTTCTCGGCGGCATCCCGCTGACTCAGGTCATCGTCCGAAGCTCCGCCAACATCGACGCCGGCGGCAAGACGCGCCTCGCTTCGTTCATCCACGGTGTGCTGCTCCTGGTTTGTGTGGCCGCGATTCCAGCGGTCTTGAATGAAATCCCGCTCGCAAGCCTCGCAGCAATCCTGCTTCTGATCGGCTACAGGCTGGCGCGCATCCCGCTCTTCAAAGCGATGTGGAAGGAGGGCATATGGCAGTTTCTGCCCTTCATCGTGACCATCGTCGGGCTGGTGCTCACCGACCTGCTCACCGGCATCATGCTCGGCATGGCCGTCGCCTTCTTCGAGATCCTCATCTACAACTACCAGCTCAATTTCTACCGTGAAGAGACGTCCCCAGGCTGCTTCACCCTCAGGCTCACCGAGCACATGACGTTCCTCAACAAGGCTGCGCTCAAGCGCATGCTTCGCGAGGTGCCGCCTGGATGTTCTCTCACCATCGATATGACCGGCACGCGCATCCTCGACCACGACGTGCGCGAGGTCATCGAAGACTTCGCCGCGCACGCGGAATCGGACAGCATCTCCCTCGCGATTCAAGGCGCGCGCGCGCCAATGATCGCGCTGTCTGATGAGGATCCGTCCGCCGAACCGGACTCGTCCGCCGAGCAGCCCGCGGCTAGGCCGTAGCCTGCTCGAGGGGCGAATCGTCGTCGGCCTTCCGAGAGCGCTCGCTCAAAAAGCCCGCGATCTCGTCGAGCGCATCGTCGGCGGCGGAGAGCAAGCCCGCGTGCACGTGGAACTCGTGCCAGAGGTCCTCGAAGACCTCGAGCGTCGCGTCGACGCCGTGTGTGGCGCATCGTTCGGCGAAGCGCACCGAGTCGTCGAGGAGGATCTCCTGACTGCCGACGTGTACGAGCACGGGAGGGAGCCCACGGAGGTCCGCAAAGAGCGGGGAACACAGAGGATGTCTCGCGTCCAGGCCGCCGAGATACTGACGCGCGCACCAGCGCACCCAGCTCGGACGCAGCATCGGGTCGACGCGCGCATTGTCTTCGACCGAAGGCGCCGTGTAGGTGAGGTCGACGCCCGGGGAGATCAGCGCGAGGGCCCCGGGCATCGGCAACCCGCGGTCGCGAAGGGTGAGCGCCGTGGCAACCGCGAGCCCACCGCCCGCCGAGTCGCCTGCGATGGTGATCGACGAATAGCCGAGACCTCGGCCGAGCAGCCACTCGTACGATGCAAGCGCGTCGTCGAGGCCGGCCGGATGCGGGTACTCGGGTGCAAGCCGGTAGTCCGGGACGACGACTTCAGCCCCGGTGCGCGAGGCGAGCTGAGTGGCGATGCATAGGTAGCTCCGCGCGCTCCCGACGACGTAGCCTCCGCCGTGAAGGTAGAGGATGGCGCTGCCTTCCTCGGCGCGCGCCGGCTTGGCCGACAGCCCTTCGACGCCGTTCATCGAGACCCGATCGGCGCGAACCCCCGGCGCGGAAAGCATCAGCCGCATGACGAACCCGACCCAGGCGCGCTGCAGCCACACCGGCGTTCTAGGGCCAAGCACGGGCTTGACCAGAATTCGAATCGCGGCGCGGAGCGCGCCTGGCGGAAGGCTCAGCCTCACTTGGGGGGAGTAGCATACGCCCCCGAGGGGGCGCCGCCGAAGACTTTACGGCCATTGCTTTGTCTCGTAGCCTCCCCGCCATGAATTCGATTTTTCGTTGGCGAGTATGCCAGGGGCTTCTCCTGCTCCTCTCACTCGTGAGCTGCGACAAGGACGCGCCCGACACCACGGTGCGCGAGCCTTCCATCGTGCCGTACGAGCTTCACGATGCGGGCGGCAAACCGCGGGACACCCTTCGGTACGCGATCCCGGACGGCACGACCACTCGGGCGGACATGCTCATCAAGGTCGCGCCAGCAAACAGAAAACCCGCCGTGGGTCTGGTTTCAGGAATAAGAAGCCTGAAGATCCAGTTCGACCTCGGCCCGTCCAAGAATGTCGATGGAAACATCCAGTTTCGCGCTGACGTGGCGAAGGCAAGAGCGACCGTCGACCGTAACTCGAGCAAGGCGGTCACCGACGAGGTGAAGAGGCGTGCCAAGCAGCTCGTCGGGGCGGGCGCTTTGCTGACGATCAACGACGTAGGCCGCTATGTGGCGACGCAGTCCAACGACAAGATGTCGCGAGCACCGCTCTCGCTCCTGTTTCTCGTCTACAACATCACCGACGCGATGAGCCTGATGGTGCTGCCCGAAGAGCCAGTGGGCGTCGGAGCGCGCTGGACAGTTCGTGGCCAGCGCATGGCTCAGGGCATCCTGATGGTGAGGTCGGCGACGTACACGATCGTAGAACGCGAAGGCAATCGAGTGGTGCTCGATTTGGATTACGAGCGTGTGGGCTCGCGGGATGTCGACACACCGAACCAAGAGGGGATGCCCGTCGTAGAGGCTAGTCGCCTGGCTGGGTCTGGGCGCATCGTCCTCGAGCTCGACGAGCTCACGGCCAACGCGTCGGCAACGGGCCGCGTCTACACCAGAACCGTCACTCTCGTCGACGGCGAAGCCGTGCGAGAACAGCTATTCGAGACGCTGGCGTTGAAGATCGAGGGCAAGCCGCCGAGGCCCTCAAAATAGAACCGTGGCCCTGGTCAGAATCGCGCCGCCTACCCCGACCGTCACGAGCCCGATGACGGCCTGCACTGCATAGTTCGCGCGCGTCAATAGCTTGGCGCTGAACGCGAGCGGGACGGCGATGATCGCCGTGACGGCCGCCATGCCAACGATCGACCCGAGCCCGAACAACCCGATGTAGGCAAGCCCCATCTGCGGGGTGGTTTGGGCGGCGGCGGTCAAGACGACCACGGCAGCAGTGCCGGCCAGCCCGTGCATCACGCCGACGGCGAGCGGCCGCACCCAGGCGGTGTCGGGATGTACGTGGTGGTGTCGGCTGTGGTCGTGCCCGTGCTCGCCCCTGTGACTGTGGGCGTGGAGGTGCGGCGGCTCGGTGCCGTGCCGGTGCCGATGGAAGTGGACTCGGTCGCGGTAGAGCCGATAGAGCACATGGGCGCCGAGCAGCACCAGCATCAGCCCAACGCACAGCTCCAACCACTCGGCAAACGTCGGCTCGACTGCCAGCCCGAGAAGCACGGCGCCGCCGCCGACGAGCATGAGAATCAGCGTGTGACCGAGCCCCCAAATAGCGCCGAGCGAGACCATGTGCTTCGCGCTTCGCTCGCCGCTGACCAGGCTGCTGACCGCGGCAACGTGGTCGGCTTCGAAGGCGTGCTGGACGCCGATCAAGAAACCAAGGGCGAGGACTGCGAGCACGGGGCGACACTATCGCGATCGCGCTCGGGGCGCCATGGGTCACGCATCAGCCGCGCGACAGCAGGAAATCGGCGAGGGCGTCCATCGCTTCGTCGAAATCGGGCTCGCGAAAGCCGACGCCGCTGACCAGCCAATCCGTGTGCTGCGAGTCCGACCCGCCGTCGAAGTGCCCGAGCAGGTCGAGATGGTCCGCTTCCCCGGCCCAGATGAGGTCACCCCAAACCATGCTCGCCGTGGGGACGAGCCCATCGTTGAACGACGCGTCGAGCTTCTTGCCGAAGCGTTCATCCAGCACCGCGTGAACCTCAGGCGATGGATTTGGCGGCGGGTAGCTCCGCGAAACCTTGGATGCCCCGGCGTGAAGAGGCCTGAAGACCGCCGCGGATAGCGCGCGCGCAGGTGACAGGAGATTGCGAAACGTATTGAGCGGTGGAGGCGTCGGGGAGCGCGCCGCGACGCAGCCATAGCGAACGCTCGGGTTGTCCTCGACCGCGGCGTTGAAGATGTCCATCGACTCGGGGGTGAGCTGGATGATCGCGCCCTGGTCGCTGTGGATGCCGGCAAACCACTCGCGCACCTCGTCCTGCCCCTCCTCGCCGAGAAACTCGAGAAGCATGTCGCTCAAGCGCTCGAGCGCTTTGATTTCGAATCCGAGGTCGATTGCGCCGAGCGAGGCGATCAGGGGAGTCAGAATCGTGAGCGGCGGACCGCCGGCGCGCAGCGTGAGATACGTCAAAAACGACAGCGCTTCGAGGATGCGCGTGCCCGCCAAGGTGGTGAAGAAGTAGGCGAGCGGCGTGCCGTAGTGGGGCGTCGCAATGGTGCTCAGCGTTTGGACGCGGTCGAACCAGCCCGGCAGCTCGGGCTGCGTCGTCGGCGAGGCGAGCAGTCGGACGTCGAGCCCCCCGGTGGAATGACCGATGAGGTGGATCTTGCTGTGTCCTTCGGCGCAGGTCCGCTCGATCGTATCGCGAAGCACCTGCGTTCTGTACACGATGGAGGCGGTGGGCGGCGACGACACCAGCACGAAATCGCACGACGTGCCGCGCTCGAGAAATCGGGTCTCGAGGGCCTCCTCGACGTGCATGAAGTAGTCGAAGCCGCCGAGACGCGCGAAGCCGAAGAGCCCCGGCACGAGCACGATGTGATGTTTCGGAGGGCGCGTCACGATTCTTGGCCTGCGAGGGCGCTCGAGAGGGTCCTTGGCACAGGACGCACTTTGGGTCTATGCACGGCCAACTACCGGCGCGAAAGCCGCCGGCAGCATCCTTCGAAGGGCAAGCATCATGGACAACGTCAGCACGCTTCTCGTGGCCTTCATGTTCATCACGATTCTCACTTTGGGAATCGCGGGCATCCTCACGGAGCTGGCAGAGGTCGTGCGCAACGTGACCGTCAAGCGCGACGGACTTCTAGTCGGCTGGGCGATGCTGCTTCTGTTCGCCTATTTCGTGCTGTTTTGGCACACGGCGGACATCACACTCCTCGAGGAGTGGGATTTCTGGCTCTTCCTCTTTGCGGAGGCCGGACCGGTGCTTTTGCTCTTCGCGACGCAGATCCTGCTTGGCGCTCTCACCGAAGAGGTCGAGTCCGGCCCGAACCAAGTCATCAGGCAGAGCCGTTTCTTCGTGATGTTCGGTCTCGTTCAGCTCTGGTCGGTCGCGGCGGGGGTCATCTTGGGTCAAGGCTTCGGGCTCCCGAGCTTGCTCGACACGATCGTGTTCGTGATGTGCATGGCGCTCGCGTTTTCGAGCAGCCGACGTTTTCACACGCTGGGGCTGGCTGTGATTTGGATCGTTTACATTGCAGGCGCGGTGATCGAAACTACCGCTTGACGGCGAGGACACCATGGCCGCGACCATCTCGTTCAAGCTCAACGGCGAACGTATTCGCCTGAAGGCCGACGAAAGTCGAAAGCTGCTGTGGGTCATCCGGACCGAGCTCGGCCTGACCGGCACGAAGTACGGCTGTGGGCAGGGATCCTGCGGCGCGTGCGTGGTGCTCGTCGACGGCGAGCCGCGCCGCTCGTGCCTGGCCGAGGTCGGAAGCGTGCAGGGAAAGGAGGTCGTCACCATCGAAGGCCTCGCGCGCGGAGATGACCTGCACCCCGTGCAAGTAGCCTTCATCGAGCACGACGCCCTTCAGTGCGGTTTCTGCACCCCGGGCATGATCTTGACCGCCGTGGGGCTGCTGAAGAACAGCCCGAGCCCCTCGAGAGAGGACATCGTCGCCGGGCTCGATCGGAACCTCTGCCGCTGCGGCGCACACAAGCGCATCGTCGCAGCGGTCGAAGACGCGGCCGACGCGCTCGCCAACGGAAAGCCGAGAACATGACGGCCCTCGACCCGCAGGCGCTGCTCTCCACGAAGCAAACGCGGCGCGCCTTTCTCGAGCGCTTGGGCGGTGGCATCGTAGTGCTCATCGCGCTCGATGGTCCCCTCGTGCCGACCGGCCGCGCCGCGGCTTCCAAGGTGCCCAAGGACTTCAATGCGTTCTTGCGGATCGCACCGGACGGCAGCGTCACGTGCTTCACCGGAAAGATCGAAATGGGGCAAGGGCCGATCACGTCGCTCGTCCAAATGATCGCGGACGAGCTCGATGTCCCGTTCGAGCGCGTCGACATCGTCATGGGCGACACCGACCGATGCCCGTGGGATCTCGGCACATGGGGCTCGTTGACGACCCGGAGGTTTGGGCCGATCTTTCGGGCCGCGGGGGCCGAAGCGCGGCAAGTGCTCGTGCAGCTCGCCTCGGAGAAGCTCGATGTGCCGATCACACGCCTCCGGGCACGAGACGGCGTCGTGTTCGATTCGCGCAACCCATCCAAGCGAGTGACCTACGGAGAGCTCGCCCAGGGGAAGGTGATCACGAGGCACCTGAAGGTGGACCCGCAGCTCAAGCGCGCCTCCGAATTCCGAATCATGGGGACGCCCAAGCTGCGGCGCGACTCGCTCGAGAAGGTCACCGGCCGAGCGAAGTACGCCGCGGACATCCGGCTGCCCAACATGCTTTACGCAAAGCTCCTTCGACCGCCTTCGCACGGCGCGAAGCGCACGAAGCTCGACACCGCTGGCGTGCGCCGACTGCGCGGCGTGCACGTGGTCCAAGACGGTGACCTCGTCGCCGTGCTTCACGAGCTTCCGGACGTCGCCGAAGACGCCCTAGGAGCCGTCGAGGCGCGCTTCGACGAGCCGAGGGCGACGGTGAGCGACGCGACGATTCACCAGCATCTCGTCAATGTGGCTGCCAAGGGGCGCGTCGCCGATTCCGGTGGAGAGCTCGCTCGCGGGCGCAAACGAGCGACCCGGACATTCGAGACCACCTATCTCGACGGCTACGTCGCGCATGCGCCCATGGAGACACACGCTGCGCTCGCCGTGATCGAAAACGGGAAGTGCACCGTCTGGGCCTCCACGCAAAACCCGTTTGGCGCTCGCGAGAAGGTCGCGCGGGCGATCGGCTTTGCGGAGGACCGCGTGCGGGTCGTCACGCCGTTCGTCGGTGGGGCCTTCGGCGGAAAGAGCAGCAACGGCCAGGCTGTCGAAGCCGCCCGGCTCGCCAAAGCCACCGGGCGCCCCGTCCAGGTGATGCGCAGCCGCGAGGAGGAGTTCTTCTACGACACGTTTCGGCCCGCAGCCGTGGTGAACGTGCGCTCCGGGCTCGACCGGGCGGGTCGGATCTCCTTTTGGGACTACGAAGTGCTGTTCGCTGGCGGACGCGGTGCAGCCCAGTTCTACGACATCCCTGCGCACCGCACGGCGGTTCGGTCACGGGCTCGAGGCGGACGCGCACATCCGTTCGCAACCGGCGCGTGGCGTGCGCCAGCCAACAACACCAACACGTTTGCCCGCGAGTCACAGATCGACGCAATGGCGGCCGCCGCCGGGGCCGACCCGATCGCGTTCCGCCTCGCACACCTGAAAGACGCTAGGATGATCCGGGTGTTGAAGACCGCGGCCAAGGCCTTTGGGTGGGAACGCTCAACCACACCGAGCAAACGGGGGCTCGGCGTGGCCTGCGGCATCGACGCCGGCACCTACGTGGCCACGATTGCGGAGGTCGAGGTCGACCGAGCCTCGGGGGAAGTCGACGTCAAACGGGTCAGCTGTGCACAGGACATGGGCCTCGTCGTCAACCCGCAAGGCGCCGCGACTCAAATCGAAGGGTGCATCACCATGGGCCTCGGCTATGCGCTCACCGAGGAGTTGCGATTCCATGGCGGGAAGATCCTCGACCGCAACTTCCACCGATACGAAATCCCGCGCTTCTCGCGCGTCCCCGAGATCGACGCCGTGCTCGTCGAAGCCGACGACCTTCCGCCGCAGGGCGGCGGCGAGCCCGCGATCGTGGTGATGGGCGGGGTCATCGCCAATGCGATTCACGACGCCACCGGCGCGCGCGTGACTCGAATGCCCATGACCCCAGCCCGCGTGAAAGCGGCACTCGAGGAAGGCTAGCGTGCAGATCGACTCGGAAGCGTTTCGGGCGCTCGACCTTCGGGTCCACGCGTTTCTCCGCGACGTGCCGCTTCACGACGCATGGCGGGTGGAGCTCGGCCCGCGTGAAGGTGATCCCGACGTCCGCACCGTGCGCGAGATCCTCGAAACGAAGGTTTTCTCGTCGATCAATCCGATCGCGCGTGCACTCTTCGGGCTTCGCGCACTTCTCGGTCGGCTCTTCCGGTGGGACGACGAGCCCGCCGACCTTTCGTCGCGCTCGGTCGAATCCCGTCTCACGGACGAAGACCGGCAGCGCTCACTCGAGCCGCCGGGCACGGCGCACGGGCCGTTTCGCGTGGTGTACGTGTTTCCCGACGAGGCGTTGAGCGAGGTGGTCAACAAGACCGTACACGCGTTCTTGTGCACCGCGCTCGTGCCGACCGCGAGCGGATACTCGTTCTACTGGGCGACCTACGTGCGCCCGGTCGGCCCGCTCACACGCGTCTACATGGCGATGATCGACCCGTTTCGACGCTGGATCGTCTACCCGTCGATCCTGCGGCGCCTCGAGCGGGCGTGGAACGGCTGAAGGTCGGTTTGGGGGTCCACTCGGCCACGGGGTACAGTAGCAAGCATGGGGAAGCTGGGGGTTCGGGCCGTCGCGTGCGCCACGGCAGTGTTCATCGCGGGCTGCGGCTCCAAGCAGTCGAGCGGAAGCACCACCGCGCACGAGGCGGAGAGCGAAATCGCCGAAGCGCCGTCGACTGTCGCCGTCTCTGAGAGCGAGCCGGTGGCTTTGAAGCCTGACGACGTCGAGCCCCCCGAGGACACCCGCGAAGACCAGGAGAAGCGGGACGTGAAGATGATGTCCTACGAGGAGGCGATGGCGCTCCCGATGGAGCTCGGCGACGCGAGCACCGACGGCGGCGAAACACAGCTCACCGGCGAAGCGATCGCACGGGTCATGGACGGGGAGCTCGACGGCATGTACCACGAGTGCATCGAAAAGGAGCTTCGGCGCGGCAATCCGCTCGGCACCGTCACGATGGACCTCGCGATTCGCGGCAAGGACGGCATGGTGCTCGGCACGACGATCGACCCAGGCCGCCGCCGCTTCAGGAAGTGCCTCGTCGACTACCTCGAAGAAGTGCGATTCCCGACGTTTGCCGCCGCCCGAATGGGCGCCCGGTACCGCTTCTACACCGACTGAACGGCGACTAGGGCGCGACCTCGCAGGGGTACGGGTTCACACCCGGGAACACCTCGGTGAAATCGCCTTCTTCGACGCGACTCTCGATGGTGTCGGCATCGGTCACGGCGCGCCAGAACCAATCGCTCATCACCTCGCCGTCGACGCTCCCGGTCCAAAGCTCCTCGCGAAGCGTGACCACGTGCAGGCTCTCGCTCGACACGGTGGTGTAGTAGTAGTTGATGCCGTTGAGGTCTTTGGTGTTGCAGTACTCCTCGCGCATCGTGTTGAGCCACTTGGCCCGCCAGAATTCGTCACCCAGCGCCGGCTCGCCAACGTCGACGAAGAACGCGTCCCGCCGCTGCGTATCGTCGTAGGGGTTGCTCAAGATCAGCATCTGCTGCTCGGGGACCTGCTTGAGCCGAGGAGAAAGCGCGTTGTAGATCACCGGCCCGATCGCGCAGTCGCCTTCGAAGCAGTAGGGCGGGAGGTTCTTGAGGGCCGCCCAGCCCGTGTCCGGGATCTTCAGCGCGCCGAGGAGCGCCACGCCAAAGGTCTCCTCGTTGTCGAGCGCGCCGCCGGCGTCGGGGAAGGCGGAGGTTCGCGGCCACTGCAGATCGTCGAGGAACCAGTGGTAGTTGTAGAGCGCGCCGTAGCCGCCAGCCGACCACCCGCCGAAGAGGGCGATCAGCTCGTCGGGGCGAAAGCCGGGGCCTTCGGCGGCGTCCATCTCTTTCCAGATCACGTCGCGCACCATTTGGACGGCCGCGCGCATGTTTTGTGCGCCGTAGCGCGGGAGCTGAAGCGAGCCGAGGTCCTCGACCACGCCGCCGCCCGCGAACACGTCCTGATTGCAGTACGGGAGATACACCTGCGTCCAGTCGTGGAACGGGCTGATGTCGGGGTCGCTCGAGGCGATGCCCACGCTGAGTGGCTCGTCGTCCATGGCGTTGAAGAGGTTGTTGTCGCCGTCGAGACGGCCCTCGAAACGCGGCACGCAGTCGGCCGCGAGGGCGCACACGCCGCCGCCTTGAAGCCCGACGAGCACGCGATCGAGGGGCGCGCCCTCAGGCGCCAGCTTGACCTGAAACGCGTACGCCGAGCCGTCGCCGCACATCGTGCCCCACTTGTCGCCGTCCACCGCGATTTGTACCCACTCGCCGCGCGTGGGCTCGAAGTCGGTGTTGGTTGGGCCGCAGCCGAGCGTGAGCGGGCTGGTGTCGGCGTGTGACGTCGCGGTGATGCAGTCGATCTGATGCGCGGCGCGGTCGACGTAGACCTGCGGGCTGACCGCGATCACCTCCGAGAGCGTGATATCCGCGCAGGCCGCCTCGACCTCGCCGAGCGCAGTGCTCGCGAGCGACGCTCGTTGCGCTTCGACCGCGCTCGCATCACAGGACTCGCCGGTCAGGCAGCCGCCGATCGCCTCGAGCGCGCCGTCGACCATGGTGGCCACCGCCTGGTGCGCGCCGAGCAGGCAGCTTCGCTCGCCGCCGCTTGCGCCCGGCCAGACCGCGCCCTGCGGTCCGCCAAACGTACGCCACGCGATCGAATCCGCTTCGGAGCGGCAAGAATTCTGGAGACGGCCGACGAGTGCGTCCACAGAAAGAAGACCGAAGTCCCGGTCTTCGCAAGACGCCGTCACGTCGGTTGCGAGCGTGGCGAGCGCAGCGGCAATGCCGGCGTTGTCCGAGGCGCACGGCGCGCCGTCGTCTTGATAGCAGCTCACCCAAGCCGCGCTGACGGCCCCGATGCAGTCGCGCACGCTGACCGACGCCGCCTCGCTGCAGGACTCGAACACGGTGCGCCCGGGGTCGTCAGAGCTGCTGCTGCTGCAGCCAACGATGGCCTGGCAGAGCGCAAGCCCGCCGAGGATGAGGGTCCAATTAAGCTTTGAAAGCGACATGATGGTTCTCCTGGCGCACGGACGCTGGGGGGCACGCGCACGATACGGGTTCGCGAGAAGCGGTTCTAACCCTCGTTTGCTGCGTTTGGCAACCGGCCAGGCGTCTGGTCGCGTCCGCAGCGCATTTGGTGGAAACCCGGCGCCCAAGATAGAACCATCCGGTGAGGGGTAGGCGCGATTTGAGGCTCGCGGCCCACGTCGTGCCGGTCGTGGTCGCCTGCATCGGCGGGTTCGTATTCGCCTACGGCGGCGTCGACTTCTCGCTCGACGACGCGTGGATCCACATGTCGTATGCGCGCTCCCTCAAGCTCGGCGAGGGGCTCAGCTACAACCCGAACGATTGGGAAACCGGGTTTTCGAGCCCGCTTTGGGTCGTCGCGCTGACGATTCTGCCGTGGCTCGGCAACCCGCTTGTTGCGGTGAAGACGCTCGGCGTGATTCTTCACGGGGCGTCTGCGCTGCTCGCGGCGGTCACCGGCGCCGCGCTTGCAGAGCACGCCGCCAAGGGCGGTCGTCCGGCGCTTGCCGGGCTCTTTTCCGGTCTGCTCGTCGCGCTCCACCCGGGGCTCCTCCAATCGGCGGTCAGTGGAATGGAGGTCACCTTGGCGACGGTGCTGCTGATCGCGCTCGTGCTCGCTGCAGTCCGATCGTGGGCAGGCCGCTCGTCGCCGTGGTTGGTGGCGCTCCTCGCTGGCGCCTGCGTGCTCACGCGCCCCGAGCATCTCTATTTCGCTGGCGCCCTCGGCGCCCTCGCGTTTGCGCAGAGGCGCACGCTTCGGTCCCTTACGCCGGCGGCGGGCGCCGTTGCGGGCATGGCGGTCTGGGTCGTGTACTGTTTCTCGGTCAGCGGCTACCCGCTGCCGAACTCCCACTACGTGAAGTCGGCTGTCGCCGGTTTGCAAAGCGTCCAGTACCTCGGCTCCGACGTGCTTCTCCTCGAGCCGTGGGTGCTATCCGTGGCGGGGATCTTGCTGGTGATGGCCGCGCTGCGGCTGGAGCGAAAAGGGGGCCGTCACGACCTCGCCATGATTCTCCTCGCCTGGCTCGGAGCCCTCATCGCCACCGCGGCAAGCCGGCACGTGCTTCCGGGCATTCTCTTCTTCCACTGGCGGTATTTCGGGATATTCACCGCCGTGCCCCTGCTGCTCGTCGGAATCCCGCTCGCGTTCGACACCCAGCGTTGGCACTACGCGGCGGCGCTCGCGGTCGTTCTCGTCAGCGTGGTGCTGCTGCCGTCCAAACACGCCGTCGTGCGTGCGCAGGAGCGAAACATCCGGCTGCTGCACACCGAACCCGCGCTCGCGATGGCGCGCGGTTTCCCATCGGATTCAGTGGTGCTCGTCGAGGGCGCGGGCGCGAGCCGTTTCTTCACGCCGAGGACGATGCGAATCGTCGACGCGCTCGGGCTCAACGACCGAGTGATCGCGCACGGCAACAGCATGGCGCGGATCTGCCACATCTACGGCCTGCAGCCGACTCATCTCCTGCTGCCCGACGAGCTCATGAGTGGGCTCGCCTCGGCGTTTTCGTACGAGGTGCTGGAGGCGTTTCGCGAGCCGGCTTATGCCCAGACGCGGCGCGTCGGTTTGAGAACCGTGTTCCTTTGTCGCGTAAAGGGGCTTCGGAGCCAGATCGAGCAGCGATGCGTGCCGTAGTGCGCTTCACCAGCCCATCGCGACCTTGAAGCAGTCGGCACGAGAGCAGCGCCGAGAGGCGTCCTCGACTCGGCGAGTGAGCTCGGGGTCGTCGATCGAGCCGGCTACGCGCAGCAGCACCTCGACGGGAGGCGCCGACGCCGGGTATTGGGCCGCGGTTGCCCGCACCATCTCTCGCGCGTAGTGAAGCGCGCGCCGCGGCTCCTGGGCCGCCAGCGCGCGGGCGACGGCCGGCGCGATCGAGGCGGCGCTCACCGCACGCCCAGCGAGCCAACTCTCGTAGAGATCCAACGCTTCGGCGCGGCGGCCTCGTCGCATCAGCAGCCGCGCGAGCTCTCGATGCGCGTGGCCGTCGTCGTCCGTCGGCAGAGCGCGGCGGAGGGCCGCCTGGGCTGCGTCGGTATCCCGACCGGCAACCAAGCGAGCTAGCCTCGCCGAACACTCGGCGTCGTCCGGACGCACCTCGACGCATCGTCCAAACCAGTACCGCGCGGCGTCGTGGTCGCCGAGCTCGAGCGCGCCGCCGCCAGCCAAGAGGTGCGAGTGCGCAAAGCCGGGATACCGGTCGCTCACCCGCGACCATAGCGTGAGGCTGTTTTCCCACGAGTCGTTGTAGACCACCGTGGACCCCGCCCACGCGAGCGCGAGCACTGCAAAGAGCGGATAGCGAAGCCAGTCCATGCCAGCCATTCGCTCGGCCGCGGCCACCGCGAGGGCGATCGCGATGCACACCCCACCGACGGAGAGGAATAGATAGCGACCCGCAGCGTATTGGCCCCACGGGGGGAACACGACAATCGGCACGAGCGGGATTGCAAACAAGCCGAGCGCAAGCGCCCAGCGCGGCGACTTCCAAAGCAGCGCGAGCAGCGCCACGGCATAGGCAACGAGGAGGGCGATGCCGCCAACCGCTTTGGCCGAGAGCGCCGAAGGATCGAGCAGCGGCGGGAGGGTTGGCGCGAGAGCGCCCGGCTGCACGGTCAGCCAGATGAACGCGCCGAGCTGCTGCCCCCAGCGAATGAGCGCCGGGCCTCGGAAGACACGATAGGCCTCTGCGCCCGCGAGGGACGTGCTCGCCGAGCCCACCAGGCTGAAATAGACGCCGACGTAAACGATGACCATGCCGAAGAGCGCGGCGTAGAGCGGCCACCGATCTTTCGCCATGGCGCGCCAGCCGGCTCGCGGGGTCACGACCAAATCCTGAAGCACGATCAGCGCGGGCGTCATGACCGCCATCGGCTTCGAGAGGAGCGCGAGCAGTTGAAGCAACGACACGGCGGCTCCGTTTCGGAGCTTCTTGGCCTCGCCGACGGCTGGGGTGTCAGACCGGGCCCCGAGCGCCACGAACATCGCGCCGAGCATGAATGCCGCGCTCAGAAGGTCTTTTCGGCCGGAGAGCCAGGTGACCGACTCGACGTGAGCCGGATGAAGCCCAAACAAGAGCGCGGCGAACCACACCATCTCGTGGCGGCGCACCGGCGAGCCCGCCCTGGCGTCCGGAGGATCGATCGCTCGGTCGATACGCCGGAGCCAAAGCCAAAACAGGAGAACACAAGCCGCGTACCAAAGGACCTGTTGGGGTCGAAGGGACGGTGCGTCGGTTCCAATGAGGGCCATGTCGACGCCGTAGGAGACGTCCTTCAGCGGCATGTACTCGGTCACGCGGTGCCGCCGGGCGACTTCAAAAAAGCGCGGGAGCGTCTGCCAGCTCAGCTCGCGAAGCAGCGGGTAGTCGACGATCGTGTAGGGGTCGTCGACGTTGACGTATCCGTGCTGCAGCGTTCCCGCGTAAGGCGCCAGTGCGAGCACGACCAGCAGGGCGCCGGCCGCCAAAGTCCTGAGCGAAATTCGACCCATTTCATCGCGTCCGGTGCAAAGACCTCGTAACTATGCGCCCGCCGACAAAGCCCGGCCAACTTTCGGTTGAAAACGCGAGAGCGGCATGCAGACTCGCCCGCATGAATCGAGGTTTGAACGAGACGAGGCGACGCGTCGTGAAGCTGATTTGGGTTGCGGCGACCATCAGTGTGGTTGCGTGCGCCGCCGACCCTGGAGCTCGACGCACGCGGCGGCTCATGAGCGAGCAGGACGAAATCGCGCAGGGGAAAGAAGCCGCGGAGCAGGTCGAGCAGGTCATGGGCTTCAGCGGAAGCGCCGAGCTCCAGGCGTACGTGTCACGCATCGGACAGCGGCTGGTGAAGCACTCCGAGCGCAGCCACCTCCGCTACGAGTTTCACGTCGTCGACATGAAAGAGCCCAACGCGTTCGCGCTGCCGGGAGGCTTCATCTACATCTCGCGCGGCCTTCTCACGCTGATGAACACCGAAGACGAGCTCGCCGCCGTGCTCGGTCACGAGATCGCGCACGTCGCGGCGCGACACTCGGTGGAGCAGCAGGCTCGAAATCGCCGCTGGATTCCACTCCAAGTGCTGGCGGGCATCGGCGGAGCTGCGGCCTCGGTGGTGTCTCCCGAGCTCGGCGGCATGGTGGCGGGCGCAGGGCAGCTCCCGGCCGCGCTCGTGATGGCGAGCTACAGCCGCAAGCAAGAAATCGAAGCCGATCGCCTTGGCCAGAATTACATCGCCGCCGAGGGCTGGGACCCGGCGGCTCTGGCTGATTCGATGGATGCGCTGACGCGCGCACAGGAGCTCGCCGGCGGACGCGACCCGAACCAAATGAGCTTCTTCGATTCGCACCCCACCACTCCGAGCCGCTCTCGGGACGGCCGCGCATACGCCAAGACGCTCACTGTCGCGAAGCCGAACCGAATCGCCGTCGACCGAGCCGCGTTCGTGCGGCGCCTCGACGGCCTCGTCATCGGCGATGCGGCGAAGGCCGGCATCTTCATCAGCAACCTCTTCGTACACCCCGACCTCGAGATCGCCATGCGCTTCCCGAAGGGCTGGAACCACGAGAACGCGGCCTCGGTCGTTCTTTCGTATCCCAAAGACGAATCGGCGGTCTTCGCGCTCGAGGTCGTGGGCAAGGGGGACGACCCCGCCGCCGCCGCGGACCGATTCGAAAAAGAGATCCCGCTCGCGGACCGAAAGACTGTACAGGTCAACGGGCTTCGGGCGGTGACGGGCGTGGCCCAGGCGTCGAACGGTGGAGCCGAGGTGTACGCCGGCGTGACGTGGATCGCCAAAGACGGGCTCATCTATCAATTGCTCGGTGCCTGCCCGGCCGACCGTTGGAGCGAGCACCGGCGCACCTTCGAGGCGGCCGCGGGGAGCTTTCGCGCCCCCACCGACCAAGAGCTTCGAAACGTCGTCGAGAGCCGGCTGCGGCTGGTCGAAGCGCGCGGGGGTGAAGCGCTCACCGCGATCGCGAAACGAGGCGGGAACAACTGGTCGCCCGCGCGCGTCGCAGCGGCCAATGCGATGAAAACCAGCGACAAACCGCGCGCTGGCGAGCCGATCAAGATCAGCAAGCGCGAGCGCTATCAGCCTTGAGAAATCCCACTATACTCGGCCGGTCATGAAGGACGGCCGAGCTCGCTTCGTATTGATCGCCGTGGTCTGGGCAGCGCTCGTCGGCGCTGGCATGGCCTGGTTTGCGAGGCAGCGTCCGGTGCGCGTCACGATCGCGGCCGGCCCCGCAGCCAGCGAAACATTCGCGCTGGCGTCGGCAATCGAACGCGTGTTGCGGGACGCCGTACCCAACATCGTGGTCGAAGTGTTCGAGACCGGCGGGGCCGAGGAAAACGTCGAGCTCATCCAAGAAGGCCGGGTCGACCTGGCCACGGTCCAGGCCGACACCAAAGTCGGCGATCGGGTGCAGGGGCTGGTCTCGCTCTATCACGACGCATACCAGCTCATCGCGCGCGAGGACGCCGCGATCGATAGCTTTTCGGACCTTGCAGGTCACCGGGTCGCCATCGCGACGGCGACCAGTGGCCAAGATCGCTCCTTCTGGTTCGTCGCGGAGCACTTTGGCCTCGGTCCAAGCGACGTGAGTGCGCTGCCGATGTCGCAAGAAGCAGCCGGCTTCGCCGTGGTGCACGGCAACGTCGATGCGGTGTTTCGCGTGCGGACTCCGGGCAACGCCGCAATCCGCACTCTCGTTGGAGACCATGCGTTCCGGCTGGTGCCAATCCCGCAGTCCGAGGCGCTCGCGCTTCGGCACCCGAGCATTTCGGCCGGCATCATTCCGATCGGCGCGTACCGCGGCTATCCGGCGATCCCGCCCGAAGATCTGCAGACCGCGCTGGTCGAGCGGCTGCTCGTGGCAAGGGCAGACCTCGACCCGAACGTCGTGCAGAGCATCACGCGAGTGCTGTTCGAGTGGCGCGCGAACCTGGTGGCCGAATCTCCCCTGGCAGGCTTCATCCGCCCAATCAACGGAGCCGAAACTCTGGCCTTCCCGGTCCACGAAGGCGCGCAGCGCTACTACGATCGCGAGAAGCCGAGCTTCTTTCGCGAGAACGCGCGGACGCTCTCCGGTCTACTGTACGTCATTGCGCTGCTCACATCCGCGGGCTTTGCGCTCCGTGCGCGCTTCCTCCGTGCGAGGCGAGTTCGGATGGGCAAGTACAACCTGAAGCTCATGGACATCGCCGAGCAGGCGCGCGACCCGTCCTGGTCCAATCGGCTCGACGAGCTGCGTGACCGATTGATCGACATGCTGCGTGAAGTGGTGAACGACCTCGACGGCGAGCGGGTCACACAGGAGGAGTTCGAGCACTTCAGCTTCACGTGGCAGGCCGTGGACACCCTCGTGCGCGAGCGCATCACCATGCGCTCGGCCGGGCTTTCCGGGGCGCCGCCACCGCGGCCCGCCATCGCCGAGGTGAAGGGAGGCACGGGTGGCTGAAAACCGCCGGCCGATCTGGAAGTGGCTCCCCGTCGGGCTTTCGCTGGCCGCGGCTTTCGTCGTGGCCGGGTACGTGCTCGACCGCGTCCAAGCCAAACAGCGGCTCGCCGAATACAGCGACCAGCTGCTCCTGCTCGGCGAGCTTCGCCGAAACGCGCTTCGGGACTACGTCGACACCGTGAGAACCGAAATCACGTTCTGGAGCACCAACGAGCGCCTGCTCGAAGAACAGAGAAAGCTCGTGGGCAGATCCAGGGTGCCGGGAGCCGAGGCGCCCGGCTCCGGGCCGGTGGACGTGAGCGACGAGCTCCAGTCGCTCGCGCAGCTCTTCGTCGAGGAGCGCGGCTATTACGATTTCTTTCTCATCGATCCCCTGGGCAACGTGCTCTACACGGTCGAAAAGGAAGCGGACCTCGGCACCAACCTGGTCGACGGCCAATGGAAGGACACGAGCCTTGCCGACGTTTTCCGACGTGCAATCGCCGATGAACGCGAGCCGGGCGTCGCGTTCAGTGATTTCGAGCGCTACCCACCGAGCGACGACGCGCCGGCGATGTTTGGAGCTCGCGCAATGGTCGATTCGAATGGCCAGATCCTCGGGGTGCTGGCCATGCAGGTTCCGACGGACCGCATTCGGGCGATCATGCACTTCACGGGCGGGATGGGTGAAAGCGGAGAAACCTACCTCGTCGGCCAGGATCTGCTGATGCGCAGCGATTCTCGGTTTTCCGCCAAGTCGACCATCCTCGACGCGCGGGTCGACACCGACACCGTGCGCCGCGCGTTGAACGGAGAGAGCGGTGCGAGCTTCACCGACGACTACCGGGGCGTCCGGGTTCTTTCCGCGTTCACCTTCCTCGATATCGACGACATCCGCTGGGCGGTCATGGCGGAGATCGACGACGACGAAATTTTGAGCGCGGGCGAAGAGCAGCGCTCGTTGACGTCGGCGTTCATGGCACTGCTCTATGCGCTCGCCATGCTTTCCGTTTGGTTCGTTCAGGCCGGCGTGCCGAGCGAAGGCCCGCTTTCTCTCGGCGACCCGCCCGACCTCGGCGACTTCAGCGACTGACCGCTACGGGATCGGCGCGGTCCCGAGCCCGGCGATCTCGATCGCAGCCGGCGCCACGATTAGCTCGGGCACGTACACGATCCCACCCGGCAGATGGGTGATTTTCACGAACGTGCCAGGCACCGAATAGCCCGTTCCGCTGGCGTCGAGCCATCGGGCATCGACGGTCTCGCCTTCGGGCGGCGCGTCGACCAGCACCGTGTCTTCGACGGTCAGCTCGCCGTCGACTTCGATGACGATTGGCCGAAGCGCAACGAGGCCCTGCTTGCGGACCGCGAGCAGATTTTGTGCGGTGACTGTGACGAGCCGGTCGTACAGCTTGTCGTAGTTGTAGTCGCTGATCCAAACCGGGCTGCAGTAGCTCATCACGTCGCGATAATCGGCGGGGACGAGCGTGCGGGAAGCGGTTTCATACCCCACGACACCAATCGCCGCGTCTTCGTAGGGGAAGTCCGGGTCCGCGTTGCTCAGGCCGCAGGGTGCGTGGGGCAGCCCGAGCGTGTGGCCGAGCTCGTGCACGAACGTCGAGACCCCGTTTTCGTAGAGCAGGCCGGTCGCGCCACGGTTGAACGGGTCGGTGGGGCTCGGGACCGGTCCGATGCCCGCAACGCAGCTTCGCCCACAGTATTCGACCGGCTCGTCGCTCGGACGAACCGCGCAGTAATAATAGGAGTTCGGGTCCGCGTCGTCGTCCGCTCGCAGGGTGAGGCAGTCGTTGAGCAGGCTGGTCCAACCTGCGCCGCTCGGCTCGAGCTCACGGCCGAAGTCGAGGGGCGCCTCTCGTACGGAGACTTCGAAATCGGTGAGAGGAAACATCGCGGCCATCGTGTCTTGAAAGCGTGAGACCGTCTCGGCGCCCGTGTCGGGCGTTCGGTCCGAACCGTCGGCTTGATATCGCGTCGGCACGAGCACGAGTCGGAACGCTCCCGGCGCGGACTTTGCCCCGAGCGGCTCGGCGCCCGAGTCCGGAAATCGCGCCTGCTCCGAAGCGCCGGGGTAGTCGAGACACGGGTCGACCTCGAGCAGCTCGACCGCTACGGCCGAGCTCTCCGACAGGTCGCTCGGCCCGAGGTCGAAGTTGAGCGTGCTGTCGAGGCGTTCCGCGGCGGAGCGTTCGGCGACGAGCTCCCGTACCTCGCGCGTTTCGCCATCTAGGCTGAGGCGCGCCACGACCTCGCGAGCCTGCCACTCCTCGACCGGCTCGACGAACACCCGCAGCACGCCGGCGCGGCCGACGACGACGGGCGCGGCACGGTCGGTGACCGCGAGCCCGTCGGACGCAATGCGAACCGACACGCCCTGGTTCACCGTGACCTCGTCGATTTTCAAAGCTCGCGCCAAGAGCGGCGCGGCGGTTGCGGAATCGCAACCGGGCACGGGCGGCGGAGGTGGGGGCGGGCCCTGCACGCCGCCGTCGGCAGGCGCGCCATCGTCGAACGAGGCGAGACCGGGGCCTCCGTCGCCTATCTGACCCTCGGCGCAGGCGACGAGACCCGCGGCGCAGAACAGGAGTGCGATGCGACGAGCGACCCGCATGGGTTAAGTCTAGTTCCGGAAGCGACGAGCGCTCGTAACTCTTTGTGGGGCGCCGCACGCACTGCCCGAGAACCGATGCCTTTCGTGCGGTTCGAGGCCCCACGCCGTCGCGGCTCGAAGCGCAGATGTCCTGGTCAGCGTGTGACCTGACTCACGATTGAAACGCCGCTAGCCGGGGAAGACCGGACGCGGGCTCGTCGACCAGAGCTCGAAGAACTCGCGGCGCGAGCGCGGGCCCTTGTACACCTGCCGTGGGCGCAATGGCTCGGGCGTGCGCGCCAACATGTCTTTGTAGTCGCGCCTGACGGTCGCAAAGGCGTCGTCCGCGAGCTCGCAGCGCTTGGCCTCCACGTCGACGCCGTAGATGCGCGCTCCATTGAGACCCAAGATCTTGGCTTTGATCTCGGGGGTCAGCATCGGGTAGTCGTTTGCTTCGGCGATCGCCTCGTCCATTTCGAACGCGATGAAGCCCTCGATCAGCGCTTGGGGACTGCCGCCCCAGATCGCGTCCGTGCCCCACACGATGTTGTTCTCGCCGATGTACTTCAAGAGCTTGCCGAAGATGTGTGTGCCCTGTTCCGGTCGAGTCACGGCGCGGCGGCCGGGACCGCCGAGCTCTGCAACCACGTTGCCGATGTAGTCCGAACCCTGGCCTTCGGCGGACAAGCCGTTGACGACCACCGAGTGGATGAGGCTGTTGATGCCGGAAGGATCGTCGCCGGGACCGTAGTCGTCCGGGTCGTAGGGCCCCTCGTCGAACCCGGCCGTGCTCGCTTTGTCGAAGTTGAGCGCGGAGTGGTACACGAGGAACTGCACCTCTGGGTAGCGCACCGCGACGCGTCCAACGTCCCGCGCGCTCCCGAATTCGGGGTCGAAGGAGAGCAGCGGCGTGCCCTTGTGCACGTTGACGATCGGCGCGCCGAGGGCAATGGCCTGCTCGATCATCGCTTGCCCGTACTCGTCGTCGAGCCACCAGCCTTGCGAAACGATCGAGCTGTCGAGAAGCCCGGAAATGATGTCGTTTTGGTTGAGATCACCAATTTGGGCGACAGGCAGCGGGCCGAACGGCGTGTAGCACTTCCACGCTCGGATGCCGAAGTCATTGACGGCCGTCTCCATCCCGCGAAGCGTTTCCTGAACCCAGCGATCTTTGTCCTCGGCACTCAAGCTGGCATCGGGATTTGGCAGCACCGCCGCGTGCGCGAGCATGCGCTGGGAGCCGGCCGCGTCGTTGATGATGTCGCGAGTGTCTGCGATGGCCTGGTTCGGCAGGAAGTCGCCGCAGATGCCCGAAGGCACGGGATAGCCGATTCGCTCGGCCTGCTCGCAGGTGAGCGCGGGGAAGGTCGACAGGACGCCCACGGTCACGTCGCTCTGACGAAAGATCAGGTCGACGAAATCGTCGCGCCCAAGGCATGGGATTTTCGGACCCGCGTCGTCCGGGCACGAGCCTCCAAAGAACAAGTTGAATGCGGTCGCGTAGGCGACGTTGGTCTCCTGCCACCGCTCGTCGTACTCGCTGTCCGCGTCGACGTGATGGGTTTGGACGTCCATCAAGAACATCTTCGACGGGTCGAGGACCTCGCGCGCGCCCTCGAGATCACACTCGACGCCGCGGACGACGTCGCCGCCGTTGCTCGTGCACCCCGAGACCATGTTGACGGCAGTCAGGGTGGTTGCGAGCCCGGCCGACGTCGCAAGAAACGACCGGCGATCCATGCCGACGCGCTTCGCGTTTTCCTCGGCTTTTTCGAGCGCTATCTTTTCGATCAAACGGTCTTTGTCGCTGGGCGGGTGGTAGTGCTCGCCGTTGGAATCGACGCCGAAGTTGATCGGAAGCTGGGGCTTCACGTTGTCCCAATCGAAGGGACTGCTCTTTTTGTGATAGTTCGCCATCGCCACCTCTTCCCGGCCAAGCGATGACCCCTTGTACTATGCTTTGCTCGGTTTTGGAACGGGTTTCACTCGGGCCGCGCACCCTGCATGCGACTGGTGTAGTCCCAAGAACCAACCCAGCGCGGCTTCACGCGAACCACGAGCTCCTCGTCGGCGCGTGCGAGGAGAAACTGCGCAAGGCCGGAATCACGCGAGACGAGGTAGCGGTCGAGCAGTCGCTCGAGGAGCGCCCCGGCGCCGTCGGGAGAGAGGCTTGCCGTCGCCTGCCCTCGAACGCCACGGTACGGCGGCTCGTCCGGAGCGATCTCGAATGCGCAGCGGGCGTCGTCGCCAAGCCGCCCGGCGATGCGAGAATCGCGATGCACCGCAGCGAGCAGGTCGTCCCCTTCACGAAGAAACCAGAGCGACACGATCACGGGAAACCCGGAATCGGTGTTCGCGGCGAGCCTCATCGGAATCCGCACATCGGACAGAAACTGCCGCACCTCGGGCTGCGACCACGGGCCCGTGCGGCGAATCGGCGAGGATGCGGGTGAACCCATGACGGCGAAGCGCGCGGCGCCTCTACTTGATCGCGAACCCGTACCAGACTTGGCCCTCGACATCGGTGCCCCAGCCGGCGTTGGTGGCTTGGACTTCGGCGCCTGAACCGAGGCTGAACGCGTACTCGCCTTTGGGCAACGGCGAGCTCGACACCACTTGGTAGCACCCGCCCCCGAGCTTCTTGAACTTCAGAGGAATCGAATCGTCTTGGCTCCGTCGGTCCTTGCTGCCACCAAACTGCGTGGTGCCGCCGACGATCAGCTCGCGATAGCCCTTACTCGGCTTGAATGCGTAGAGCTTGATCTGCTGTCGTGGGTGAATGTTGTCTTTGGCCGGCTTGAATGCAAAGGCGTGCGTCGATTTGACCGCGTACTTCGCGCTGACCCCTTCGAGCCGAATGCTCTGGTCCCAACCGCGATAGAGGCCCTTCTTCTTCTGCTTGGCGATCGCCCGCTCCTGCGCCAGCTCCTTGCCGGCCGTGCCACCCTTGATGATGACATTCACGATGTTGGCGAACTCGGGGCATACGTCCTGCGCTTCTGCAAACGACGAAGGAAGCAGGACGGCCAGAATCAGCAGAACAAACTTCATCACGTGACTCCTTGGCCGGAAATGGACCTCTTCGTGTACAAAAGGAGCGCCTCAAACACAAGCACGATCGGTCCATGACCCGGCCCTGCCCCCGAACCGCCGAATGGGGGTTGCGGATCCGACGGGAATTTGGTTTCAATCGGAGAATGGCCGGCTACGGGACAGCGGACATTCACAACGTCCTCCTCGCCGGCGCACGCTCCAGCGGCAAGACATCGCTCGCCGAGTCGCTGCTCTTTCACGCGGGTGAAATCAGCAGGCAGGGCACGGTCGAATCTGAAACCTGCGCGAGCGACTTCGAAAAAGAAGAGCGCGAGCACCATCACTCGGTGTACTCCGCCCTTCTTCACGCAACGCATCAGGGCAAGCGAATCAACATCGTCGACCTGCCGGGTGCTGCCGATCTGATTGGGCAGGCCATCGCATGCCTTCCGGCGGCGGAGACGATGGTGCTCGTGATGGACCCGGAGGCAGGCGTCGACAGCATGAGCCGCCGGATGGTGAAGCTGGCGCACGAGCTCGACCTGCCGGTCGCGATCGTCGCAAACAAAATCGACGGCAACGTGGGCCTGCTCTCGGCGTTTCTCGGTGAGCTCAAAGAGATGTTTGGCCGTGGCTGCCTGCCGATCAATCTGCCAGCCGACGGCGGCAAGTCGGTGGTCGACTGCCTCCTCAACGGGGAAGGCGAAAGCGACCTCGGCCCCGTGTCGGGCTTCCATACAGAGCTGCTCGACCAGGTGGTGGAGATCGACGACGCGCTCATGGAGCGATACCTCGAGGGCGAAGAGCCCAACTACGAAGCGCTCCACGAGCCGTTCGAAAAGGCGATGGACCAGGCGCACGTCGTGCCGGTGTGCTTCACCGATGCGATCACGGGCGCCGGCGTCGAAGCGCTGCTGGACATCATCGTTCGCCACTTCCCGAGCCCGCCCGAAGGCAACCGGCGGCCGTTCTTCATCGGCGAAGGCGAAAACGAAGTGCCGTTCGAGTACCGAGACGACCCGGGCGGCCCGCTGCTGGCGCGCGTGTTCCACGTCACCACCGACCCCTACCTCGGAAAGCTCTGCTTTTTCCGGGTCTACCAGGGGACGGTGAAAGGCGGCGATCAGCTCCTGATCGGCGCGGGCCGCAAGCCGGTTCGCTTGAGCCACGTGTTTCAGCTTCAAGGCAAGGAGCGCTCCGAAGCCAAGGAGCTCATCGCCGGCGACATGGGCGCCGTCGCAAAAATCGACGACCTGCATCTCGGTGACGTGCTCCACGTCGATCATTCGCTCGACTACGTGCATCACAAAGCGCTCCCCTACCCGGTGCCGCTGCACGCGCTCGCGGTCGTCCCGAAGACTCGCGGCGACGAAGGCAAGATCGCCGAAGTGCTGAATCGAATCCGCGAAGAAGACCCAACCTTCGAAGCCCATTTCGACACCGACACGCACGAGCTCGTCATTCAGGGGCTCGGCCAGCTTCACTTGAACCTGGTGCTCGAGCGCATTCGAAACCTCGGCGTCGAAGTCGACGCCAAGCCGCCGAAAATCGCGTACCGCGAAACCATTCTCGGTCGCGCCGAGGGGCACTACCGCCACAAGAAGCAAAGCGGTGGCGCCGGTCAATTTGGTGAAGTGTACCTTCGCATCGAACCACTCGAGCGCGGGTCGGGTTTCGAATTCGTCGACAAGATCGTCGGCGGCGTCATTCCAAAGGGCTTCATGCCGGCGATCGAAAAAGGCATCAAAGACATCATGCGCACGGGCATTGCGGCGGGCTATCCCGTGGAAGACGTGCGGGTCACCGTCTACGACGGCAAGACACATTCGGTCGACAGCAAAGAGATCGCTTTCAAAACAGCCGGCAAGTTCGCGTTCAAGGATGCGTTCCTCAAAGCGAAGCCGGCGATCCTCGAGCCCATGGTCAGCGTGGAGGTCACGGCGCCGGGCGATGCGCTCGGGTCGATCACCGGCGACCTGTCGAGCCGCCGCGGCAAAGTGTTCGGCACCGACACGATGGGCAGCGGCAGCGCGCTCGTGAAAGCGTCGGTCCCGCTCGCAGAGATGATGGAATACGAGCCCGCGCTGAAGAGCATGACCAAGGGCCGGGGCAGCTTCACCATGGAGTTCAGCCACTACGACCCGGTGCCGTCTCGCGTCGCCGACGACCTCATGTCGAAGTTCAATGGCGGCGGCGCGGCATAGCGG